>Ga0164318_10006587_pt1 | contig 11246 bp, 8 predicted proteins | sample GuaBasSedimGuay9_FD_113734 | JGI IMG/M metagenome (GOLD analysis project Ga0164318, IMG submission 113734) | Subseafloor sediment microbial communities from Guaymas Basin, Gulf of California, Mexico - Guay9, Core 4571-4, 0-3 cm | ecosystem: Environmental > Aquatic > Marine > Hydrothermal vents >... | reverse complement strand
TTGAATTAATAATAGTGCCGGGACGGTTGCATATTTCTAATCCCGCTTTTAAAGCATCCGGATTGGCTGAATCAAAAGAAATCGGCAGCTCGGTAGCTTTGCTGACGAGTTCAGTCAGCCAAATCATATCTTCAATTTCTTTTGAAGGGTCGCCTCCGGCATTGATATCAATATGAGTTGCCCCCATATGTTCTTGTTTTTTGACTTCGTTTACTACGAAGCTGATATCACGTTCCCAAATTTTCTCCCGCATTTTTTTACGAGTCATATTTATACGTTCGGCAATAATAGTAATATCATTCATAAAAATCTCCGTTAATTAATTTAAAAGTTGAAATATCAATGTGATTTTATCGTTTTAAGTCAATGGCTAAACAGGTTCCTACCTTTATTCGTTTAATAGAATTTTTAACACGTATCGTTGAGAACTTATCTACAGTAATAGTTAGTAATCCTTTTTTGCCGCGCATGCCTGCATTAGCGGTGAATGTTCGAGTCAACCATTCTTTATTATTTTGTGGAAGTGTAACTGAGTCGAGTAATAAGTTGTTTAATTCAATGGTTACGTGGATTGGCTTTTGATAAAATTTTAAATTAATAGGTGAGCGTAAAAGGACTTTGAAAACACCGTGTTCGGGGATATTAATGTTCATGGCGGCACGCTTTCCGGTTTCGCGATAACGAATTAATTTTCCTGAACTGTTATCTTCTTTCCAGTCGGATAATCCTTGTGACTCTCTACTGAAAACATTTGTAAAAATAATATTAGTGGCAAGTGCAAAGCCGAGCTGCCTTGGCGGAACTTCATTTAGAGGCTGCCATGTTTTATCACACTCAAAAGTTAATTCGGCCTGTTTGGCTGAAGAATCGAAAGTGTAAATTTCATAGTCGCGCCAGTCAGGAGTATCTATTTTGAGAGAATCAAGATATTTTCCATTAAGTTTAATTATAATGTTTTTTGGATTTTGTTCTGAAGTGTCCGGTTTAATCGCAGCGATTTTCAGCAACAGGACTTTGTTGCCTTTCGGGATTTTAATTTTTTCTCCGGCAAACTTTTGAGTCCATTTGTAATCAAATTGATTGTTCCAACTTTCAACATTATAAAATCCGAAATTATATGGTAAATGATAGCGCTTGTGAATTGAATTGTATGATAATGCACCCAAAGCTTCATGTCCTTGTACGGCGAAAATTAAAACTGCGACAATAATTAATACAAGCTTATCACCGTGTTTGATTTTATGTATATCGATTTTGTTATCGGTAAAAAATGCCAGCAGAAAAGCAGAGAAAACCGCGACACAAACGGAAACTTCAGGTGCCTGTAAATGAGCGCCGAAGATATAGAGGAACTGAATTGTTGATAAAACAGACATAACAGCGATTACAGGCGATGATAAAGTAGCTGTACCTTCTTTTTTTATACCTTTAATTACAGCCCGGATAAACGTCGAGTAAAACCATATCCAAAACAATACTCCGAAAATACCCGTCTCGGAAAGCCAGTGAAGATATTGATTCCATGCGTTATCAATAGGCGTCTCCATCGATGTTTTTAAATTATAATTTGAAATTTCTGTTGAAAAAGCGCCAACGCCGATCCCGGTAAGCGGATAATCTTTCCACATAGTGATTGCTTGTTTCCACTGCCATTCTCGTCGGTCAACCACGCTTTTGGATTTTGAGAAACTTAGATGCTGCGCATAACGTTGCAATCTGTTTAGAAGAGGATTCCCGGCACTTGACGGGGAATTGGCAATGCTTGTTGTGAATATGGGAATTGAAATAATAAAAATAAAAACCACAGCGGAAATCATAAGCGTTTTCTTTCGTGATTTATGACTTAATAATGAGCGGATAAATATAATTAATAATACAATTAATGTTACAATAATAATTCCCAGCAATGATGAACGCGAACCCGTTAAGGTGATTATATATAATCCCGATAGTGAAGAAAAAGCGAAAAGTATTTGTAAAGGACCTCTCTCGGATATCGCATAAGAAATAACAACAGGTATAAATAAAAATAAAAATAACCCTAAAGAGTTGGGATCCATCATTCCGCCACTCACACGTTTGGCTTCCTGCCATGCCGCTTCATTAAGCATACAAAACTTTGGATTAAATAAATTTTGATAAAGTGCTGTTATTATTACAGGAATAAGCATGATCGACCAAATAACAACAATCTTTTTAAAAAGCTTGTTTAACTGAACCCTGTTATCAACGCTGTTATGAAGAATATCATAAGATGCAATAAATAACGAAGGGAAAACAAGAAGCTTTAAAATAGAAAGAATTGTATGTTTTATAGCTTGCGAAGCGAGTACTCCTGACGCATTAACCCAACCGTTTTTGAACACGTGCGAGAAAACCGGATATAAATTCGAAAATCGCAGGGCTGTCCACGCGCCTGAACTGATTCCCACAAAAATAATAAAGAAGACCGGAACAGCGATATTATTTTCCATATTTATTTTCTTTTGAGTAACTATTTTGTTCGCAATCCATCCCAGAATAAAAGCGAAAGAAAGGAAAATAAGAGCCTGATGGGCTCCGATCATTAACGCCCTGGACGGCAGATTGATTGCGGGCGCTAAAGCTATAAATATCCACCATCCGGATATAGGCAACCGGTATGTTGTGATAAAAAGAATGATACAAATAAGCGAAAAAACAGATGTATAAACAAATGATGGCGGCGAGAAAAAATATGCTGAAATACACCAGGCAGCAATTGCGGCAACAAACGACCAAATATATATAAGTCTGCGGAGTTTCATATTATAAAAATATCAATTAGTTATTCACCACTCACAATTAATCCTCCTTCGGCGGATCTTCGACAATTAACTATATCCCCCTGAAAGCAAAAAAGAATGTTTGAATCAAAATCACTATATCAAGAAGAAATGACTGCTCATGAACATAATAAAGATCATAATCCATATTCTCGTGAATCGCTATGCTCCTGTCAGCGCTTAATTGCCATAAACCCGTTATTCCAGGCTTGACACGAAGTCGTTCGCGATGTAGTTTGTTGTATTTCTCTACAATAAACGGCATCTCCGGTCGCGGCCCCACTAAGGACATTGATCCCAGTAGAACATTTAAAAGTTGCGGTAATTCATCCAAGCTGGTTTTTCTCAACCATTTGCCTGCTTTGGTAATACGGTTATCGTTATTGTTTGTTGGATTTATTTCATATTTATTGGCGTCGTTTCTTAACGTTCTGAATTTGAAAATAGAAAACGGCTTGCCGTTTAAACCAACCCGGGTTTGAACAAAAATCGGGCTGCCTTTGCTGTCTATGCGGATTATTAATGCGATTATCAACATTATGGGAGATAATAAAATCAGCAAAATAAGACTGGCAATAAAATCAAAAATTCGTTTAAAAAATAAATATATGTAATGACGAGATGTGTTTTTAGCTGATATCATAGGAATACCGGCAATGTTTTTCGTAACCGTACGCTGAATTGATAATTCGTATACATTGGGAACAAATCTGTAAAGTATGTTATTCTCCATGCAATAATTCATTGTATTTACAATCTTTTTGGTTGTACCGCTCGGCATAGCAACAAGCACTTCATCGGCAGCGGAATAATCAACGAATTTCTTTAATTCATCACCGGTTCCGACAACATTTAAAGATAAACGTTTTGCGCGATTGTAAATTATACTGGTGCCGGTAAGATTAACATTGTCATCAACAAAACCAACGACAAACATCCCGAAAGCAGGGAATTCATTCAATCTTCTGGCGATTAATTTCCCTGCTTCTCCTGCGCCATAAATAAGGACACGTTTTGCGCCCGCGCCTTTTGAATGCAGCAAATGTTGGATTTTGTTAAAAACGGCTCTTGCAAACAGGATGCCCGAGATACTGATTACAGATGCGAAAGAGAAAATTCTTCTTGAAAATAATTTGGTTTGTAAATCTTTTCCAAGATAGGTAAAATAAACATAATAAATAGCAAGAAAAAGAATTGAGGCGATTACATAACCTACAATCACATTTTTATATTCTTCTACGTGAAGAATACTGGTGTCTTCCTTATATAAATTTAGAAAAGCATAAACGATAATGGTAATAATTCCAACGCCAAAAGCGATTGTAAAATAATGCCGATCGGCCGTAGGAATATAATATAAAGTCGGTGCCAATTCTGTCTGATATACAGCGCATATCTTCGGCTGGTTCAAAAAGTAGATTTTGTATCCAAGATAAAACGCCACGTAAATTATTGCAAAATCAACAATTGCTCTCGCAACACGGAGCGAAATTATAAGCCATTTATTTATCCATCTTTTAACCATTTTATTAATTCTAAAGTTTTACCTCTCGTACGCAGAACGCTTCAAGAGTTTTAAGTGTTTTCTTCAAGCTCTTTTCTGGTGATATGTGTTCCGGGCAACAGCCATAAAAAAAATCCGGGAATACTCATAAGAAGAGTATTAAGTCTGTACAACACGACAAACGCGGTGCCGAGATTTTTATTAACACCGAATTTCATAAATCCTCCTATTAGCGCGCCGTCACCTAATCCCAGCCCGGCAGGTGTAATTGGCAAAGCTAATACTAAGGTTGCAACAGGAAAAACAATGAAATAAGTGTATCCCGGTATTCCGAAACCTAAACCGGCTCCGATCGACCATGCGAAACCGCACATTATCAGTTGTAAAATTATTGATTCTATAAGAGCAATTATCGCTACGGTTTTGTGAGTGCGATATGTGTAAAGAGCACCGATGATTTTTGATATAGTACTTGTTAAAAAATCAATGATTTTATTTATAGATTTGTTGTTAAATCTGTAATTTAGGATTTTATCAATGAGAATATGTTTTTTCCAGAACTCTTTTGTGAAAATAAATATAACAAATAAAAAAACAATAAGAATAAGCCCGGAAAAATATGGAAGATAGGGACGGAAAGTACTGTCTATCCATAAAGTAGCTAAAATTGAGCCGGTGGCTATCAGTAGAACAGCTACCATTCCGACAAGACGGTCAAGAAAAACAACAGTTACACTTTCGGTTTTTTTATGATTCGTTTCGCGTGAAACATAAAACGCTTTAACCATATCTCCTCCGGTAGCTCCAAGAGAGAATAAATTAAAGAAATATCCTATGCAGTTGTATTTTAATGTTGCCCAAAAGCTTAAATTTAATTCCTGTGCGCGAAGCAGAATTTGCAGGCGGTGGGTGCCTATAAAAATTATAACCCATTGAAGAAAAACAGCAAGTAGAAAATACCACCAGTTCATTTCTTTTAAATATTGAACGGACTGCGTAAGATCAACTTTGTAGATAATAAACGTAAGTAGAGCTGCCGCGAGAATAAATTTCGCGTAAGTCAGATAATTTTTCTTTGATTTACTGCTTGACAAAATATTGAGTTTATGTGATTAATTTAATTATTATATCATTTCTTAAAATAATGAATTGATTTTGTTATACTCTTTAGATGTCGCAGAATCCGATCCTTTACCGGCAGCTTTTATGCAGGCAATATCTCCAAGAAGTTTGACAGGTAAATTCCCTCCTTTAGCGCCAATTTCAGAATACATTAACCAACTAAATAAATCGCTCATCTGCTTTTCGGTCACGGAACGCAGATGCCTTTCAATAAGCTGCGGTTCACGAAATTTGTAAAAATTTCTGTATAAAGTGCCACTACGCTGCGCTTGCCGCGCTTCCTGTAAATTAATTGCTGCTGTAGTAATAATCGCGTGACGATACATCTCATCGAGTCCGGCTTTTTCTAATTCGGATAAAAGATTGAAAACTGCCGCGGAATCACCATTCAAAATATAATTTGAAAGCGACCATTCATTTCGCGCAGCGGTATCAAGACAAATAAACGCGACATCATTTTCCGTTACGCTTTCAGCATCACCAACGTAAAGGCATGCTTTATCAAGTTCATTTTTTGTTGCCAAGGCATCATTTCCGGCAAGCCTTTTTATCAGCTCTACCGCGCCTTTGGTTATCTTTTTATCATACTGCTTTTTAACGTAAGCCGGTATGTCTTTTATACTGTCGGCTTTGCATTCAACAACGATATCACTCCTGACGGCGAATTTTGAGAATTTTGTGCGTTTGTCAAAATAACCGAAAACAAGAACCAGCAAAACATCATCCAATTTCTGATCAATAGCTTTCTCAATAAAATTAGCAATAATGTCTAAATCGGCAGCAGCAAGTTCATCTGCATACTTTACCCATATAACTCTAAATCCTCCCATCATTGACATCGTTTCCGCCGCGCTGACAATTGTACCGCCGGTAACTGAATCGCTATCCGCGTGCATAATTTCAAGGCAGAAATCTTCCGTTCCCGGAGAAATCAATTCTTTTTTTACAAGAATAAAAAGATTTTCAACGTCCAACTTGTTCTCTTCTATGATAACACAAGCAGGTCCCGTAGATTTACCTTTTACTTTTGCGGCAAAAGACGCAGGAGTAATTCCTATAGATGCTGTTTTTTTTGTTGCCATGTTATTGGAGGAAATTCTTCGCTAACACGAATAATTTATTTTCCGGTTTTACGATTATTATAAATTTCCCGAGTATTATAAATTGCTGATTTTTGAAATAATTAATTTGCGCTCAAATTCATCTCTCTTACCGCGGCCACTTCATCAAGACGGCCTACCGGAGTAGAAATCGGCGCGTTATGAAGCTCTTCCGGATTGTCACTTGCTTCTTGTGCTATTTTTTTCATTGCTTCAATGAATGCGTCAAGTTCAGCTTTCGATTCCGTTTCGGTTGGCTCTATCATCATCGCCTCTTTAACGATTAGCGGAAAGTAAATGGTTGGCGGATGAAATCCGAGATCAATTAATCCTTTTGCAATGTCTAATGCGTGAATACCGTTTTTCATCTGGCGGCTTGCGGAAAAGACGCATTCATGCATACAAATCCTGTCGTAGGGCAAATCATAAAATTCTTTTAATTTTACTCTGATATAATTCGCGCTTAATACAGCATGATCGCTTACTTCACGCAAACCGTCAGCCCCAATCATCAATAAATAAGCATAAGCTCTTAATATTATACCAAAATTCCCGTAAAAAGCCGATATGTAACCAATAGAATCTTCCGCGTTGTAATTTAAAGCATAAGTTCCGTCATCGCGCTTCTCAATTCGTGAAACGGGAAGAAATTTACGTAACTTATCTATAACTCCAACTGCACCTGCACCCGGCCCGCCACCGCCGTGAGGAGTTGCGAAAGTTTTATGCAAATTTAAATGAACAACATCAAATCCCAAATCACCCGGGCGAACACGCCCGACAAGAGCGTTTAAGTTTGCACCGTCATAATAAACAAGACCGTCAATTTCGTGAACTAATTTACAAATTTCTGTAACATGACTGTTGAAAAGCCCAAGCGTGTTGGGGGCGGTGAGCATAACTCCCGCAACATCATCGGTCAATTCCTTTTTAAAAGCTTCGAAATCCATAACACCATCCTTATTACTCGGAATCGTTGTTACAGAGTAACCGGCAATTGTCGCACTGGCAGGATTGGTTCCGTGCGCGCTGTCAGGTATTAAAATTCTTTTCTTATTATTCCCTTTGCTTTTATGGTACGCCGCAATAAGCATTACACCGGTAAGCTCACCATGGGCTCCGGCCATTGGTTGCAATGTCATTTCGGCCATGCCGGTAATTTCGGCAAAAAATCGCTCGGAATTGTACAAAACTTTAAGAGCTCCCTGTGTTAAAATTCCGCCGTTGCGAAGTTGAGGAAGCAGAGGATGCAAACGTGAAAATCCTTCGTTCTTGGCTACCGATTCACATACTTTCGGATTGTATTTCATTGTGCATGAACCGAGCGGATAAAAATTTGTGTCAATCGAAAAGTTCTTGCGAGATAAATTCGTGTAATGACGGACAACATCAAGTTCCGATACTTCAGGCAGCACCGCAGATTTCTCGCGGCGCAATGATGACGGAATTCTTGCCTTGTGGGGCGGAACAGAACAATCAGGAAGTTGAACGCCCCGTCTTCCGGGTACTGACTTTTCGTAAATTAGTTTCATATAGATTCAATTCATTTTTTTACAAAATTATTTAGGACAAAATTATTTTAATACAAATTCAATTCTTTTCTTAAAATAGTAAATTTTTTCTTTCTTTAATCCGTGTTAATTCGTGCAATTCGTGTCTCTCTTTTTTTAGCAAAACTCACTTTGGTAAGTTTTCTTTAGCCTTACATCTGTTACCATCACCAATCACGGATCACCGATTCAAGCGCTGCTGCAAGATTATCAATTTCCTCTTTAGTTCTCATTTCAGTTACTGAAATTAGCGCGACATTTTCCATTCCTTCATAATATCTTCCGACTGGAAAGCCCGCCGCAAATCCTTTGTCAATAAGTTCACCTATTATATCTTTCGCGTCACAGGGAAGCTTGATGCAAAATTCATTAAAAAATGTTGATTTGAACGCGCGACTGACATTAGGGATTTCGAGAAGTTTGTAATACGCGTAACTCGCATTGTCAGCGCATAATTCAGCCACTTCTTTGAGCCCTTCCTTTCCCATCAACGATAAATAAATCGCTGAAGCTAATGCGCAAAGATTTTCATTTGAACATATATTCGATGTCGCCTTTTCACGTCGAATGTGCTGTTCACGTGCCTGTAAAGTTAGAACAAAACCTTTTCTGTTTTGGTCATCGCGAGTTATACCGACAATTCTGCCCGGCATTTTTCTAACGTATTTTTTCCGGGTTGCCATAAAACCAACATAAGGTCCGCCAAAACTTAAAGGTAAACCAAGACTTTGTCCTTCGCCTACAACTATATCAGCTCCCATCGCTCCGGGTGTCTTTAATATCCCAAGCGAAATCGGATAAACTGACATAACTGCAAGAGCACCAACATTGTGCGCCGCATCAATAATATCTGTCAAATCGTCAATACAACCGAAAAAATTCGGGTTTTGAATGACTATTCCGGCAACTGAATTATCAAGTTTCTTAAGAAACTTTTCCCTGTTAACTGTTCCGCCATTGGTGCTTACACATTCAAACTGCATATCAAGATTTGATGTGTAACTCTCAAGCATCTTGCGGTAAATCGGATTAACTCCGCAGTCAACCAAAATCTTGTTCCGGCGGGTGACTCGCGCGGCCATCATTGCGGCTTCATAAATTGCCGTACCGCCATCGTAAAGTGACGCGTTAGCGACTTCCATTTCTGTTAATCTGCAAATTCCGCTTTGAAATTCAAACGCTGCCTGCAAAGTTCCCTGCGCGACTTCCGGCTGGTAAGGAGTATAAGCGGTTAAAAATTCACCGCGGCTTAAAATTGCATCAATAGCTGCCGGGGTGTAATGATCATAAAAACCGCCGCCGAGAAAACAAATGAGATCTGTTCTGTTTTGTCGCGAAAGAGCTTTAATTCTTCGCTCAACTTCGATCTCTGATTTCCCTTTTGGAATATTTAAACTTTTGACTTGGAATTCCCGCGGAACATCGGAAAATAATTCATCAATGCTGTTTACACCAATCTCTTTCAGCAACTCCTGCCGCTCAGATTCTACAAAGGGTACGTAACTTGCCCGGGACATGATATTTTAATAATTTGTTAATTTAATAATTGAATAATTGTCAATTGGATTATTGGATTAATGGATAATCTCCTATAACTCCCTTACCTCCCATACCTCCCATTAATCTTTTTCCTCAAGAAATGCCGCGTATTGCTCTGCTGTCATCAATTCATTCAATTCAGCTTCGTCAACAGCTGATATTTTACAAATCCATCCTTCGCCATAAGGATCTGAATTGATTTTTTCAGGAGCATTATCCAGTTCTGTATTAATTTCTTTTACCGTCCCGCCCGCAGGGGCGAAAATATCACTTGCGGCTTTAATTGATTCTACAACAGCTAATTCATCGCCTTGACCAATTTTCGCGCCAATCTCCGGTAATTCAACAAAAGTTATATCACCAAGCTGCTCTGCCGCGTGGGCGGTGATTCCGACAGTTCCGTTATCAGCTTCTATAAGAAGCCATTCGTGGTCTTTTGAGTAGTAAAGATTATCAGGAATATTCATAAAATACCTTACAGTTAATGAGTTATAAAATCACAAAACTACACCTTAATAAAAGTAAGTTAAGATTTTATCAATAATGGGTTTAAAATGCAAGTGGGGTAATTATAGAAAAATAACGATGAACTTCGTGGCTGCGGGACATTCAAGTTATAAAATAACTTCATTTCTGACCGTAATACGCTCCGGATCCATGCTTTCTTAAATAATGTTTGTCAAGCAGATAATCAGGAATACTTTTATCTATCTCTATTAAATCTTTTGTCCATAATGCCGTTTTTGACACTTCCTCCAAAACAATGCTGTTCTCAACCGACTTTGCCGGATTGGCTCCCCAGGTGAATGGACCGTGATTTGCCACAAGAACAGCCGGCATTTCCAAAGGATTTCTTTCTTTAAATAATTCCACAATTACTTTCCCGGTGTTTTGTTCGTAATTATCTTTTACTTCAGCAGCGGTTAACTGGCGCGTAACCGGCACAGCCCCGTAAAAGAAATCGGCATGCGTTGTTCCATAGCAGGGGAGTTCTTTGCATAATTGCGCCCAAACAGTCGCATAAGTGCTGTGAGTATGCGCAATTCCGCCAATCCCTGGAAAAGCTTTATATAATTCAAGATGAGTTGGTGTGTCGGTTGAAGGATTTAGTTCACCTTCAACAATTTTACCTTCCAGATTTACGATTGTGAGCAAATCCGGTGTGAGTTCATCGTAAGAAATCCCGCTTGGTTTGATAACAACAAGTTTTTCGTCTGGTTCATATCCACTGACATTTCCCCAGGTGAAAAGTACGAGCCCGCTTTTGTTAAGTTGTAAATTAGCATCGCAAACTTCTTGTCTTAATTTTTCGAGTCTCATTTGTCGCTACGGTTTGGTTTAATTTTTGTCGCTCGGAGTAAATTGAAATTCGCTTCGTCATCCCCGAAACTCTCCGGGCGCTAACGCGAATTTATTTTCCGGATTTAATCCTTTTAATTTTAATTATTTTGCCATTTAATAATTTTGCAAAATATAAATTATTCTGTCGTAAATGATTTTGTCAATTTCTTTATATGCTTTGCTCATAAAATTCCTGTCCGAGTTTTTTGAAATATTCAAGCCCTTCAGCGCGATTATCAAACCTTAAATTCCCTTCACTGTCAACATAACCCGTTTCGCCGTTTAA
>Ga0164318_10006586_pt1 | contig 11247 bp, 10 predicted proteins | sample GuaBasSedimGuay9_FD_113734 | JGI IMG/M metagenome (GOLD analysis project Ga0164318, IMG submission 113734) | Subseafloor sediment microbial communities from Guaymas Basin, Gulf of California, Mexico - Guay9, Core 4571-4, 0-3 cm | ecosystem: Environmental > Aquatic > Marine > Hydrothermal vents... | reverse complement strand
CTCTAATGCAACCCAGTTTTTTAGAAAATCAAAATTTAGCTCTAATGTATCCTCTATGGTTATAACCCTCTCATAGTGGGGTATAAACATGGTCAACGCATTAAGAAGGGTTGTTTTACCACTCCCGGAGCCCCCTGCGATTAATATATTACATGGATGTATACCAAAGCCCTCTACACAAACCCATAAAAAGGCGGCCAATTCTGTGCTTATGCTCTTCATTTGTATCAGGTCAAGGATGGTAAAGGGGGTCCTCCTAAATCTTCTTATAGTAATTGCGGGTCCCTTGGGGGATGCCGGGGATATAATAACATTCGCCCTGCTTCCGTCTGGCATGTGTCCATCCAGAAGGGGATTTTTTTCATCTATCTTCCTTCCCGCATTTTTTGCGAGCCACCCTATCAATTCATCTATATCCTCATGATTTTCATACCTAATATTTGTCAGACACATACCATGCTCTCTGTGAATTACGAAAACTGGAATATTGAGCCCATTGATCATGATCTCCTCGAGATTATCATCCCTCATTAATGGCCCCAATCTACCGTAACCAAAAAAGATCTTGTCCATTATCATAGAAACGATCCTGTCGAGATTATGGGGTGATATCTTTTTGCCTTTTAACTGTGACTTTATGTATCTATTCAGGAAGTCTTCCTTCTCGGTGGATGTTCTAAAAATTTCAAGCCTATTTACCACGCTCAGGTAATCACCCATCAGATCCTTCGGATTGTCTACAATTGCACGTTCTTCGGGGGAGAGCTCTGGCTCTTTTACCATATAAATGGGTAATTCGTGTTTCTCGCTTCTGACGATCTGAATATATTCATAAGAATCAATAACTTCTGGCATTGTATAAAGTCATTTAGCGGATGAGTATATAAATTTGATACACAATTGTTCTTATCCCAGATCACTTTATCTTTCTATTGCATGAATCCCTGGTCAATAAAACAACCCTGCTGTCCTCTTTTTGATCTTTAATTCCATAACCGAGTTCCTCTGACAGTTCTTCTGAGAATCTCCTCACATCATCGAATGACGGCATATTTTCAAGTGTTAGCCTTCTCCTCGATCCACCCAGGAACATGTATGCCTTTACCTCGACAAAATCGGGCTCCGCTATCCGGATTAGATTGGAGTACTTTTCAACCCCGACCATATTCAATCCCTTGACAGCGGTTAGCCTAATGACCCTTCTCGTGTTTAATGAAGGAAAGAGGTTCAGGGTCTCATTTATTTTCCTCCATCCATCGGGGATGATTGGATTACATACCCTTTTGTAAATCTCTTCATCTGGTGCGTCTAAGGAGAGATAGAGCTGTGTTGGGAGTGGATCCAGAGATTCGAGTCTCTCTGGTAAAGTTCCATTTGTAACCAGAAATGTTGTAAAGTCCCTACGGTTGAATTCCTCGATCAGATCGGAAATTCTGGGATAGATCGTGGGCTCACCGGATAGGGAGATGGCAACTTGGTTTGGATTCTGGGCCTCCTCAAATTTTTTCTTGTTTATCCTGTCGGGGATCCCTCCATAACCACTTAACAGTTGTCTTTGGGCCATTATCGAGTTTTCGACTATCTTCGAGGGATCATCAAATCTCTCCAATTCTGTCCCGATTGTCTGTTCGACATTTCGCCAGCAAAATAAACATCTTTGGGTGCACCATGCCACCGCCGGGGTCATCTGTAAACATCTATGGCTCTGGATCCCATAGAACTTCTGTTTATAACAGTAGCCCCGATTCAGGATACTCTTCTTGGTCCAGTGGCATAATTTGACCGCCGAATGTTCTCCAACTATGTGATAATGCTGATGCTGCAGCATCTTTTTAACTTCAGGGGGAATCATCTTCTGGGTACATTTTTAAGGATATATATTCTAATATAGAATATATAAAATAGTACAAGATAGCTCAATATGTCGGGGGAATTTTAAAATGGTTACGTACATAATCGCAAGGCAACTGGGCGGGAAGCCCGTCATTACCGTAAGTGGTGAAGAACTCGGTCGTTTAGATGACGTTGTTGTTGATGAAAAGACGGGACAGTTCATTTCTATAATAGTGGAACCAGTCGGTGAGGAATTACCGAAGATAGCATACCCAAAGGACAAAAACGGAAATCTGATAATTCCCTACGATTCAGTAAATGCGGTAAGCAAGGTAGTTGTCGTGAAGGACTGAACCCCATATGGGCGTTGACTGTAAGAACAAAATCTATAAAGCTTACAGTGGGGTTGGAATTACATATTCTTTCCGATCCTCAAGGCCAATTCTATGACGGATATCGCATCTTCTCCAAGGATTCTGATCATCGCTTCCTTACCAACACCTCCTTCATCATAGATGACGTCCGGGATTTCACCCAGTCCCTTAATTGCCTCTGAGATTCCCCACTCCATTGTTTTTGTATCTTTTGGCTGCCTCTCCCTGTCAAAGGAGGAGATTTTCAGACCCAGTTCCTTGCAGGCATTTAGAATTTCGTCTGAGAATCTGATATTCATTGCGGCCCTTTTTTTTGCGTCGAATTTCATTGCCGTCAGAACGATCCTGCCAACGTGAGATGTACCACCGAATTCGATTGTTCCAACCGGAACAACCCCCTTCTTATACCTGACCAATCTCCCACATATCCCCGCGACATCCTCGATCTTCTTTGCATTTTCGAGAGCCATCGCGATATTCACCCCGACCTCCGGTACTAACCTGTATGAACCCTCGGTTGATATGAATCTCTGGACCGCCATCTCTATATCTTCTATTATCGACCTCTTTTCTTCTGTTTCGTACGCCCTTCCCAATTTTATTCCCGATGTATCGGCAACCCTCAATCCAGAGCCTACGGCAAAATTCCTCCCTATGATGGAATCCATGAACTCCTTTGTCCTTTTTACAGCATCCGGAACCTCCAGGCCAAGTGCTAAACAGGCAGCTATGGCGGATGCAAAAGCACAACCAGTTCCATGGATCTCCATTCTCGCCTTTCCCTTGGATTCAAAGCGATAGATCCTCCCATTATAGTGGAGAATGTCTGTAGCTCTTAGATGCCCTCCAGTAACCACACAGTTTCCAATCTTTCTTGCTGATTTTTCCATGTCCTCCTCTGTCTCTATTTTTATTCCAGAGAGGACCTCCGCCTCCCGGATGTTTGGGGTCGAAATTTTTGCAATCGAGATCAATTTTTTCATTCCCTCAATTGCACTCTCCTCCAGTAATCTATTGCCGGAGGTTGATATCATGACGGGATCTACCACCAGGTTTTCTGTCTTGTAGTGCCTAATTTTTTCATAAACCAGTTCAATAACCTCAGAGCGTGCGAGCATCCCCGTCTTTACCGCCACTGGTTTTAAATCAGTGATTATGGAATCTATCTGGGCCTCGATAATATCCAGGGGTAGAACGAAAATCTTCTGCACCCCAAGGGTGTTCTGGGCGGTTATGGTCGTAATTACAGAGGCCCCGTGCAGCTTAAAGGCCGAAAATGTCTTCAAATCCTGCTGTACACCTGCACCCCCTCCAGAATCGGAGCCAGCTATCGTTAGAACGGTTTTCATTCTCGATGTGCCGTAAATCTATTTTTACCGATCATATTTCATATGTATCCGAGGTTAAAGTTAAAGATTTATCACACTACGTCCAGATCCAGAACGGTTTCAAAGATAAAATCCGGTTTCATTTCCATTGCTTCTTTCTTGGATAGAACCCCTGTTAGTACAACCGCGGATCTAACCCCGGCACTTTTCGCTGCCAATATGTCGTTTCTCGCATCTCCAACGAACAGGGTCTCCTCTGGCTTTACGCCAAATTTTTTCATTGCCTTATAAACCATCTCCGGATCTGGCTTTGATCTACTGACATCCTCTGCGGACAGAATCAGGTCAAATATACCATCCAAATCGAGAAAGCCCATTACTCTATCCAGAAATGCCCTCTCATTACCAGAGGCAAGGGCCAACATTATATTCTTTTTCTTTAGATCTAGAAGGAATTCTCTGATACCATCTATCCTCTCGATATTCTCAAGAAACCAGTTGGAATGAAGCAATCTTCTCTGCTCTTCATACGCTATCTCCAATTTTTCTGGTGTGTAGTCACTACCCATAATCGCTCTGAGAACGTCTCTGTACGGCTTGCCGAAATAGTGGGTGATCTTATCGTATTTTACCTCCCTGTCGATCCCCGCTTTTTTCAGTGCCCTTCTACAGACCTCAACATGGGCATCGTTTGAGATTACCAAGACCCCATCGAAGTCAAAAATTAAGAGTTTGAACATTTTCAAATTTTTGGGTATAAGGTATTTACTTTCTTTTCTTATAATCCGTCACAGCTTAGATTGCCAGATTTTGACATCCGGAACTACTGGGAAAACCGAAAGGTATTTATATATAAAGAAATATAATATTCAATACGATTAGGATTTTTAAAGACGTAAGTATATTTTTAATATAGAAATCTCTTAGATTTAGACAAAAATAAAAATGCAAACCAAAAAAGGAGGTATTTTAAAAATGAACAGAAGATTTTTTACCTATGGATTGATTATTTTCGGTATTTTTATGCTGATCGGGGGTGCGAGTGCTGCTGGAATAATTACAAAGGTCACTCCTGAACAGATAGATGTCAAAACACCGACTACTATAAATGTGACATTAAGCACCAATAATACAGATGTGACGTTATCCGGTTGTGGATATGGACCCGTTACAAAATCTACATCGGGAGCAGAAAAATACGTAGTCTTCACCGGTGTTATAGCCCAATACCCCGGAATCATGTCTGTAACTGCAGTTAATGCAACCAATGCGACGGGATCTGCAGAGATTAAGGTCGGAAGCGGTCGCAGACCTAGGAGGTATTTCGATATAAGTGTAAGTGGTAACAACACTGTAAATGAAGTAGTTACAATAACTGTTCTGGATAGGACGAGACGGGATCCTATAGATGATGCGGAGGTGGATGTTTTCCTGAATGGTAAGAAGGTTGCCTATGGTCTAACGGATGATAACGGTGTTTTTGAGTTCACCCCCACGGAGGAGGGGGATTATCTGATAACGGTAGATAAACACAACTATCGCCACGATGAGCTCTCAATAACGGTATCCGGTGGGGCGGCAACTACGACGACTACGACGACCACTTCTACAACCACGACAACAGAAGCAACTACAACCACTACCTCTTCTACGACAACCACTACAAGGACGACAACCACGATGGCGCCAACGACAACAGTGGCTCCAACAACCACGATGGCGCCAACGACAACAGTGGCTCCAACAACAACACTACCGGCAGAGGCTCCAGGAGGAATTCCGTGGCTCTGGATAATAGTGATAATAGTGATCGTTATAATAGTGATATACTTCGTGGCTATGAGAGGAAAGGAGGCGCCTCCCGAAGAAGAGGCCCCAGCGGAGGAAGAAACCACAGAGGAAAAGACCTAATTTCTTTTTTTATTTCTCTTTCTTATTCTATCTAATCTATGGATATTCTCGATATAATCAAAAATAGAAGGTCCATCAGGCATTTTAGTCCCAGAGATGTAGAAAGCGATAAGATAGATAAAATTTTAGAGGCCGCCAAGTGGGCTCCATCTGCTGGTAATCTGCAGGCGAGAGACCTTATTCTAATTAAAGACCCCAAAACGAGGGATAAGATAGCCACAGCTGCATTGAATCAAGGCTTTATCTCAGAGGCTCCAATAGTCATCGTCGTGTGTGCGAATAGGAGAAGATCCGGGTACAGATATGGACGTAGGGGTGAATTACTCTACTGTATACAGGACGCCACCGCATCGATCCAGAATATGTTACTCATGGCACACTCTATGGGGCTTGGATCATGCTGGGTCGGAGCCTTTGACGGGGAAAAAGTGAGGGAAATTCTTGGAATTCCACCCGAGGTAAGTCCAGTTGCGATAATCCCCATCGGCTATCCAGATGAAATTCCAGTGACTCCAGAGAGGAGAATAGAGGTACATGAGAACAGATGGTAGGTTTTATTTTCTCAAATCTAAATTCCTATTGAAGATGGCAGATGTAGAAGAATTGATTAATCTTGTAATTAAGGGAACTGGAAAATCGGAGGAAGAGATCAGGGATATGATGGAAAAGAGAAAGGAAGCAACTCATGGGCTTTTATCCGATTATGGGGCCATCTATGCAGTTGCGAAGGAATTCGGTATAGGACTGGATAGCGAGAAAACAGTCATTACAAAACTCTCCGATGTGAGGGCTCAAAAGGCATTCAATGTTGTTGGCAGGGTCAGGGCGGTATACCCCCGAAGGACCTTTGATAGAAAAGATGGAAGCAAGGGAAAATTTGCGAGCATAATCCTAGTTGATGATTCTGGCGAGAGGAGATTGATTTTATGGGATAATAATGCCGAGATAGAGAGGAATATATCTAAAGGAGACATTATAATAGCGAGAAATGTTTATGGGAAGGAGGGCATCGATAATGAGATAGAGCTTCATGCAACTGCATTGACAAATATCGGAATAAACCCGGAACTGGATATAAAATTGCCAGAGGTCGAGGAAAATCTGGTTAAAATTAATGATTTAAAGAGGGATATGAATTCCGTTGATCTGATCTGCAGGGTTTCATCTTACTATCCGGCTACCGAGTTTAATAGACCAGATGGCAGCGTTGGGTTGAGGGCGTCATTCATTGCCGAGGATGAATCCGGGAGCATAAGGGTTGTTCTATGGGATGAAGCAGCCAGATCCAAACTGAATAATGGAGATTTTGTCAGGATAGAGAATGCCTACACTAGAGAGGGTCTGAATCAGGAACTGGAACTACAGGCAGGGAACAGGAGCAGGATAGTTCATACCGATAAAATACTAAAATTGCCTCCTTTAGAATCAGAAAAGGATTTGAGAATCTCTGAGATAACACCGAATATATCTAACCTGTCAACGATCGGCAGGGTATTACAGGTTTATACACCGAGACCCTATTCCGGGGGAATGATGTCATCCCTGATCATAGGTGATAAATCCGGAATGATTCGAGTGGTTCTATGGGATGAGAAATCGGGGATGGCGAATGAGCTAAAAAAGGGCGATGCAATAAAGATAAGGAATGCATATTCGAGACCAAATCTGGATAACGAACCGGAGATCCATATCGGTAAATATGGTGAGGTTTCAATAAATCAGGGGCTTAAGGTGCCACCCTTAAAGGAAATAGAAAATTCTCTAGTAAAAAAGAAGAACATCATAGATCTGGAGAACAGGGATAGATACATAAAAATTAAAGGGGCGATCGTTGATATAGATGAAAACAAGAGATTGATCTATATGACATGTCCCACCTGTGGTAAAAGGGTTCAAAATCTGGGTATGGGATGGTTCTGTGAATTCTGTAACGAAGATGTTGATCCGGTGCCAAATTTAGTTCTGTCCTTTACCGTTGAGGATGGGACCGGAAGCATTAGAGTGGTTTCCTTCAAAGAAAACGCAGAGAAGATCCTCGATATGGACGTCGAGGAGGTAATGAACCTGATCGGGGAAACCCAGGATGAATCTATGCCAGTAACGAAGGCGAAGGAAAGACTTATTAATCAGGAGATCTCACTAATTGGAAGGGTAAGATATAGTGACTTTTCCGATCAGTTGGAGTTTATTGTGGATGATGTGGTGTGAGTATGGGCGTTTATTCTATAGAGGATTATATCATTTGCATTGCGATTCTTCTATTTGTCCTATGGTTTCTTCTGAAATATATATTTTCGAGAATCAAACTCGATAGAGATTTTATCAAGGCCATTTCCCCCTATATACTTATCGGGGTCTTTATAAGGCTCTTGGTTGATGTCGGTTTCTTCGATGCCAATAGATTGTGGAATGTAACCCCCGGGGTTTATGTCCTAACGATCATGTTAAGCTTGACCTCTGTCGGTCTCGGGATGTACGTGTCCCATTACTTTAGGATTCCCTACTGGTACCTCCCCTTCGGTATCGGAATTCTGATACTTTTGCCCATTACCCACGAATTACTCTCGCATCTTGTCCACTTAGAGAGGGTTCTCTATCCATTAACCCTTGCCTCAGTAATCCTCTTTTTGGTATACCTCCTATCACGATATTTTGGGATAGAGGTCTTTCGGAGGGGAGATAACCTAACAATAATATTCTCTCATCTACTGGATGGCTGTGCAACATTCATCGCCTATAACTATTATGGTTTCTATGAGGAGCATCTACTACCCATCTACCTGATATCCCTAACTGGAAACAACGCAATTATAATGGTGCCAGTAAAATTAGCCCTGATTTTACTGGTTATATACCTGATCGAAAGGTGGTATCTCGAAGAAAAGAAAAAGGATGAGCTTCTCTACAGGGCGATCAAATTCACCATATTTATCCTGGGAATGGGCCCGGGTTTGCGGGATATGCTGTTGCCCTCCCTGGTTTAATCTTACCGGTGACCGAAGTAAAAGACCAACCCTTTATTTTTTTGATCCAATCTGACAAATCCGAACCTCTCGAACTGAATTACTTCATCAACCCTTATATCCCCACACGATGGCTCGCAGAAGCCCTTTACCGTCTTCTCTGGCATTATCACCTCGGCATTTAGATGATCCTGAACCCAGTGTATTTTATGTACGTCCAGCCTTTTTTCTTTCAGGTATGTTGCCTCTATCCCTTTACCAATTTTACTGATCTCTATATTGAAGAGATTCATCAACCTGATTTCTTGTCCGGCTTTTAATCCCTTTTTATCATTCTCCGAAATAAAGAGTCTCATATCCCCCGATCGATCCACTTTTAGTTTAATCTCCCGATATCCCCTATCGGGAAAGCCCGGATGTAAGGGTATCCTCACCCTCTTCTCCGGGGCATTTTTAACCAGAAGCTCCACGGGGCTCTCAACAAAGAAGTATCTGTTGGCCTTTGAATCCATGATCTTCCTGTTCTCCGAGAAGAGGTTTTCCAGGCTGATGGAAACGTCCGTTTCATTTATGCCGAGACCTATCATTAAATTCCTTATGGCGTCTGGAGAAATGCCCCTCCTCCTAAGAGCAAGGAGGGTTGGTAATCTGGGATCATCCCAGCCCCCATATCCCTTCTTCTCTATCAATTCCCTCAATTCGCTTGTGCTGAATCTTCCAAATCCCTCTAGGCTTATTCTGCCCCAGTGTAACGTAATCGGATACTCCCACCCAAGATAGTTGTAGATGAATCTCTGCCTGCGTTCCGAATCCATCAGATCCTTCCCTCTGATTATGTGGGTAATTCTTAGAAGATGATCCTCTATTGCGGACTCAAAATCCAGCATTGGCCACACAATAAATCTCTCCCCGACCCTGGGATGCTCCTCCCTTATCACCCTGAAGGCAACCCAATCCCTGAGTGCCGGATCCCTGTGTTTGATATTCGTTTTTATCCTCAAGACGCATTCTCCATCTTCATATTTCCCATTCAGCATATCCCTCCAGAATATCAGATTCTCCTCCTTAGATTGCTCTCTGTGTGGACATCCCCTCCCTTCATCCCTGAGTTTTTTAAAATCTGCCCGAGAACAGAAACACACGTAAGCCTTCTCCAGATCAATCAATTTCTCTGCATATTCATAGTAAATAGGGATTCTATCAGAGGCATAATAGACTTCATCCGGCTCCGCGCCCAGCCATTCACAATCCTCGAGGTACCATTCATAGGCCTTTAGCATCGGCTTCTTCGTCCTTGGGTCGGTATCGTCGAACCTGAGAATAAATTTTCCCCTGTATTTCCTGGCCAGTTCCGAATTCACAACGATACCGCGAGCCGAGCCCAGGGTTGCGGGTCCATTTGGATTCGGGGCAAATCTCATAACCACCTTCTCTAATCCCCCCGGAAGCTTTAGACCCATCGTTCTCTCAACCCTCCTTTTTTTGAACCTGTATCCTCGCAGGTTTTTCATCTCAATTTTATTTACCTCAGAGACAATCTTTTTGGTCTCTTTCATCAATTTCTCTATATCCCTCTTGGCCTCCGGAATCTCCGAGAGAACCCTGCCCATGACCACCTTTTCTTTAGCTCTTCCATACCTGAGCCTGTTCTGTATTGCATACTTCCTTATGATGTCGCTAAGGGGCATTTTATTTTAATTTAAGGTTATATACTAATAGAATTACACTTCAAAAATACAAAATCTAAAAATGCGACCAAGAGTTATATTTAATTCTGCGATGAGCCTCGATGGTAGAATAAAGAAAAGGGGGGAAGGGGTTGATTTTCTTAGTAGACTGGACAGATATAGAACACACGAGCTCAGGGGCTCAGTCGATGCAATAATGGTAGATATCGAGACAATATCGGATGAGGATCCAGAACTCGGGGTTCGAGCGCCAGAGGGAAGAGAGCCCTACAGGGTCATCATAGATAGTAAGGCCGAGATAAGGGAGGAAGCAAAGATCCTCTCCGGGGAGGGGCATAAGATCTTGGTCGTTTCGAAAGATGCTCCAAGGAAAAAATTAGGCAAATTAAAGAAGATAGAAGACCTGGAGATAATTACCTGCGGCGAATTCGCGGTAAATCTGAGCGAGCTGATGGATAGATTATATGATATGCCCATCCGGAGAATGCTCCTCGAGGGCGGGGGAAGCCTGGTAAAGAGGATGTTTAATGAGGATTACATAGATGAACTCTACATAACGGTAGTTCCAGCATTGATTGGAAGAGGCCCGGAACTCTTTGAAAAGAACCTCGATAAAGAGATAAAGTTAGATCTGGACGGAATTTTCCAGTATGGGGATCAGGTCGTTCTGCACTATCTGGTGAGGAGGTAGTTATTGGCACATCTATTGCCTAAAAGCCCTGTCTCTCTTATCGGGTCTAACAACAACTACCAAATTTACTTCATAATTTATTCTGTATAAAATTCTATACCTTATCCTTTTCACGCTTTAATGAGTTTTCCCGATTAGATCGGATATACAAATAATATAAGAAATGCGGGGCCAATAATCTCAGCCACACTTAATTCTCCAACAACCCTCTACACCTCTCGCAGAGAGTCATGGGTTTTAACCTCGCCTCGGCCAAGGAGTTAGAGAACTGCATCACACAAACTGCCACTGTCAGTTTACACCAGGGTGCGGCATTCACTTCGTTCAGCCGCACTTAATTCTCCAACAACCCCCTACACCTCTCGCAGAGAGTCATGGGTTTTAACCTCGCCTCGGCCAAGGAGTTAGAGAACTGCATCACACAAACTGCCACTGTCAGTTTACACCAGGGTGCGGCAT
>Ga0164318_10006585_pt1 | contig 11249 bp, 8 predicted proteins | sample GuaBasSedimGuay9_FD_113734 | JGI IMG/M metagenome (GOLD analysis project Ga0164318, IMG submission 113734) | Subseafloor sediment microbial communities from Guaymas Basin, Gulf of California, Mexico - Guay9, Core 4571-4, 0-3 cm | ecosystem: Environmental > Aquatic > Marine > Hydrothermal vents >... | reverse complement strand
ATCGTATGCCGGATATGGCAATAATATCTACATTGACAACCTTGAAATAAGCAATGCAGTAGGAATATTATCGAAAAGGAAAACCGTTAATGATATGTTTCAGCTATTTCCCAACCCTGCCAATAAAATGGTTAATATTGTGCTCCTTAATGTGGGGCGGGATGGAATGATAAAAATTATGGATTTAAATGGCAAGCACTTGATTAAACAAAATACTGTGGGTGATTTGAATGAAATTGATGTTAGTCAGTTGCATAGAGGAGTGTATATAATTCAGATTCAGGATAACAACACAGTAAAAGAAAAGAAATTAATTATTGAATAAGATGAAGATTTTTAAAAGAACCATTATTTTAGTAATGGCAATGATGGCTACGATAACGCTTGTGGCGCAAAACACTTATAAAGTTAAAGGCCGTGCTGTAAAAGCAGCTACTGTTAACGTGATGGAGCAAGCGAAAAACGCAGTTGACAAAGAATCTGCTCCGGTTTTTAAAGTACCAAACCAGGAATGGAAAGGTCGTGACTGGCCCGTTGGAGAAAAAATTATTTACCGCGATACTAAAAAAGCAGTCATCAACACGCCTTCACGAAGCAGAACTTTAAGTCCGCCGCCGGATACTACCTTTTTGGGAGTCCTTGATAACCAGAGTTCTATTCCCCCGGACGTGATGGGAACAGCAGGCGATGACTACGTGATGACGACCCTTAATACTCAGGTTAGGATTCATGAAAAAGACGGGACACCCGTCATGACTACAGGTCTCTCCTCTTTTTGGGGGCCTATGCCTGATCACGAGTCGACCTTTGACCCGAAAATTGTGTACGATCCATACAACGACCGATGGATTTTTGTAACACCAAGCCACCCCAGTTTAGGATTATCAAAACTCTATTTGGGTGTTAGCCAAACTTCTGATCCCACCGGCGATTGGAACATGTATTATGTTAATACCGACCCGACTGACATCACCTGGTTCGATTTCCCCACCATAGGATTTAATAAAAAGTGGATTGTTGTGAGTGGTAACCAGTTTGGTGGCGATTATTACCGGACAGTATTTGTGTTTAACAAGCAGCAAGCCTACGATGGCGTGGAAAATCTGGATTACACTCGTTTCGCCACCACTGAGGGCTTTACCATTGCTCCTATGGTTACTTATGACACTACCCTGGAGTCGATGTATTTAATTTCGGCGGCCAGCGGAAACTCAAATGGCTACGGATACCTTAAAAAATTCAAAATCGAAGGGGATGTTAACAACCCAAATTTTATTTACGAAGGCGCTATTGGCGTACCCGACCCCTGGGATTCGTATGTGGGAAATGCCGGAAACTTCCTGCCTCAAAAAGGAAGCAGTACCTTAATTAATGCCGTTGATGCCCGTATTGTCAATGTGGTTTATCGAAACGGTAAAATATGGGCCGTGCATCATATTTTTTTACCGGCCAACAATCCGCAACGGGTAGCCGTGCAGTGGTGGCAACTCGACACCACGGGTGTTATTCTTGAAAGAGGCCGCATTGAAGATACTACCAACCTTTATTCTTTTGCGTTTCCATCCATAGCCGTCAATAAGTTTGAAGACATCATGATTGGTCACGATGTTTTCTCTGTCGACCAATACCCGAGTGCCGCCTATTCGTTTAAGGGAAATTACGAAGCTTCAGGCACCATTCGCACTTATTATCAATACAAAGACGGTTTGGCTCCTTACAATAAATCGTTTGGCAGTGGACGTAACCGTTGGGGAGACTACTCTTCCACGGCACTTGATCCGGTTGACCAAACAGACTTCTGGACCATTCAGGAATATTCCGAAGAGCCTTCCAGTACCTGGAGTACTTATTGGGCCTATGTAAAAACCAGCTATCCTCCCATTGCCGATTTTGAAGCTGAGCACACCCTGATTCCTACCGGAGAAAACATCAATTTTAGCGATCTCTCCAAAGGAATCCCCGGCAACTGGGAATGGAGCTTTGAGGGAGGAACACCGTCATCCTCTTCGGCTCAAAATCCATCGCAAATTTTGTTTGATACCGATGGAAGTTACGACGTGCAGTTTATTGCCTCCAACGAGTTGGGAATCGATACCCTTGTAAAAGAAAATTACATAACTGCCAGCTCCACTATTTTACCGGAGATTGTATTTGGTGCTGACAGAGAGGCTATCTGTGTGGGAGAACCGGTACATTTTACCGATTCAAGTTTATACATGCCGCGGAGCTGGGAGTGGCAATTTACCCCTTCTACCGTGGCCTTTGAAGCGGGAACCGACGCTTTTAGCCAAAACCCGATTGTTTCGTTTAACGAATCAGGTACTTATTCAGTAACTCTGACGGCTACCAACCTCAATGGCAGCACAACCGATACCAGATTCGATTATATTGTTGCCGGAGGATTCGTTCCCTATTTCCATGAGAATTTTGAAGCAGGTTTCGATAATCAATACTGGCAAATTGACAACCCTGATAACCGGTCAACCTGGCAAATTAGTCAAACGGCCGGCGATTATAGTCAGTTTTCAGCCTCTATCGACTTTACAGAGTACATCTATTACGGGGAACGCGACCGGTTGATTTCACCGCCTTTTAACTTGGAGGGGATGAGCAATGCGGTATTGGAGTTTAAACATGCCTATGCAACCCGTTTTGACGGGGCAACCGATTCGCTTATCGTATTGCTTTCGGATGATTGCGGCACAACCTGGACTCGTTTAGCTGCCTATGGTGATGATGGTACCGGTAACTTTGCTACCCATGAAAAATATGACGGATCAGATCTTTGGGTTCCTCAAAATCCAGCCGATTGGTGCGGACAGGGATATGGAAGCCCATGCAACAGCATAAGCTTGGATAACTGGGTTGGAAAAAGTAACGTGCTTATCGCTTTCGAAAGCTTTAATTCGTTTGGAAACCCGCTATACATCGACAATGTTACGGTTACGCAATTTGTTGGCGTTGATGAAACAGGTAGTGAAACAAGTTTTAAGGTATATCCTAATCCTGCTAAAAACCACCTCACTATTGAATGGGACGCCAACAGTCTGTTTAACAACCTGATTATAGCCAATCAACTGGGGCAAACCTTGCTTAAGCAAGATGTTGGTAACAAGCATATTGTAAATTTGTCAACAAGCAATTGGCCACGGGGTGTTTACACCATCCGACTTGAAAACAGAAGTGAAACCAGAACCCAAAAGCTGGTGGTTTATTAATTGGTTATTTTTGACCTATATTCTATTTCCATGAAACTATCGGTTGTAATTGTTAACTATAATGTTGAACATTTTCTCGAACAGTGTCTGTTGTCGGTCAGAAAGGCCATGCAGGCTGTTAGTGGCGAGGTGTTTGTGGTTGACAACAATTCTATTGATGGCTCCGTTAAGATGGTAAAAGATAAGTTTCCCGAGGTAAAACTGATTGTTAACCGGGAGAATCTGGGATTTTCAAAAGCTAATAACCAGGCCATGAAAATGGCTTTCGGTGAGTATCTGCTTCTGCTTAATCCCGACACCGTTGTTGAAGATGACACCTTTAGTAAGGTAGTGGCTTTTATGGATTCGCATCCCGATGCCGGAGGGTTGGGCGTTAAGATGGTGGATGGTTCAGGGAATTTTCTACCCGAATCAAAACGAGGGCTTCCCACGCCTGAGGCTGCTTTTTACAAGATGTTTGGCATTTCAAAAATTTTTCCGAAGTCAAAACGATTTTCAAAATACCATCTTGGTTACCTCGATGAGGATCAAATCCACGAAGTGGAAATCCTTGCAGGGGCTTTTATGTTGATGCGTAAGAGCGTTTTAGATAAAATCGGGCTGCTGGATGAGTCCTTTTTTATGTATGGTGAAGATATTGACCTATCGTATCGAATCATTAAAGCGGGGTATAAAAATTACTATTTTCCCGAAACCAGAATTATCCACTACAAGGGCGAAAGTACCAAAAAAAGCAGCGTTAACTACGTGCTGGTGTTTTACAAAGCGATGGTGATTTTTGCCCGTAAGCACTTCACCCAAAAAAATGTAAGGCTGCTTACCAATCTTATCAATATTGCCATTTATTTCAGGGCTTTTATCGCTATCCTGTCACGCTTTTTTAACCAGCTGATTATGCCGGTGGCTGATGGGCTGTTGATGTTTGGCGGCATGATGCTCATTAAAGAGTTTTGGGGTCGCCAGCTCATCTATCCCGAAGGAGGCGACTATCCGCAAGAGTATATTCACTTTGTAATTCCATCTTATATCGTTATTTGGTTGGCGGCCATTTTTTTTAACGGTGGTTACGATAAGCCGTTAAAAATAAGGAAAGTCATTCAGGGTATTTTGGTGGGCACCATCACTATTTTGGTGTTTTACGCACTGCTTCCCGAGCAGATGCGTTTTTCGCGGGCCATGATATTGTTGGGAACCCTATGGGGTGTTTTGGCTTTGCCGGTTCTTAGATTGGTATTACATTGGATGGGCGTTGATTGGATACAGCTGGGAGAAAAGAAAAGAAAGCGTTTCTTGATTATTGGAGATGATGACGAAACAGGAAGGGTTTCCTCAATTCTGAACGAAAGCTATATTAAACCCGAATTTGTGGGATTGGCTAATCCTTTGGAAGATGGCGAGGTTAAAGGTAATTTTATTGGTAACCTGACGCAGGTAAAGGATATCATCGCTATCTATAAAATTGATGAAGTAATTTTCTGCTCCAAAAACATCAATCACCAACAAATAATCGACAAAATGGCCGACTGGCAGGAAACACGGGTAGATTATAAAATTGCACCCGAGGACAGCTTGTCGATTATTGGTAGCAACTCCATCAATACCAGAGGGGATTTGTATACTGTGGATATTAATACCATCGATAAGCCTGCCAACAGGCGTAACAAGCGGCTTATTGATATGCTGGTCAGTATTTTTGTACTGGGACTTGCTCCATTGCTTATCTTTTTTGAAAAGAAACCTGCACGGTTTGTTGTGAATATTTTTAAGGTAATGGCAGGCAGGTTAAGCTGGGTTGGGTATCACGCGGGGCAAAACCAGTCGATTCATCTTCCTAAACTAAAACCAGGTATTTTATCGCCGCTTTCGGCGCTGGAGGGAAAAAATCTTACCCCTGAAATGATTGACAAGGCCAATATGCTATATGCCCGTGACTACTCAGCGGTAAAAGATTTGAATATTATTATCAGGTCGTTTAACAAGTTGGGAAGTTAATCTTCAGTTTTAAACATAAGCTGTTAATAATATTAGTGACAAATAGTAAATAAAAAACGGGAAATAGCATACTTTCGCTTTTTCATTATATCGAAGTTGTTTAAAGTTGACCACTTAATAAAGTATTTTAGCTTTAAACAATTTCAGAAAGAAGCTTATTTCAAATTAGTTCGGCTATAACTCATGGACAAGCATAAAGTTTCGACAGGTAAAAGGATTTTCGATGTTGTTTTTTCAAGCATTGTTTTGTTGGTAGTCTCTCCTGTTATGCTTTTAACGGCGTTTGCCATTGCCATTGAGAGTCGCGGGTCAATTATTTATGTATCGCGCCGTGTAGGGTGGGGCTACGACATTTTTAACTTTTACAAGTTTCGGTCGATGTATAAAAATTCCGATACAAAACTTCGTGATTTGGAAAATAATAATGCTTATGCCCTCGACCAAACAAATAAGGAGGATCGATTAAAAGAGTTTCTGATTTGCCCCGATTGTGAACTTCCCGGGCATCCTTGTTCACCGTTGTTGTATATTCATGGTTATCAGATTTGTGAAAATAAATATCTGGAGTATAAACGGCAGATGCGCAGGGAGTATACCTTCATCAAAGTAAAGGATGATCCGCGTATTACCAAGGTAGGGAAGTTTATACGAGCTACTCACATAGATGAGCTGCCACAGTTTGTAAATGTGATTAAAGGGGATATGTCGGTAGTGGGTAATCGACCCTTGCCAACTTACGAAGCAGAAAACCTGACAACCGATATGTTGTCGTACCGGTTTTTAGCCCCGGCTGGCATTACCGGATTGTGGCAGGTTTACGGTTCCGATAAACCTGACCCGGAAGAAAGAATGAGACTTGATAACAAATATTTTGAAAAAAAAGGGTGGAAAACAGATTTCCTTATCATTTTAAAAACAATTCCTTCTTTGTTTAAATTTAAAAGTCGGGATCTTTAAAAGTTCCTGATTGTTTACTTCAGAGGGTTGTAATAAAAAACCGCGAATAGTTACAGGTACAACTACTCGCGGTTTATCAGTCAATGCCGGTTTTAGTGCTATTTTTTAAACTTCTTTATGTACTTTTTAAGCATATCTTTATGAACAGTAAAGTCCATCATTTTTAACTTGGTGTAATCTTCACTGAAAAAGTAATATCCAAACTCTGGCTTATCTTCGCCTATGTTTCTTGAACCGGAGCTTGAATCTTTAATAAGATACCACATTTTGCCGTTTTTATCTTTAAGATATCCAACCATGTGCATGCCGTGATCGTCGGTAGTGGTTTTATTTGAAAATCTGAATTGGCGTGCGTTGTCGTCGATATAAGCCGAAGGAATATCAAAATCAGGCACCAGCGCGGTATTGGTCTGGCGTGAAAAACCGGCCTCGGATACATCGCCACCAACACTAATGGTATAGCCGTTTTCGATGGCATGATTTAGGATGTTCATGTAAACATTCAACGGAACATTGTAGTACTCATCACTATGCCACCAGTTGTCGGGTACTTTGTATTCTACCTGCTCCCAAAATGGTTTTTGTAAGTAGGACAGCACCTCAACATAATCATCCATGTTCAGCTTCAGATAATCCTTTAAAAACGATTTGGGTGTGTAATGAACACCATCGTAATTAAACTCTGTGGGAGGGGTTCCCATGTAATGATTTAATATGGACTTGGTGGTGGCTAAAACAGCCTCTTTATTCCAGGCATCATTTTGTTTAATACTGCTAAGATATTTCTTGATCTCTTTCATCATCTCTTCGTGCGTGTAAAACTTCTGTCCGGGTAAAAAGCCATTGTACACCGAGCGTGGTACAACCCCGTACTTTTTATAAATACGTGCCACGGCATTGGATTCGGAGCCTTCATCTACCAACGAGTTTCCTCTTGTGTCAACAAATCGGGCTACCTTTTCAACGTACTCCCAGTAAACGGTAAACATTTCGGAAAGTTTAACATCTTTATTGAACAAACGATGTTCTTCCGATTCGTAAAATGAAGTGGTTGAAAAACACCAGCAGGTTCCTGTATTTCCCTGTGAGGTGGTAGGAGTGTGCCAGTAAGTATGCTCTTTATAGTTGGCTATCTTGTTGGGTAACTTTATCCCCGACTGATCCATCATAAAATACTGTTCTTTTTTTACGGTTTTTTGTTTTTGTTCGTTGGCATGCACATCTTTCAGAATAAAATTCTGATAATAGCCGGGTTTGTACTCTTTAAACTTACCCTTGTCTTTACTTTGCGAAAAAGCACTCATTACCGGCATTAAAGCCAAAACGAGTAACAGTGTAAAAAGATTTTTCATTGATAATTATTTTTGATTATTAAATTTTTTGGTTGTCCGATTGAAACCGGAAACCAAGTCGTTTGCCTGTTTTAAGGGAGATGGTGTCAACAGCGTTTTTCATCTCAACAACTGATACCTCTTTAACCAAATCGTAATGAGGGGTTAGCAGGTCGAAATTCAGGGTGTATCGTATGGCAGCCTCAACCAACTCATTCATGGCATCGGTATCAAACTTTTTGCTGCCGTAATAGTTGTAAAGGTACGACAACTCACGTTTACCCTCGATAAAAAAGCTGCCGTCTTTATTAATAAATACCCTGCCAATAAGATAACCGATATCATTTACCCGGTTGTACTTGAATGAGTCTGCCAAAAAATTATAGATGTTAATGATGCCGTGATACGAACGGGAGGGATCCTTCTTAACATAAGAGGTTTTCATCACCTCATGGTCGCGTGGAAACTCAAACACGTTTGAATGCATTATAAAGATAAGAATGTCGCTGCCAAACTTCAACTCAATTTCAAACTGGCCGTTGTCGTTCGACTCGAACAAAATGTCAGGGTTTTTCTTGTCTGATTTTACAAATTCCCGGTAGTTGCTAACGTATTGCTCGATTACCTTTTTCAGATTATTGAATGATTTCAGTGTTACCTGATAAACCTGTTGTTTTAAGGTTGATTTGTTTACCAAATCGGTAAATAGTGCTTGATTATTAGGTGTTATTTTCATTGTGTTTGTTTATTCAAAAGTAAACGAAAGTAAGAAAACTTTTGAATTTAACCTGTCAATTACTTCAGTATAAATATTTCCTTCATTTTTAATGAGATTATTAATTCCGTAACCCATCTTAATTTGAACACCAAATTTAAAGTAGTTGGTATAAAAATCAACGCCGGTACCTACCTCTAAAAGCAGGTCGTTTTTTTGTATTTTCACGGTAATATCGTTGGTGTTAGCCTGGGCCTTTTTTTGCGAAGCGAGGTCAAGGGTATAGGTGACCCCACCCAACACGTAAGCAGCAAAATTATTTAACCGGTGCGACCGGTACTTAAACTCCAACGGGAAAAGTAACAAGGTGGAAGTTATATTTTTTTCAATTTCAACAAATTTACCCTCTCCATCCCGATAGGTAAGGATATTATAATTCAGGGCTCGTTCACCAAATGATAAGGCAGGAATAAAACGCAGATCGGTATTGTCGCCCAACCGTAGATTACCCAAAATACCAATGGTAAACCCTGGCCGTCCAATACCTGTTAATTCGTATACAAAACTTGAATCGGCGGGAAAATCAGGGGTTTGCAACGCATCAAACTTTACTGATGACATATTATCTACGGTTTTAATGGTAAACAACAACTGATTTGTGGCCAGGATAAAACCAAAATGATAGGGTTGCCGGTCGTAAGTGGGTAAATTATTAACTTTTCGTTGTTGCGCTGAAACGGGATTGGTGTTATAAAAGATGCCTAAACCAAGGGCTATGACGATGATAATTATTTTTCTCAATGTTGAACAGATTTTATTGTTTAACGTTTCATGCGGGGTTATAGTATATCCCCTCAAAAAGAAGCGCAAATATAATTAATAAAACATAGATTATTTTGTAGCCGAATAAAGTGTGGCAATACCGAAGGTTAACCTCTGTTGTTTAATATCCTGATAACCGGCTTGCGCCATAATCTCTATAAAATCTTTATTTTCGGGAAATTTTTGAACTGAGTTAGGCAGATAAGTATAGGCTTCTTCGTTTTTGGAGACCATGCGCCCCACGCCGGGTAAGATATTTTTAAAATAGAAGTTGTAAATATTTCGGAACGGGAAGCCATGGGGTTTGGAAAATTCAAGAATGGCTACCAGTCCGCCGGGTCGCATCACCCTGTTCATCTCTTTCAATCCTTTTAATAAATTTTCGTAATTGCGTACACCAAACGCTACCGTAACAGCATCAAAGTAATTATTGTCGAAACGAAGGTTTTCCGAATCACCGGGTTCCATTTTAATAATATTATCAAGTTTTTTTGCTTTTACCTTTTCTTCGCCAATTTTTAACATATCAACGGCTATGTCGGCACCAATAATCTCCTGAGGGTTCAGTTTTGCCAGTTCGATAGCCAAATCGCCCGTGCCCGTGGCGATGTCTAAAATTCGTTTCGGTTCAATGGTAGCCAGCAGCCGCCTCACCTTTTTTCGCCACTGAATGTCGATGCCCATCGAAAGCACGTGGTTTAACAAATCGTACTTTGGGGCTATGTCGTTGAACATGGTACGAACCTGCTCTTTTTTACCTTTGTTATTGGTTGTCATTTTTATGGCTTTTTTAAAAAGTTAAGGTGTTCACCACCTCGTCATGTAGTCTGTTTTTATCGATAGGTACAACGCCTACTTCTTCGCAAACAAGACCTCCCGCCAGGTTAGCCACGGCAGTCAGATCCTCGGGGTTTAACCCTTCGGCCAGGCACAAAGCAGCCACACTAATAACGGTGTCGCCGGCTCCCGAAACATCTGCAATGTTACGGATATGGGCGTTCAGGTGCGATGATTTATAACTGTCATTTTCTTTCCACCTTATAAGAACACCGTTCTCCGACAGGGTATTCATAATAATATCGGCATTAAGGCTTGTTTGCAATTGTTTTACGGCAGCCTCAACCTGCTCTTTATCGTCGCCAGTTACCGAGAGGTTCATCCCTTCGTTTATCTCCTTCAGGTTGGGTTTAAACAGAGTTACATTTTTATAATAGAGGAAGTTTTTTTGTTTGGGGTCAACGGCCACGGGGATACCCTTTGAATTCGCAAGGTTTACAATATGTTCAATAATATTTTTATTCAAAACGCCCTTATCGTAGTCTTGAATAATGATAATTTTTATCGGGTCGTGATTAATAATCTTATCAATTCGTTGCTTTAAATTGGTACTGTCTTGTTCCGATAGTGCATCGGTAGTTTCGTCATCAACACGCAAAAGCTGGGTGTTGTTGCCAATGATTCTGAATTTAGTCGTAGTTTTTCGATGAACACTATGGAGGATTCCTTCCGTCGTCATGTTCTCGGCGTGCAATAATCTACTGAACTCATCGCCGCGGGCATCGACACCAACAACCGAGCATAACACGGGTTCAGCCCCCAAAGCCTTTAGATTACGTGCCACGTTGGCAGCGCCACCCAGCCTGACTTCTCGTTTTTCGACTGCCACGATGGGTACAGGTGCTTCGGGTGAGATACGGTTTACGCTCCCCCAAACATAGGTGTCAAGCATCACATCGCCAATCACTAAAACACGGGTGTTATCGAACGAGGCAAAGAGCCGGTATACCATCTCTGTTGTAAACATAGTTTGATGTTATTTAATCTGCAAAAGTAATAAAATCGCTGTACCTCGAATTCATCTTTTTTTCTAAAAAAGACTGAATCGTCCTGATTTCTGTTGGCTTTTGGAGTCAACCTATTTCAGGACAAGTCAGACAATATCCGATTTGATTATTTCTAATATCTAATATCGGTGTTCTTCTGTTCGATATTTTTTTTAGCTCCGCCTTTCTGGTCAATACATACTTCGACTTCGCAGTATGACACAGACTCCGTACTGCATAACAGATGACGATCAAAAAGGAGAGGTAAGCACTAAAGCATATTCTTTTTTTGTTTGGATAAGAGGCTGTTAGAATATACAAACAATAATTTTATACATTATTAAAATAATAAGTATCTTTGTAAATAATACAATTGATGACAACATCGTTT
>Ga0164318_10006584_pt1 | contig 11249 bp, 10 predicted proteins | sample GuaBasSedimGuay9_FD_113734 | JGI IMG/M metagenome (GOLD analysis project Ga0164318, IMG submission 113734) | Subseafloor sediment microbial communities from Guaymas Basin, Gulf of California, Mexico - Guay9, Core 4571-4, 0-3 cm | ecosystem: Environmental > Aquatic > Marine > Hydrothermal vents... | reverse complement strand
CAACCTCAAGCCCGGCCGACAATTGCAAAAGCGCCAGCTCAGTGGCATTCGCCAGTTGGTGGCCTCGGCAGTGGAGGGACTCGAACCTCGCCGGGTCACCGTCCTCGACGGTCACGGGGCCATACTGGCCCGTGCCCAGGAGAACCCGGACGAGCAGATCGCCAGCGACCGCGCGGAGTACCAGCACCAGCTCGAACGCATGTTGGAAGCACGCATCATCTCCTTGCTGGAACCGGTGGTGGGCCTGGGCAAGGTGGTGGCCCAGGTCAACGCCGACGTGGAATTGCAACGCGTGATAGAAACCGCGGAGAGCTACGATCCCGACGGCACGGCGATCCGCTCCGAGCAGATTTCCCAGGAGGTCCAGGGCAATCCCGGCGACCGGGCACAAGGAGTTCCCGGTTCCCGGTCCAATCTTCCCGGCAGCGGTGACAATAAACCCGGAACCACGCCGGCGGTGGCCCAGCGGCTGGAACGCAATACCAAGACGGTCAACTACGAGGTCTCGAAGAAAGTACGCCAAGTGGAGCACGGAGCCATTTCCCTGAAGCGGATATCGGCCGCGGTGGTGGTGGACGGCACCTACCAGCGCGAGGGAGAGGGCGAGCAGGCCAAGACCGTCTACCAGCCCCGGCCGACGGCCGAGATGACCCGCCTGAGAGAGCTGGTGAAGAAAGCCATCGGTTTCGACCCGGCACGCGGCGACCAGGTGGAAGTCAGCAACCTGGCTTTCCGCATTCCGCAGGAAGAGGTACCCGTCGGCTGGCTGGCCGATGTCGATGTCAACAAGATCGTCCAGTGGCTGGTGATTCTGGTGGCAGTGGTATTGCTGTTATTGTTGGTGGTGAGACCCTTGCTGGGGTTCGGCAGGGCCGCTGCCACGGAAATAATGCTGCCGGGTGGAAGGCCTGCCACCGTACTGGAGATCGAGCAGAACTTGCGCCAGCGACATCAGGCCCCCCTGTTGAACGAGCCGGAAGGGCAGGGGACTGAGACCATGGCCATGCCTGAATCACCTCCGGAGAAACTGCGCGTGGCCGCTTTGCAGGAGCAAGCGCGCCAACTGGCCGAGAAGCACCCGGAACGCACCGTGCAGCTGCTACGCAGCTGGCTTCATGGGGAGTCGCTATGAACAGCCAATCCCTTTCCGGTGCCGCGCGCTGTGCCGTGCTGCTCTATGCCCTGGGAGTGGAACAGGCCTCGGCCTTTCTGCGCCGGCTGGAGCCGGACGAGGCGGCCAGCGTCGCCGAGGCTGCCCGCCGCCTGAAGATGGTCGACCAGCAGCAACTGAGCGAGGTGCTGGAAAGTTTCTACAAGCTGCTCGATACGCCGCAGATGTTACCGGGCGAAGGAGCCGAGTTCATTCAGTCCGCCATCGAACGCTCGGGAACCGAGCTGCCGCTCGACGTTCAGCAACAAGATCCCGGTCTTTGTCCCGAGGCCGATGCCGAGAGCCTGGCCCGGTTGCTGCGCAAGGAACATCCCCAGACCCTGGCGGTGGTACTGGCCAACATCGATGGTCACCGGGGAGCGAAGGTGCTAGAGACGCTGCCCGCTTCCCGGCGGGTGGAAGTCATCAAGAGACTGTCTTCCTTGAGAAGCATTCCCAACAGCGTACTGCGTCGGGTGGAACAGACGCTGGAAGTGCAGCTGCGCCAGAGACGCGGGGCCGGCGCCACCCAGAAGGTCGAGGGCCTGGAAGTGGCTGCGGGTCTACTCAAGCGTCTTGGCAAGGAAGAGGCCCAGACGCTCATCGAGGAACTGGCCAAGGAAGACGGCAGTCTCTCCGACGCCGTGCGCCAGCGCATGTTCATTTTCGAGGACATTGCTTCCATGGACGATCGGGGAGTACGCAACCTGCTCAAGGAAATCGACAGCCAGGTACTGGCCAGGGCGCTCAAGGTTGCCGACGAGGTTCTGCGTACCAAGTTCTTCCGCAACATGTCGGAACGCGCCGCCTCCATGCTGGAGGAGGATGTCGAGGCTCTGCCACCCATGCGCCTGAGCGAGGTGGAAGAGGCCCAGCAGGCCATAGTCGAGGTGGCTGCCCGCCTGGTACAGGAAGGCAAGGCGGTAGTGGCCGGGGGCGAGGGAGGCGACGCCATCGTCTAGCTCATGAAACCACTGGCAACAGAAGAAGCGTGGTTGCCGCCACGCGACGATGAGGCACAAGCACGGTTGCCGGATTTCCTGGAACCGCATCCGGGAGGTGAGCCGGAAACGATATCTTTCTGGGGTCAGGCGAACGGTGAAGAACAGTCATCTGTTAATTCTCCGGAGAACGTCGACCAGCCTCCTCGGCAACAGGTACCGGCAGCACAGCCTAACGATGAAGTGGTTGCCGCCCCTGCCGGTGGGGAACTGCCCGTTCAGCAGCAAGTGCAGGATGCCTCGACGGGGGAGGCTGCCCAGTTGGAGGAGAGCGGCGATGAACAGACCATGGCTGCGGAGGTTGACGTCGTCGAGGAACTGGCCGAACAGCTGACCCGGCAACGAGAGCAACTGCAACAAGAAGAGCAACAACTGGCATCCGCCATCACCGATCTCGGCCGCCTGTTGGTACGCCTGCGCGGCGAGGCGGGGCAGCTGGTGGTGGAGGTGGCCCTGGCGGCGGCCGAACGAGTACTGCAGCGGCAGGTCGAAGCCGATCCCGGCTGGGTGTTGGAGAACGCCAGGCGTTGCCTGGAGCACATCACTCCCAACGGCCCCCTGCGCCTGCACCTGCATCCCGTCGACCGCGAACTGGTGATGTCACGTGATCCTCCCCCCGAGTGGTTGGCCAGTGCACGCAACCTGGACTTGGTTGCCGACGGGGGACTGCAGCGAGGCGACTGCGTCCTGGAATCGTCGCGGGCCCGGGTGGATGCCCGGGTGGCGGTACAGCTCGACTCCCTGCGCCCCTTGCTGGAAGAGGTACTGGTGGCTTCCCTGGCCGGCGATGCTGAAGGGGAAGGACATGGGTAGCGAACGTATTGGTATGCTGCGGCGGCGCCTCGAACAAGTCGATCCGGTACACCTCACCGGCAAGGTCAGCAAGGTGGTGGGGTTGCTGGTAGAGGGTTGGCTTCCCGATGCCCGGGTCGGGGCCATGTGTCGCATCGAGCCTCCCGATGGGCAGGAGCCGGTAGCCGCCGAGGTGGTGGGTTTCCGCCGGGAGGCGGCACTGCTCATGCCGCTGGGCCCCATGCAGGGGGTGGCCCCGGGCAGTTCCATCAGCAGCCAGGGACTGGAGGCCCGGGTGGGCGTCGGGCCGGGATTGCAGGGTCGGGTCGTCGACGGGCTGGGCCGGCCGCTCGACGGCATGCCGCCGGCGCCCGCCCTGGAGCAGCGCTCCATCTACAACCCCGCTCCCAATCCCCTGGGCCGGCGCCCGCCCCGGCGCCCGCTGTCGCTGGGAATAAAGGTCATCGATACCTGTCTCACCTGTGCCGAAGGCCAGCGCATGGGGATCGTGGCCGGGACCGGCCTGGGCAAGAGCGTGCTCTGCGGTATCATCGGACGCCATAGCCAGGCCGACGTCAACGTCATCGCCCTGATTGGCGAACGAGGGCGCGAAGTGCGGCAGTTCTTGGACCGCGACCTGGGACAGGAGGGCCTGGCCCGTTCGGTGGTGGTGGCGGTGACCGGTGATCGGTCCCCGGTGGAGCGCACCCGGGCCGCTTTCCTGGCTACCACCATCGCCGAGTATTTCCGCGATCAGGGCCGGTCGGTCCTGCTGATCATGGACTCGCTGACGCGCGTGGCCATGGCCCAGCGCGAGGTAGGATTGGCAGTGGGCGAGCCTCCCACCTCGAAGGGGTATCCTCCCAGCGTACTGGCCCTGCTGCCGCGCCTGGTGGAACGTGCCGGAACCGCCGCCGGCCGGGGCAGTATCACCGCCCTGTACACCGTGCTGGCGGAGCAGGACGATATGGAAGACCCGGTGGTGGATGCCGCCCGGGCGGTATTGGACGGTCACATCGTGCTCTCCCGCCAACTGGCCTCGCGGGGCCACTGGCCGGCCATCGACATCCTGGCCTCGGTCTCGCGGCTCATGAACGACGTGGTGGACGACGAGCACCGCCGCCTGGCCGCTCAAGTTCGTTCATTGATTGCCGATTACGAGGAAGCGAAGGATCTGGTGCACGTGGGTGCCTACCAGCGAGGCTCGAACCCGCGCATCGACCGGGCGCTCGAGGTAATCGAGGAACTGATGGCCTTCACCAGACAGTCGGACAAGGAGTTCTACAGCCTGGAAGAGTCGTTGCAACAATTGCGCACGCTCCTGCAAAGCGGGAGAGGAGGCAGGTGATGAAGAGGGCCACCGGGGTGCTGTTGTTGATGTGCCTGGTTTTGCCGGCCGGTGCCGGAGCGAAGAAGCCCGGCAAGGCCCCCTCGGGTCTTCTGCCCAGCGGTCGCCAGGTACGCCAGGCGGCGGCCGAACTGAAGCAGCGGCTGGATAAGCAACAGGCAGAACTGGAAAGGCGGCGGCAAAGGCTCGAGTCGTTGCGCCAGGAGATACTCGAGCAGCTGGCTGCACTGGAGAAGAAGCGAAGCCAGGCAGCCGGGCACGAACAACAGGCAGGAGCAGCGGTTACTGCTCCTGCCAGTGGAGTGCTGACTGGTCCCGAGGGGAAGAAGCGCCTGCAGCAGATGGCCCAGGGACTGTCTGGCATGACGCCGGAAAAGGCCGCCCAGACTGTGGCCAAGCTGCCGGTGGAACTGGCGGTGCAGCTGTTGCTGGCCATGGACGACAAGAAAGCGGGCAAGGTTCTGGGAGCCATGCAACCGGAGAAGGCCGCCGCCCTGGTGACGGCGGTGTTGCAACGAGCCGCTCCACAAAGCGGCGATTCCGGTAAGGGAGGCAAATGAGAACGGCTCTCCCACGGCAACGCCTGGTGCCGAGGCCGGATTCCCGGGGCCCAGCCACCACTGGTGACTGTCCCGCGCGGCGGCGAACCGAGCCGGGGAGAGAGCGGGGTACGCCCGAAGTAAATGGCGCCGGCGCAGGCGCCGGCTTCCCGTCCCTGCTCGTGGGTGTGCTGCTGCAGTGCCTGCCCACGGGCGGAACGCCTGTTCGCCCGGCTGGAGGAAAGACCACGGCTCCGGCCGGGAACGGTAAACGGAGCCGCGGTTCCTGCCGGCGGACGGACATGTGGCAGACGGCGGTCGAGCCTCTGGCAAGTGGGGACGGCAAAGGCGCGGCCGGCGAGATCCAGGGGAAGGAGAGAGCTGCTCCCCCCCGACCCGGGTCCGCTGTCGTGAAAACGCCTGCTGCCGTCGTGCGGGCTCCTGAGCATGTCAGCCCGCGGTGGATCGAGCCGGATTCCCGCCGGGCCGCCGATCGCTCTTCCGACGGCGACCGTCAAGCCCGGCCGGCTCGTCCGAACCCGGGGCGGCTGGAACTGGACGTGATGGCGAACTACCCGGAAAGAGACAAACATCAGGAAGGGTCCTGGCCGGCGGTGCGGGGAGGCAAAGTCGCCGTTCAGCAAGGAGGTGCCGCTTTCACACCGGCACGCGGTGACCTTGTTGGAACCGGCTTGCCCGGTAGCATTCGCCGGGAAGGACCGGGCCTCCCGGGCGTGGACACTTCCCCGCGGGGGAGCGAGGAGAGGGTAGGGCGCTACCATGGCCCGGCGGACAAGATGCTAGGACGTGTTGCAACGGCTTCACCTGGCCAGGCAGCCCGGCCGGAGAGTGTCGGGAGCGGGGAACGGTTGCCTGTGGCCGAGTTGGCGACACGACCGGAGGATGCCGGCTGTCGGTTGCCGGAGACGCATGTTCCCGTGCGGGTGATGGCATTGAGCCCTCCAGCGGCGGTTGCCCCCGGAACGGTCTCCGTGCCGCCTCCAGTAACCGTCCCGACCGGGGTGGCGAGCGGCTGGCTGGGAAACTTCGTCGAAGAGGCCGCCGGCTGGGTGGCGCACGCGGTGCGGGCCGGAGCCAGCGAGCGAGTGGTGATGAAACTCTCGCCGCCCGAACTGGGCCTGGTCGAGGTGCGCCTGGAGAAACACCGGCAAGGACTGGCGCTGCGCCTCGACTGCAGCGAACTGGGAGCCTTGCAGCGCATCCAGGATTCCCTGGGGCTCCTGGTGCAGCGACTGGCCCAGTTGGGAGTGTCCACCGCGGGGGTAGAGCTGTTCTATCGACCTCGCAAACACCCACGCCGGCAACCGGGGGAGGCACCGGGCGCTGACCCCGTGACGGGTGCCTCGATCTCCGCCGGCCTGCGGGCCGGAGTGCGGCAGGGGCAGCATGCCGGTGCGGTGGATCTGGTGGCTTGAAGGAGGTGGAGAATGGAAATCGAAGCCAGTGGCAGCGGCAATGCGGGCGACGCCGGCAGTTCCGGCGCCACCGCGCAACTGGGCAAGGATGACTTTCTCAAGCTGCTCATTGCCCAGATGCAGCAACAGGATCCCCTCAATCCGGCCGACGGAGCCCAGTTCCTGGCGCAGCTGGCGCAGTTTACCAACCTGGAGCAGATGGTGCAGATCAACGCCAAGCTCGACACCCTGGCCATGGCCCAGGCGTCGTTGAGCTCGACGGCGGTGGCCAGCCTGATAGGTCACACCGTTACCGTGCGCGGTGACGCCGTGGAACTGGTGGAAGGCGAGCAACCGGCCCTGCACTTCGAGATGGAGAGCAACGTCGAATCGTGTACCGTTACCATTCGCGACCAGGACGGCCGGGTGGTGCGTACCATGGAACTGGGTGGCTGCCAGGCCGGCAGCAACGAGGTGATCTGGGACGGTTGCGACGATGACGGCAACCGCCTGCCCGCCGGCAGTTACACCTTCAGTGTCAACGGCACCGACGCCCAGGGACGGCAGGTGGAGGGTGACGGCCTGGTGACCGGCGTGGTCACCGGTGTTTCCTACGATCAGGGTTATCCCCAGCTGTTGCTGGGGCAGGTACGGGTGTCACTGGGCGACGTGGTGGAGATTCTCTAGGCCGGCGTTCCCCCGCCCGGGAGCGGGGGACGGCGGCGGCAACGGAACACCGGTTCCGGGAAAGGAGGTGAGGGCAATGACCAAGGTGGTAGCCGGCGGCGCGATACCCCGGCCGCAGCCGGAGCGGGTGGGACCGACCACTCCCGCGGGTGGGTTTGCCGAGGCACTACAGCAGGCTTGCCGGCGGCAGGAGCGGGTACGTCTCTCCGCCCACGCCCGGCAACGGCTGCAGGATCACCGCCTGGCGGTGGACGGAGCCATGCGGCGAAAGCTGGACCGGGCCTTGGACCTGGCCCGGGCCAAGGGTATTCGCCAGACACTGGTAGTCACCGCCGAGGCACGCTGGATCCTCAGCGTACCGCAGCAGACGGTGATTACCGTGCTACCGCAAGACGGCGGAGAAGCAGGAGTGTTCAGTAACATCGACGGCGCCATACTGCTTGACTGAGGCACCGTCGGCAATGTCAACACGGGGCCGGACCTGTCGCCAGGAGGCCCCCGGGTCGCCAACCGACCGCGGCGACCCACAACGGGCGGACCCCAGAGGGCCGCCAGGAGGCAAGTCATGTCTTTGCTCAGTTCCATGTACACCGGAGTAAGCGGCCTGCAGGCCAACGGAATGGCCATCTCCATCATCGGAGACAACATCGCCAACGTCAATACCATCGGCTACAAGGCTTCGCGAGGTAACTTCGCCGACGTCCTGCAGCAGACCATCCTGGGGCCGGCCGGCACCACCAGCCAGCTCGGTGGAGGAACCCGCCTTTCCAACGTGCAGCAGCTGTTCACCCAGGGCATGCTGCAAAACACCGGCCTGGGTACCGATCTGGCCATCAGCGGCAGCGGGTTCTTCGTGCTCAACGGAACCGTCAACGGGGTAAGCGGCAACTTCTACAGCCGGGCCGGTCAGTTCAGCGTGGATCGCGACGGATACCTGGTCAATCCCGACGGCCTGCGGGTGCAGGGGTACTCGGTGGCAGCCGACGGAACCATGCAGGCCACGGTCGGCGATCTCAACCTGACCGGTGTCAACGTACCGCCCCAGGCCACCACCGCCATACAGCTCACGGCCAACCTCGACGCCTCGGCCGACGTATTGACGGTGGCCTGGGATCCCAACGATCCCGCCAATACTTCCAGTTTCTCCACCACCATCACCGTTTACGACAGCCTGGGCACCGCCCACCAGGTGGAGGTGTACTTCCGCAAGACGGCCGCCAACAGCTGGGAGTGGCACGCGCTGGTGGACGGCGGTGAAGTCAACGGGGGAACCCCCGGGGTACCCTACGAGTTCGCCGACGGTACCTTGACTTTCACCAGCAACGGTGAGCTGGACACCGAGGTCATCAACAACAACAGCGTCGATTTCGTGGGCGCCACCGCCGGCCAAGTGATCGACTTCGATTTCGGCGACAGCATCACCACCGACGGCGGTACCGGCCTGGACGGCACCACCCAGTTCGCCGGCCCGTCGTCGGTGAATTTCCAGAGCCAGGATGGTTATGCCACCGGCTCGTTGCAGATGATCAGCGTCTCTCCCGACGGGGTCATCATGGGAACCTTCTCCAACGGCGAGGTACGTCCCATCGGCCAGGTGGTACTGGCCACCTTCCAGAGCATCGAGGGATTGGACCGGCTGGGCAACAACCTGTTCCTGCAGACGCGCGCCTCGGGACAGGCTCTCATCGGCGCCGCCAGCACCGGTAACCGCGGATCGGTGCAGGCCTACAACCTGGAGTTGTCCAACGTCGACCTGGCCGAGCAGTTCGTGAACCTGATCTCGGCCCAGCGCGGCTTCCAGTCCAACGCCAAGGTGATCACCACGTCCGACCAGATGCTGGCCGAGGTAGTCAACATCAAGCGCTGAACCGACTTGCTCTCCGGCGGGCGGCACCGTTCGGCCGGTGCCGTCCGCTTTCCCGCCTGACCCGGACGTCCTGACGGCCGGTTTCCCCGTCAGTGGTTTGACGCCGCTCCGACCCGGGCTTTGACACCCGGTGCGATCGATCCGGCCTCCCCGTTGGAGCTAACCCTTTGAATTGACGCCTGTTGCGGTCGCCAGTGAGGCTGGCATGCGATTTGCTTCAATCGGTGCCGGAATGAAACCGCCGGCAGGCGGCCGGGAGGTAGGAGACCTCATGGATAAAGCCACGTTGATCGGAAATATCGCTGCCTTTGGCCTGGTGATAGCCGCCATAGCCATTGGTGGCTCGGCAGGGGCCTTTATCGATCCCGCTTCGTTGCTCATCGTGGTGGGTGGCACCGTGGGAGCGGCCATGATCAGCCTGCCGCTTTCGCAGTTCACCGGCGCCATAGCCGTGGCCAAGAATGCCTTCTTCGAAAAATCCAAGAACCCCGCCGAGCTGGTGGGACTAATGGTGGAATTCGCCGGCAAGGCCCGCAAGGAAGGCATCCTGGCCCTGGAGTCGGCGGCCAAGGAGCAGGATGATCCCTTCCTGCAGAAGGCCCTGCAACTGGCGGTTGACGGCCAGAGCCTCAACGCCATCGAGGACATCCTCACCACCGAGATCGACGCCATCCGCCAGCGTCACTCGCTGGGAGCCGAGACCTTTACCACCATGGGCACCCTGGCGCCGGCCCTGGGTCTGATCGGTACCCTCATCGGACTGGTGCAGATGCTCAAGAACATGGACGACCCGTCGTCCATCGGCCCGGCCATGGCCGTGGCCCTGTTGACAACTTTCTACGGTGCCATCCTCGCCAACCTGGTGTTCAATCCCATCGCCGCCAAGCTCAAGACGCGTTCCAAGGAGGAAGTGCTCTACAAGGAGTTGATCCTCACCGGCATGTTGTCCATTGCCGCCGGCGACAACCCGCGCATCGTCGAGCAAAAGCTGCTTTCCTACCTGGCGCCGCGACAGCGGGCCAGCCAGTTCGCGGAGGCCTGAGCGCATGGCCGGCAAGGCGGCAAAGCGAAGGGCACTCGATGAAGAGGGCGGCGACAACACCTTCGTGGTGATGTTCACCGCGCTGATGATGATCCTGTTGGCTTTCTTCATACTGCTCAGTACCCTGGCTCACATCGACCAACGCCGCAAGCGCCTGGCCCTGGGTTCCTTGATGGGCAGCTTCGGCATCCTGCCCGGCGGGGTGGGTATGGATCGCGAGGGAGAGTACAGCCTCAATACCAATCCCATCATGCCGGGAGTGCGCCGGGAGGCGTTCATGCGGGCCCTGGGTTCGTTGTTCAGCGGCGAGACTGCGGGCGGCAAGGTTGATATCAGCATGCGTCGGGGACGGGTGGTACTCAGTTTCCGCTCCGACATCTTGTTTCCCCGGGGGGTGGCCGAGGTGTCACCGCGGGCCTTTGCCTTGCTCGACGAGGTGGCGGTAGTCGTCCTCACCCTTGGTGAGCCGGTTCGCATCGAGGGACACAGCGACGCCAGTGGCGGTCCGGCGGCCATGAGCAACTGGCGGCTATCCCTGGAACGGGCGGTGGCGGTGGCACGTTACCTGCACCAGGGCGGGCACGTGCCGCAGAAGTTGCTGTCGGTGGCCGGCTATGCCGCCACTCGCGCCGATGCGGCCCGGGGGATCGAACCGGAGCGACAGCGCCGGGTGGAGATAGTCTTTACCAATCAGTTGGGGGTTTGACATGGCCCGGGAACGAGCAGCCGCAGTGGAGGAAAAGGTCGACAGCCTGGCCTGGATGGCCACCTTCTCCGACCTGCTCACCCTGCTGCTGACCTTCTTCGTGTTGATCATTTCCATGTCATCCATGGACAACCGCACCTTGCGCCAGACCTTCGGCTTCTTCAAGGACGCCATGGGGGTGCTGGACAAGGTGGCCGCCACCGAGGTCCACCGCGAATCGCCGTTGCCCATCAACGCCATCGTGGCCAACCAGATCGTGGCTCACCTGGGCAGTTATCGTTCCGGTTCTCCTCACAACGCCGTGCAAGTGGCCCAGGCGGTTGACCGCATGATCGACCAGCACGATCTCGAGGACATCCTCGAGGCCCGACCGCTTCCGGGGGGCCTGGTGCTGGCCATGGCCGCCGGTGTGCTCTTTCCGCCCGGCAGTGACCGGTTGCGACCTGACGCCGGTATCATCCTGGCGGCTCTGGCCGACCTGCTGCTCGATGGCGATATCGAGGCCGAGGTGCAGGGACGGCAGAGCGAGCAGCGAACGGACATCGATGCCTGGCAACTGGCCGCCTCCCGCTCCCTGGCCGTGGCCGGCTACCTGATGCACGTACAGGGGGTGCGACCGCGGCAACTGGCGGTGGCGGCCTACGGGCCCGGTTGGCAGGACGATACCCTGCCGGGGCGGGCAGAGAAGATAAACATCGTCTT
>Ga0164318_10006583_pt1 | contig 11251 bp, 7 predicted proteins | sample GuaBasSedimGuay9_FD_113734 | JGI IMG/M metagenome (GOLD analysis project Ga0164318, IMG submission 113734) | Subseafloor sediment microbial communities from Guaymas Basin, Gulf of California, Mexico - Guay9, Core 4571-4, 0-3 cm | ecosystem: Environmental > Aquatic > Marine > Hydrothermal vents >... | reverse complement strand
TCATTTTTATTCTTCTGATCTGCTTTTGAAGTATCCAGCCCGGGATAATCGTTGGAGTTCCGCACCCACTCAACGGGATCAAAGTCTACAGTCGCTTTACCTGCTCCATTCTCTCCCTTTGTAGCAGTCTGAGTACCGTTTGAGGGATAAAACCAAAGCAGTCCGGCGATAAATACCGCAGAGAGAAATAATGCAGCTGATATGATAATCCATAGTATTTTTTTCTGTTCCATCTTTCCTTCAATCTCCTAAGACCGATGCCAGCCTTGTTACTTCTGCTTCCAGTTCCGCTATGGAAGAGTTGTTCCATATAGTATAACTATCGACATCTTCCAGCCAGTATTTAGCGTCCAGTTCTTTTTGAGTGAACATACGCTTTATACTGTGAAAAACAGAATGTTTATCCCGGCTTAACGATCTTTTCAGCCGTTTTGCAAAAGAAGCTTTTACCCAAATCACCGCTCCGCAGAGTTTGTTTAATCCCATACGGTGCAGAATAGCTGCGTTTATGATGATATTGTGCCCATCCAGAACCTTGATTCTTTCTCTACACAGTATAACCATTTCGGGGTGTAGAATCCCTTCCAGTATCCTCAAGGACTTTTTACTGCTGAATACTTTTTCCCCAAGCTTTCTGCGGACTATTTCCCCGGAGGCATCGGTAATATCTTTGCCGAAGGCCGCTATAACCTCAGCCGCCTTTATCTTTAGGGCTTCATGACCAAGAAGATCTACATCGATCTCTTCCCACCCTCTGTCTATGAAGAGATTGCAGACCGTATTCTTTCCGGAACAGTATTTGCCGGTTATGCCTACAATCATCTAATGAAAATCTCCCCAGCTTTTTCCAGACTCAACCGAAACCCTCAAGGGTATATCAAGGATTACCGCATTCTCCATCTCTGTTTTTACCAGATCAAAAGTAGTATTCAGATCTGCCTCAGGAACCTCAAAGATAAGCTCATCGTGGACCTGAAGAATCATTGCTGCGGCTGTTTTTTCCGCCTTAAGCTTTTTATGTATTCTAATCATTGCAGTTTTGACGATATCTGCAGCGGAACCTTGTATGACAGTATTTACAGCAATCCTTTCCGCCCCTGCCTTTTCCGTCTTGTTATGGCTGTTTATCCCGTTTATTCGCCTTTCACGGCCCATGAGGGTGCGCACAAATCCCTTTTCCTCAGCTGCTTTTACGGTTTTGTCCATAAAGTCTCTGATCCCGACGTATCTTTCAAAGTAGGCATCAATAAAACGGGAGGCATCTTTCACCGGAAGAGAAAGTTCCCTGGCCAACCGGTAAGCCGACATACCGTACATAACTCCAAAATTTATGGTTTTGGCAATCCGCCGCTGATCTTTTGTTACTTCATCCGGTTCAACCCCAAAAATCAGTGAACCGGTAAAACTGTGAACATCAGTTCCGCTCAAAAATGCCTCCGTTAAACCTCTGTCCCCGGACAGATGAGCAAGAACAACAAGCTCTATCTGGGAATAGTCAGCACTCACGAAAACAGAACCTTCGGAAGCGGTAAAAGCCTCCCTGATTCTTCGTCCTTCACTGGAGCGGATGGGAATATTCTGTAAATTCGGATCCCTGCTGGAGAGCCGTCCCGTTGCAGTTCCGGTCTGAACCAGATTAGTGTGAAGCCTTCCGGTCTCAGGATTGACCAGGAGAGGGAGGGAATCCACATACGTCGATTTTAGTTTTGCAAGACTGCGGTGCTGCAAAACCAATGCGGGTACGATATCTTCTTTTGACAGGATCTCGAGTACCTTTATATCGGTGGAGAACCCGGTTTTTGTTTTCTTTACCGGTTTCAGCTGTCTATCCTGAAACAGGATCTCCTGCAGCTGCTTTGTAGAGTTTATATTGAATTCCTTTCCGCATTCATCATATATTTTCCTCTCGATAGAGAAAAGTTCCTCTTCAAGTTCCAGGGAGTAGGCATTGAGCTTTTCCGCCTGGATTCCTATTCCGCGGTACTCCATATCCCCCAGGATGGTAACCAAGGGCATCTCAAGATCAAAAAACAGCTTCTCCATCGATCTTTTTTTTAGTTGTTTTGCAAAATTTTCATAAAACCGGAAGGTTATATCCGCATCCTCGGCGGCGTACTCCACGGCTTCTTCAAGACCCACATCGGCAAATTTTTTATCTTTTGGAACGACGTCATGATATTTTATGGTTTTGTAGTTAAAGTTCCGCTCTGCTATGGAATCCATACTGTACGAGGGCGCTGAAGTATCAAGAAGCCATGCCGCAACAATTGTATCAAAATAAAGGTTATCAACTCTTACCCCCCATCTCTTCAGTACCTTATAGTCGTACTTGAAATTATGACCGACAAGCTTGAGCGTCCAATCCCCGGTCAATTCCTGAATATAGGGCCGTAATTTTTCAACGGTAAAATACCGCTTTCCCCCTGCAGTTAAAGGGATATACCACCCCTCTTTTGAAGCAACAGAAACAGAAAACCCTGCGGGTTCCGCTCTCAAGGCGTCAATACTGTCGGTTTCAATATCAAGAGCAAAAACTCCTCTCTCTTTTACCTTCTTTACAAGAGAAACCAATCCTTCCTCTGTAGTAACAGCTTTGTACATACCCCGTCCGCCGAAAGAAGAGGTATCTGCCGCCGCTATGCTATCAGCAGATATCCCGCTCATCTTTACAGCACTGGAAACAAGACTTTTCATACCCAGTTTCTGCATAACAGGGATAGCTGCTGCAAACCGGCCTCTTTCAATCAAAAAATCCTCGTACCCGTAATTCAACGGGATATCATATTCCAGTGTTACAAGCCTTTTACTTAAGAAAGCATCATCTTTTTTCTGCTGAAGCTTTGTACCGGCACTTTTGGGACAGTCAGATATATTGTTGTATATCTCTTCTAAAGAACCGTACCTGCCAAGAAGGTTTACAGCCGTCTTTGGTCCAATCCCCCTGACTCCCGGGATATTGTCTGAAGCATCGCCGATCAACGCAAGATAATCGATAATCTGCTCAGGATAAATTCCCAGCCGCTCTCTCACCCCTTCCGGATCAATATCAAAATAGTTTCCTTTCTCGTATTTGAGCATATGGATAGAGTTATCTATGACCTGCATCAGATCTTTATCTGAAGATACAATATAGACAGTAACATTTCTGCCTGCAATATTCCGTGCAAGGGCAGCCATAATATCATCAGCTTCATACCTGTCCCTGTTAATAACCGGAATCTTGATCGACTGAAGTATTTCCGTTAATACAGGCACCTGGGCATGTAGATCATCGGGAGCTTTATCCCTGGTTCCTTTGTACTGAGGATAGATTTCATGCCGGAAAGTGGGAACTTTAGAGTCCATAACTACAGCTACCCCGCCGGGATTTTTCTTCTCAATAAGTGAAAACAGGGTCTTCAGAAATCCAAAGACCGCGGAGATATTTTCTCCGTCGGGACTGAATATCGGACTCTTAATAAAGGCCCAGTAAGAACGGTATATTAAGCTGTAACCGTCAATCAGCAGTAGTGTTTTCTTCATCGTGTTATATCTATACGCTCCGATTTTGATACCGGATTATACAGATTATTCCGCTTATTTAATAGCTTGACAGAGCGGATTTGCCGCTCAATTTCTTCCATCGACTCCCTAAACATGCCGATATTACTGCTGCAGAGTCTCAAAAGACCTTCTTTAAGGGAGTTCAAATCTTCTTTCAAGGATACGTAATCTTCATCGAAATCATTTCCAGATGCAGAAAGGATCCTGTCCAAAGATTCGATCTCATCTTTTCTACTGCTGATATAGTCCGAATACAGTACAATTCTATCCGTATCCCTTCCCTCAAGAGCTTTTTTCTGGAAGAGGAGTGCTTTTTCGATATCCTTCAGGAGATCATGTTTTTTACTGAGAAGTCTGCCGTAATTGGCGAGCATCCACTCAGGCATACAGCTAACCGGCTATGTTTATCCCGCCCGGAGTCTGCCCTTTTACCGACGTTCTATTGATTGCCTGATGCCAGGCATCACGAAGATCAGACACAAACCCCAGCACACTCTTAAGCATGGCTACATCCTTCTTAACGTTAGCATCCATGAGCTGCCGGTTAAAGAACATATAGAGGCTGAAAAGATTCTGGGCTATCTCACCTCCCTTCTCAAAATCAAGGGAAACCATGAGCTCTGTTATCAGATCCTGTGTTTTAATTATGGCATTGCTTGCCAAATCAAACTTCTGGGGCTTTCCTTCCAATGCTTCAATGGCATAATCCAGCTGTCTTACAGCTTCATCATAGATCATAATAATCAGCCTTCCGCCGCTGGCCGTTTTAATATGAGTCTCTTTATACGCATTTAATCTGTTGACTGTACTCACCTCTTCTCCTCCGCACAGGATAATTCAAATCTATAAATAAAAGTGCTTAATTGCAAGTGCAAATTAAAATTAATCATTTTGCATGCTCCATAAGCACCGTTACAGGCACTATTGCATATCCTTTTACTATGAGACCATTTATTAAAAGATCAAGATTTTGAAAAAGATAGTCTTTTCTGCCCTTCTCAACCTCCCCGACCCTGACAGGTATGATTGATCCCGGCTTTTTCGCTTCAAGAACATCCTCGATTATATCCCTGGAGGACTTGTAAAGATTCACTCCATGACACTCCTCGTAAGGGACCCAGTCCAGAGGATCGATATCTCTACCCACATACCGGTAATCCATATCCTCAGCAGCTTTCAGGATATCGCTGTTAACAAAATAGTAGGGAGCATGCCACAGGAGGGAAAGCTCCTTTCCCGTAAGCGCGAAATAATCATCCTCATTACGCCCCAAACCTCTTTTTATGAAACCTTCGTCAATCCTGTACCTTGAATCGGTCATATTAAAGTAGGTATAGAAAAGAGAACCTATCTCATGATCCAGACCGCTCAGCTCTCTGACTGCATCGGGATTTCTCCGGATAAACTCTCCGTTCAGAAAAAATGTAGCATGAATATCATACTCTGAAAGGATCTCCAGAATCTCGGCAAGCCCTTCAACGGTATTAATACAGTTAAAAACCAGCGATACTTCCCGGCGCCGTATCCTTGATCCATGAGAAAAAATTGAGCTTTTCAGCTTCTCTTCACTCTTCGGGAAAGACTCGTAATTCTTTTCAGGAGCAGGAAACAGGGGTTTTGTCCCGTATCCTTTTATGTCCCGCAGCATAACGAGGTTCCGGTAACTTCCCAAAGTGCTTTTTTCCAGATACACCCGGAAAGACTCGGAAGTATTTCCCGATTCATTCTTCGTAACAGAGTCAGCAGGACTCCAGGATGCTTTATCGGCATTCCATATGTAGGATGTGCCGGCTACAGTTCCGTAAACAGCCCCGTCTTTGGCAAAACCATAATCCCCAATCTGGGATAGAAGAAGTACCTGTGTATCCCCGGATTCCAGATCCACCAGAGTGGTAGTGTATCCCCCGGCTACAACGAGACTCGAGGAATTGCGCCAGAGAATATGAAGAGGTCTTACAGAATTAATAACCTTTTCTCTGGTCCATGTTGCATATTCCTTCAACTCTATTCTATCGGATTTAAGTAAAGCCGCTGTTTTACCGTCAGGAGATATACTTATATCCAAAACCCCTTTATCTTCTGTTTGTTTAAAAATAAGAGCATCTTCCTGTGCAATGAGATCAATACGGTATACAGAGGGAACCATTTCCCCATTGTGCAGTTCCAAAGTTAAAACAGTAATTATGTCGGTATCAGACCAAATAACCCTTTTAACCCTGGTATTCCGGGGAAGATAGAGATAGGGAAGTGATTTTACCGTTCCAATGGATAGATAGTCATCACTCCTCAGATAGTACAGGAAGAGGTTTCTCCCTCCCTTTTCCAAAAGGATTTTCTTCCCGTCGGGGGAAATTGTAAAACGGTCAAAGTTCGGGTCAAATCCAAAGGGGATTTTGCCTACGATATCTCCAATTTCAAATATGCTCTGATACATTGATCTGGTAAAGAATTCTGCTGAAAGGATTTTATATACCCTGGATCTCTTTATATAGTACAGATCATTCCGGGAGGACCAGTTTACACTGTTTATGGAACCCTCCCCTATTGAACGGAGATTCTCGGCAATAATACCGGAGCCGGTAAGCTGATCAATTGAAAAATAACTGACCATACCATTTTTTACATAGACAAAAAATTTTGAATCCGGAGACCATTTGGCAAGCAAATCGTCAAAGGAGAATCCTGTATGTTCCGATATTACCGTTTGAGTCTTGTTCTTTACATCGAATAGAACGAGATCTGCATATGAAACGCTGCTTTGCCGGTAATACAGGAGGTACCTGCCGTCGGGAGATGATTCCACATTTCTGATTTTTCCGCTCTGGATCTCGGATCCATGTACAAAAGAGGGAAATTCATCAACGACTTTCATTGAACCCATGTTCTCATCGGTTCTGAAAATACCGAAACGGTTCTGAATCTGCAGCCGCTTTCCGTTTTCCAGCAGTACCGCCCTTTCAGGGAAGAAGGTCAGCTGGCAAAAAGATTGAGAACCCACATCTGCACTAAAAAGTGTGCGGTAGGATCCGTGGACAGGGCCTCTGGTCTCAGCAGAAAATAAAAGCTGATCGGAAGGGGAGAGATCCAGACCGCTGAATACAACATCAGCGGATACGCTGAGTGACAGAAAGGAAAAAATTATTATTAACCACCGTTTCATACCGTATCATTGTCGGCAAAACCGGGGGAAGAGTTCACAAAAAGTTTTTATAATAATTCCGCAGCCAATTCAGATAACTCACTTCTCTCCGATTTCTCCAGGAGAACATGCCCGAAAACGCGCTGCCCCCTGAAGGCCTCCACCAGATATGTCAAACCGTTGGAGTTGGAATCCAGATACGGACTGTCTATCTGATAAGGATCCCCGGTCAGGACAATCTTGGTCCCCTTTCCGGCTCTGCTGACAACAGTTTTTATCTCATTCGGGGATAGATTCTGGACCTCGTCAATTATTATGTACTGTCCCGGCAGCGATCTGCCCCTCATGTAGGTTAGAGCTTCTATGTAAATTTTATCCGTCTGTATCATTGCTCCTTTATCCTTTACTCCGGGAAACTTGTGAACAGACAGTATGTACTCCAGATTATCGAATATGGGCTGCATCCAGTGACTCAGTTTTTCCTCTTTATCTCCGGGAAGGTATCCTATATCCTTCCCAAAGGGTATAACCGGTCTGGAAACAAGGACCCTGGAGAATTTGTTGTCATGGAACACCCGGTGCAGTCCCGCAGCAAGGGCCAATAGGGTTTTACCCGTTCCTGCTTTCCCAACCAGCGTAACCAGGGATATGGAATCATCGAGAAGGATATTGAGAGCCATTTGCTGCTGCTGATTAAAAGGTTTTATACCGCAGATGCTTTCAGAAAACTCTTTTACCATATCCAGCTGTCTGGTCTCTGCATCATACCTCGACAAGATCGGGTTTTGCATTCCTTTACTTTTAAGAATCACAAACTCGTTCGGAACAAGATCCTCGTTCCAGGGAACCGTACCGACAGCTTCCAGAGAACGGCACGTCTCCCCTGATACCTGAACTTCCCTGTATCCCATGTACAGGTCTGTAATATTCACCTTCTGCTTTTCATAATCAACGGCTTTAAGCCCCAGAGACTGAGCTTTCACCCTGGCGTTTATATCCTTCGAAACAAAAAATACCCTTCTACCTTCTTTCTGAAGATCAAGAGCGGTTTGAATTATCTGATTGTCTATCTTGTCCCTCTTCAGCCCCCCGGCCATACTCCCTTTGTTGAACGAAACAGCTACCTTCAATATGGACCCGTTTTCAAGTTTCACTCCGGTATTGAGATCACCCCCCCTTGCTGCTTCGTCGATAAACCGTATTGCGTGACGTGCATTTCTTCCCCGCTCATCGCTGTAGGCCTTAAGATTGTCCAGCTCTTCAAGAACCCCCAGGGGGATGACAATCTCGTTGTCCCTGAAGGACAAAACCGCATCGGATTTATGGATAAAAACATTGGTATCGATAACAAAGGTTTTAACGTTTCCACTCATTCTGCTCACGCTCCTCTAAGGAATGAATCTGAATAGAATTCCTGCTTTTTTCTTTGGCATGATATAGAGCCATATCAGCCCGCTTAAGCACATTCTCCAAACTTTCCTTCTGTTTCCTGAATGCAACACCGCCGCTTACTGTTATCTGCAGCGTTTGATTCCCGAAGCGAATCCTCATCTTTTCAATCTTTGTCCGTACCCTTTCTGCTATTGCCACAACGGTCTGACAATTGGAAGTTACTATAAAAGAAGCAAACTCTTCACCGCCGTAGCGTACATTTATATCCTCTCCCCGGGTACATTCGGTGATAACCTCAGCAGCTTTGGATAGAACCTCATCCCCGGCAATATGACCGTACAAATCGTTTACCCGTTTAAAATGATCCAGATCAAACATTATAACTGCAAAGGCAGAAGACTCATTCCGGTCATGTATCTTCATAAGCCTGGTTACAGCTTCCTCCATGTACACCCTGGTATACAGTCCGGTCAGCCTGTCCCTTATTGCCTGTTCGTAGAATTTATTCTTTTCCATTGTCACTTTCCCTAATATTACCTCCCGTTCGACAGCAACACTTAAGGGAAGAACGATCTCATCGATAACATCAGCCAACTCTTCATCCATAGCTATCCCCTTTTCAAGCTCCAGTACTGACAGAGAGAGAACCTTTTTCGTCTCAGACGAAAAAAGGGGTATGATCAACACATTCCGGTCAAGGAGAAAAAAGTGCTGTCCGTACTTTTTCTGCCATGCTTTTTGGGTTAGACCTATCATGCTTGAATTCAGCAGAATGTCCCGAGCCCCCACCTCACCGCTGTTTTCTTTCTCTGCAAGCTTTGAAATTCTTCCATCCGGCTCTTTTATATAAAAGGATATGCACTTTAAAGGAATTAATCTTTTGATATTTTGGGTAAATGCTTCTTTTATTTCCCTAAAATCCCTTTTAGTGGTAAGGATTTCCAACGAAGTACGATGAAACCTGCTAAAATCTGAAAGTTTGTAAAGATCCGATGTTCTTCTTGCTTTGAGAAAAATTCCGCAATCCAGGTTTCTCAATTCTTCTGTAATGGGTTCAATGAGCTCCCGGGATATTATGGAACCGTGCTGGGGTGCAATCATTGTAAGGGGTAATTGCTGGAATTTTTTTATCGTGTGCCTCAGTATCTCTTTCGAGGGCATGTAATGCTCATGAAACAGCCGCATCGACTCAAAATAATCCCCGCTTTCAGCAAAGAGGGACCATCCTTCTGTAAATCCGCCGTAAAGATCACTTGAAAAAAGAACTCCGGTTTTCTTGTCAAAGGTAGTAAAAGCTCCGGCGAAATGCAGATATGGAGTAAAAACAAACTGCAGCTGCCGTCCGGGAAGATCCAATTTCCAGTCCATTTCTTCAACACAGTTCAGGGGCAGTCCAAGAGCAAGATGTTTTAAAAGCGCATTTGTTCTCCAGTGACTGAGAATAACAGCGTCTTTTCTTGTTACCAGTTCATCTATCTGTTGAAAAGAACCGGTTATATCAGGATCCTGATGGTGGGCAACAAAATACTTTATCCGGTCAAAGGGAATGATCTCTTCTATCTTTTCCAGTGTTTTGTCAAACGTCAGTTTTGAACCGGGGTCGATGAGAACAGACTGATCACCGGCCTCTATTAAATATACATGGCACTGAAGGGGATCATCCAGAAGGTAATGACCGACCCACCATACGGACTCTGCAAGTCTAACAGCATGATTATAATCCAGTTCCTTATCTACTGTACCGTCCAACGGGACCTTCCTTTTTAAAAGAGTCTATAAAATATATTTTCTCCTGTCAAATTTAATGGATATTTTGCAGTTAATCAATTCAGGCTGTCCTGTAGCCTCAAAAAAATAATTGATTAACACCGCCAGACAAGATAGAATTCTGATGACTGATTTTCTGGGTAAGAGAGTATGGCAGGAACACAGTCCTTTTACGTATTGTTGATCCTGATTTTGAAACACCGGTTGCATCGGATTATGTGCTTTCATCTGCATTCCATTTATGCTTTTTTGGATGGCCGTTGCGGTAACCCTGGCGTATACAATCGCAGGGATTGTCTCTTTTTTGCTTATAGCAACAAGAAGTATTACTTTTGAACTGCATATGTTTTCAGTGTCCTTAAAGCCATATAGCGGGCCGCCAATGCCTTGAAAAGATTATTCTGTGACTGACTATACTGGATCACAGTTTCTTCCAGCTCTAATGAGGAATATTCTCCCTGAGTGTACTGGAAACGGGCCTCTTCCAGAAGCTCTTTTGCCTGTTCCATTTCTGTTTCTGCAATGCTGCAGTTTATATCACTGTTTTCAGCAGACACCATTGCCTGCTGCAGGCTGAGCTGTTCAGAATTTCTGATCTGTGTCTTCTCCCTGCGGTTTATTTCAAGCGCTGCCTTACGTTCTTCCTGTTTCTCTTTATTCCAGCTGTCGTATCCAAAGCTTACCGATGCTGTAATGGAGGTTTCCGGATACATGGTATTTGGAGAGATAGAAAGTGCTCCTCCTATCAGCAGCTGGGGATCAAAAAGCCATGTATTTTTATAGACAGTCTCGCTCTTTTCAGCTTCGATCTGTGCATTAATGACAGCATACCTGCCGGTTACGGAATATTCTGCAGATTTTAATTCAGTTTCGAGACCGCTTATACAGGTATACAGTGAATCCATCTCCACTGAAAGAATGGTTGAATTTTGAGGATCAATGCCTAAATTTAAATATAATGTTTTTTCCAGATCCAGCAGAGAATTTTTTGCCGTGATCACGTCAGCCCTGGACTCAGACCATGCAGTAAACGCACTACGTACATCATCGAGAACAGACTCCCCCTTTTCATACCGGATCTTTTCATCGTTGTATGCATCTTCCTTAAGGGCCGCGGTCCTGCCAAGGATGTCAAGATCTGTTTTGGCTGCTGACCAGTCGAGGTACGATTTGATGGATGCTTTTGCAATTGTTTCGGCTGTTTCTTTTGCAGCTGCACGTTTCTGCTCATAATCCAGTCTGGACGTTTTCACTTTTACAGAATGGCTCAAGAGATTAAAATTAAAACCCACAGTTCCTTTCATATCCTGATCCAGAGATGCAGAAATACTGATCTGCTCAAACAGGGGAAGGTCTGCAGCTGTTCTCCATTGAAAATTATTTTCACTTCCATAGGTGCTGCTCAGAGAT
>Ga0164318_10006581_pt1 | contig 11254 bp, 12 predicted proteins | sample GuaBasSedimGuay9_FD_113734 | JGI IMG/M metagenome (GOLD analysis project Ga0164318, IMG submission 113734) | Subseafloor sediment microbial communities from Guaymas Basin, Gulf of California, Mexico - Guay9, Core 4571-4, 0-3 cm | ecosystem: Environmental > Aquatic > Marine > Hydrothermal vents... | reverse complement strand
TAGGTCTCGGTGAATCAGAGGGGGATAATAAGGCGGTAGATGCTGTAATAGAAGCAATTAACTCTCCATTGTTAGAGGTAGATATATCAGAGGCTAAAGGTGCACTCGTCAATGTTATAGGTGGCGAGGATATGACCATAAGCGAGGCAGAGAAAGTAGTTGAAGAGATTTATCAACGTATAGATCCAAATGCCCGTATCATATGGGGTACAACCATAGATCCATCTCTAAAGAATAGCATCAGAGCAATGCTAGTAATCACTGGTGTAAAATCAAAACAAATTCTAGGACCACCTAGAGAAAGATATGGAAAAGAGAAGCTAGGAATAGAGTTTATAACATAAACCTATTTGAAAAATAGAAACTAGTTTCTAAAAATAATCTCTATTTACCATTCTATTTAACCAATAACTTTTATATATAAAAATGCTTTAACCAGTTTGATTCTATGAGCGAAGAAGGACTAATTGCTAAGGCATGGAAAATACAAAGAAGAATAGAAGACAAAATAAACAGCATAGGGAAAGGAAGATATGGTAGAGTATTGAAAATGGCACGTAAACCAGAGCCAGATGATTATAGCAGGACAGCAAAAATAACAAGCTTAGGAATATTGCTAATAGGAGGATTAGGATTTGCCATCTATGTGCTCTCAACAGTTGTAGCCCCCTGGATAGCAGAAATTTTAGGTTTATAAATCTTTGAGAGGAATCGATTTATGGTTGAAGAAGTAGAAGAAAACAAACCACATATATTCACCATAAAAACACAAATAGGCAAGGAAGAGGTAGTTGCTAGTCTATTGGAAAGAAGAGCTAAAAAGGCAAAAGCTGACATTTTATCAATCTTGGTAGCACCAGAGCTAAGAGGATATCTATTCGTTGAAACCTATGACAAACAACAGTTAAAAAACATGATAAAAACAATCTCTTATGTTAGAGGAATGTTAGAGGGAGAGACAAACATCCAAGAAATCGAACATTTCCTAACACCTGCATCCTCAGTTGCAAAGATAGCTGAAGGAGATATTGTTGAGATGATCGCAGGTCCATTCAGAGGAGAAACAGCAAAGGTTATTCACATCGATGATGCAAAGGAGGAGATTACTGTAGAACTTTTCGAAGCCTTGGTTCCAATACCAATAACGGTTAGAGGAGAACAGGTTAGAGTAATAAAAAGAAAAGAAGAGGAGAAATGAGGTGATTTAGTATGGCTGAAACCATAGAAGCATTAGTTGAGGGAGGAAAAGCAACTGCAGGACCGCCATTAGGACCTGCTCTAGGACCTCTGGGAATAAACATAATGGATGTGGTTAATACTATAAATGAAAAAACAAAGCATTTTGAAGGAATGAAGGTACCAGTTAAAGTGATTGTTGACCCAAAAACAAAGAAATTTGAAATCCAAGTTGGCACCCCCCCAGCATCTGCTCTGATATTAAAAGAATTAAATGCTGAAAAAGGATCTGGAGCACCATCTACTCATAAGATAGGAAATTTAACAATAGATCAAGTAATCAAAATTGCTAAAATGAAGTATGAGGGATTACTCGGCAGGGATCTAAAAAGTAAAGCCAAAGAAATCATAGGCACATGCGTATCCATGGGTGTACGAGTTGAAGGAAAAGATCCTAGAGAAGTACAAAAAGAGATAGATGAGGGAAAATACGACGCTAAATTTTCCTAAGACCCCGTCTAAAAAAATCTTTTATAGCCTTTATCATCCTATCTCTTCTAACATCCAATGGTAAAATCTTTCCTTCACCCCAGGTTCTTTTCCTTTGAATTTCTGATAGTATACTATCAACGTTAAGATCCATATCCTCTACTATTGTATACCCATATCCCACATGAATCACTTCATGTGCATCACTCCCACCAGTTCCACCGAGTTTCAACTCTTTAGCAACTTTCTCTACTTTGATATTTGTTTTTGACATACTATAGCTATTAAAAACCTCGATAGCAGGTATTTTTTTACAAATTAGTCTCAATTTCTTCATCTTTATCCCCGACATAGCCCTGAAAAGATGAGGAACCACTGGTATACCCCCAGCCTCTATTATTTTATCAACAGTTTCTTCTACTGAAAGACTTTTAGGAATAACCTCTTTTACACCCAAGCCTATCAGGTGCCCATCTGCAGTTGAAATTTCAATACCAGGTATTACCACAAAATCCTTTTTAGCAAGTTTTAATGCTTTTAAAGCTCCTTTAATTTCATTATGATCTGTTATTGCTACACCTTGAAAATTCTTTTTTATCAATGTCTTTATAATCTCCTCTATAGATCCTCTTCCATCTTCTGAATATCCAGAGTGGACATGTAAGTCTATTTTTAAACTCATGATTTTAGCCTATTTCAAATTTTGGAAAAGAGTATATTGATATATTATGTTAATTTTTCTAAACTTTTAAAAAGGGAAAGTATTCAAGTTATTGGTTCTAATAAGTTTACAGGATATTCTATGAATCCTTTAAATTCAGGTAATTCTACTCTTGCAAATTTACCATCTATTTTTATCACTTTCCCGCATAGGTCAATTCTATTCCTTATCCTACAAAAAACTCCTTCTTCTAGTTTAATCTCCATTTATGCATCCCAACCCAAAATATGAATAGTAAATTGTATTTATTAATTTAATGAAATTTTTGAAATTTGATTAAAAATTATATATTATTTAGACCATCCAAATTCGAATGCAATTTGACATGATCTTTATTCTTCCCATTCTTGCAGGATTTGTAAGCGGAATATTTGTTGGTGCAGCATCTGGTACCGCAGCTTCGTTAATGATACCTATTTTGACTGTCTTCATGGGTTTTCCTCTCTACCGATCCATTGGTACAAGTTTATTTGTTGATTGTATGATAGGTTTAACAGCTGGGATGGTTTTTTTAAAAAACAAAAATATAGATATAAAATCATCCAAGATACTCATCATTACAGGTGTTACCGGAGCAGTTGTGGGGAGTCAGTTTACAGCAAAAACATCACAATTCTCACTAAATATTTTGATAGGTTTATTTCTTATAATTATGGGGTTGAATTTTGTTATAAATGGTATAAGAAAAAATGTGGATTTTGTTGAAAGAAAAATAAATTTGAATTTTTTTAGAGAACATATGAAGGAATCTCTCATTATATTTGGTCTCATCATAGGATTCTGCAGTGGTTTTTTTGGAGCAGGAAGTGGAGCAATGGTGGCTATGGTGATGATTTTTATTTTAGCATATGACGTGCATACTGCTATAGGAACATCTCTCTTGGTAATGTTTTTTATCGCTGGAGCCGGAGCTATCAGTCATTTTCTAAATAATGAGTTTATTCTTCAGGTTGCTCTGTATGCTGGATTGTCTGCAATTATCGGAGAATTTCTTAGCTCTAATTTTGCAAATAGAATCGATGAAGATAAGCTTGGTAGATTTGTTGGTCTTATAATTCTTCTCCTAGGGGTCTTAATGTTTGTAAAACTAGTATTATAGTAAGAGATGCGGGCGCCGGGATTTGAACCCGGGTTACAAGCTTGGCAAGCTTGGGTGATAACCAGACTACACTACACCCGCAAATCTAGTTTGTATAATAGATAAACTGTTTAAAAATGATTATGTTTCTTTTATCATTCTTTTTAAAGGTTTGCTAAGATGTCTTCTTGCACATACTGGAACTTCATAAAAACCAGGTAATAGATTTCTTTCGACAATTGCATATTTTGCCTTGCCTGCATCTGCTTTTGTTCCACACTTTATGCATCTAAAACCTTCTTTCTTACCAAGTGATTTCATATGTTTACCACATTTTTCACATATAGGATTTTCAACTTTTTCTACTATTTTTGCAACTCTCTTTATTCTAATTTTCTCGAGATTAAGTGTAAAAGGCTTCTCTCTCACACCACCATATACCTCAACAACATCTCCTCCTTTTAATTTTCTCACGATTTTTCTAAACTCTTTAGTTGGTTCATATGCTGCGCAATCCATATATCTGTTTTCTCTATCTTTTATCCTAAAAATAACATGTCCACCAGGTATTGTAAGAGGTTCCTCACATACTGTACCTTCTAATATCGCTGATTCAAAAGGAACAATGTCTTTTATTTTTTCTTTTCTTTGTAGATGTTCATCAGTGCCCTGATTGCTTTCAAATATCATCCAGCCTTGAAAATCCTCTGATTTTATGATATTCATTGCTTTAATCAAATCCTCTGCCTTATCCCCTCTTATACCATATAAAACAGGGCAGGGCGAGTTAGGTTTTATTCTATTATGTTCATTTGCATAATCATAGTTATCAAATGTAGTAACAATTTTTTTATCCATGATTTTTACAGACTCATCATCAATTTCTCTTTTGCTACCTATTTTTTCCTCTCTTCTATATGTTATCAGCTCATAGGTTCTGTCATGAATTGGATTCCAGGCAATAGAAGCTGCTGCTCCTATTAACCCTCGTCTATTTCTATACCCAACATATAGTGCATCATTTTTATCTAATAAAGAGAGTGCATCATTCAGTGGAACTATGTTTTTAACCGCTTTTTCATAAAACCCATAGTCTATCTTTTCCTTGACTGCTACTAGACCAGGATTTGTATTTTTATCAGTTAATCTTATTTCTCTCTCAAATATTTCTTTAATGATATCAAATACTTCTTCCAGATCACCATATTCATTTTTTACTTCTCTATAGCCGTAAATCTTTATCCCATCATTCATACCAATTAATATTTTTCCTATACCCTCTTTAGCAATTCGAAAGGAGAGCGCTCCATTCCCTCTTGTTTTCCAAGGAATATTGGGATTCAATCTCACCAACCGAGGGTAACCGATTATACTATATCCTTCCCTGCTCAAATGTGAGATTATTAGATAGGCTGCATATGTTGTGCATCCTCCTGCAAATATTGAATCAGTATCATCTAAGCCTATCCACATTTCACTACTCACACACTATTTCAAGGTTATATATAAACTTTATATACTTCTTTGCTTTTTTATAAATAAAAAGATGGACAGAGAAGAAATTTTAGAGAATGTAAAAAAAATATTAACAGAGGCACAATTCCAGGTATCGGTTTTACATTCAGTAAGGCCAATGAGTTTTGATATACTTGCAAGAAGAGGAAACATTTTGTTAATAATTAAAATTTTAACAAATATCGACGCTCTTTCCGAGGATGCTGCTAAGGATTTGAAGACTCTATCTCTACTCCTAGGTGGTTCCCCACTCATAATTGGCGAAAAAAGTAGTTTAAATTTGCTAGAAGATAATGTGGCATATTTTAGATTTGGAATAGGTGTCATAACACTCAATACCCTAAAGAAATATTTTGTTGAAGGCGAACCCTTAACAGCATATGCGGGACCAGGCGGTCTGTATGTAAATATTAATGAAGAGAAATTCAAGGAGGCACGAGAAAATAAGAACATATCCATAGGAGCACTGGCAAGAGAATTAGGTATATCCAGAAGGATGGCAAGGATGTATGAGGAGGGAGCAAATGCTAGATTAGAAATCGCAAGGAGGATAGAAAAGATACTGGGAAAAGAGGTGATATCCCCAGTAGATCTCCACGGAGGACAGAAAAAATATTTCATAGAAAACATTGAGAAGGATATAAATCGTTTTAAATTGTTTCAAAGAGAAATTCTTTCTCTAATAAGAGAAATCGGGTATAGTATAATACCTCTAGAGCGTTGCCCATTTGAAGCTTTCAGTAAAGAAAGAAAAAATGTTCTACTTACATGTATAGGTAAATTCAATTATAGACTCATTAAAAGAGCAAAACTGGTAAAAGACATTTCTAAAATTACAGAGCAGGAGGCAGTGTTTTTTACAGATAGATACAAATTTGGCAGAAATGTAGAAGGAATACCAGTAATTTTAAAAAATGAACTTGAAAAAATGAGGGAGCCAGAGGATATTTTAGATTTAATTATCGAGAGAAAATTGAATGGTGATTAACCCCCATTTTAGGCAAAATTTTATAAATACGTATAGGATTTCCGAGAACTACTTATACTAATAAATATCAAGTAAGAGTAGATAAAAATGAGTGAGAAGGATATAGCTAAAATTGTTCAAAAAATACTTGATCAAAAACATAACAAAAAACGTAATTTTAAACAGAGCATAGATTTAGTTGTGAATATAAAAGATGTTGATTTCAATGATCCAAAAAACAGGATAGATGAAGAAATACTTTTACCAAGTGGAAGAGGCAAGGATGCAAAAGTTGCACTGTTTGCTACTGGAGAACTTGCTGTTAAGGCAAAGGGAATTGCAGATCTAATTATAAAACCCGAAGAAATAGAGGATTTAGCGAAAGATAAAAGGAATTTCAAAAAAATAGCAGAGAAACACGATTTTTTCGTTGCAGAAGCCCCCTTAATGCCAGTTATTGGTAAATCCCTTGGTGTAGTATTAGGTCCACGTGGTAAGATGCCTAAACCAGTTCCACCGACAGTGGACATAGAAAATGTAATTAAAAATCTAAGAAAGACAATAAGGATACGGTCAAAAGGTAGGAAGACTTTTCATGCAGTTGTTGGAACAGAGGACATGGAACCAGAAAAAATAGCAAAGAATGTAGCTACAATAATAAAAAGATTAGAAGAAAAACTTCCTAATGGGAGATTAAATATAGAGTCTATTTATATAAAGACATCAATGGGTGCTACAGAAAAACTAATGTGAGGTAACAAGACATGGCTCATATTGCTGAATGGAAAAAGAAAGAGGTTGAGGAGCTTAAAAACATCATAAAAAATTACTCTTTACTGGGGATAGCACAGATTGGTGGAATACCAGCTCCTCAAATGCAGCAGCTTCGCGCAAAGCTTAGGGAGATAGCACTAGTTAAAGTAGTTAGAAACAATTTGGTTTCACTTGCTTTAGAAGAGGCAAACAAAGAAAAAAATAGGGTTAAAGAACTAAAAAATTTCATAGAGGGAGAAACTGCTATTATAGCAGCTAGGGACATAAATCCATTTAAGCTGTTTCAAATAATAAAATCAAATAGAATAAATGCTCCAGCAAAAGGTGGCGAAATAGCACCTAGAGATATAGTAGTAAAAGCTGGGGATACACCTTTTAAACCAGGTCCTATTGTTGGAGAATTACAAAAAGCAGGTATACCAGCGGCTATAGAGGAAGGAAAAGTTGTAATAAAGAAAGATAAGGTGATAGTCCCAGCAGGCGAAAAAATATCTCCTCAAATTGCACAGATTTTGACAAGAATGGAGATATACCCACTTGAAATAGGAATAAACTTAAAAGGCATCTATGAAGATGGTGTAATATTCACACCAGATGTACTGGATATAAATAAAGAAGAATACATAGGCAACCTAACAAATGCTGCAAGAAATGCATTTAATCTAGCTATTAACAGTGGCTGGATAAATAAATTTACAATAGATACACTTATAAGTATGGCAGGTATTAATGCGTATAATTTAGCAGTCAATATAAAATATCCAACTAAAGATACCATTGAGCATTTGTTGAACATAGCATATGTACAAATGTTAAGTTTGTCATCTAGATTAAATGCAGATGCATTGGATGAAGATTTAAAGAAAAAAATTGGAAAATAGCAAATATTAAAGGAGGTAGAAAAGAGAAATGGAATATATATATAGCGCATTGCTTCTACACTCAGCAGGCAAGGAGATAAACGAGGAAAACATAAAAAAGATTCTAACAGCAGCAGGAGTAAAAGTTGATGATGCAAGAGTAAAAGCGTTAACAGCTGCATTAGAAGGCGTAAATATAGAAGAGGCGATTTCAAAGGGTGTAGCGGTACCCACAGCAGCAGCTCCAACAGTAACCACTGAGGGTGCAGAGGAAAAGAAGGAGGAAAAGAAGGAAGAGAAAAAAGAAGAAAAGAAAGAGGAAGTCTCAGAAGAGGAAGCAGCAGCAGGACTTAGTGCCTTATTTGGCTGAGATAATAAATCTTACTAAAATTCATTTTTTCAATTTTAATAGTTTTATAGAGTGATACACTATTTTACCCTATTTTACATTATTTTTTCTTATAAGAGATCTATTTTTTTGGAAATTTGTATACTTTGAAAAAAAGATCATTCTGTAAATTGTGCGTTTTTGTTTTTTCCTCATTTTGACACTTTTATAGGATAAATTTAAATAACATAATTGTCAAAGTATAACACGTGACTGTTTAGCACGGTATAGACTAGCATATAACGTGAAGTATTAATGAAAAAGCCATTTCAAACCAAAGATAATTGGAAGGCAACCACTCTTTTAGTAGTCAGCATAATGTTCTATTCAACCCTCCTAGCAACCAGTGCGATGGGTGAAGACGTCAGTAGAATAACAATAATAGTGGCATCACAATCTTCAGCCGAATTCCAAGAGCCAGTAGAACCAACTCCTCCACCTTACATACCACAAGAAAACAAACCACCAGTAGCTGATGCAGGTGGCCCCTATTACGGATACATAAATCAAACAATTGTTTTAAATGCATCAAAAAGTTTTGACCCAGATGGAAAAATAATAGGATACAGATGGGATCTAAATAATGATGGTCTATATGACACAGAATGGCTTACACAACCTATAACAACATATACCTATACCAAAACTGGTAACTATACAATAAAACTACAAGTAAAAGATAACAACAATACCCTTGCTAATGATACAACAGTAGTTCACATAACATCTTTAAAAGAAGAAAGAATTCTACCCATCCCATTAATTATTGCACCAAACATTGCCTTTTCAAATCAAAACATAACATTTGATGCATCAAAAAGCTTCGATATCGACGGAGAAATAACAAATTACACTTGGATATTCGAGGAAAACCAAAAGGTATTTGGTGTAAAAGTAAACTATTCCTTTGAAACAGCAGGCAACAAAAGCATTGTTCTAAAGATAACAGATAATGATAATTTAGCTAATTATACAATATTCAACATAAAAATTATTTCTATTATAAAAGAGATAGCTATTGAAAACACACTCTATTATCTTGTCGACACAGATGGCGACAATCAAATTAATGCAATAACTAATTCAACTGATTTTCATCTCAACCCTGTTAATAGATCCTACTATGATGATCAATTAGTTTATCTAATAGATATAGATAATGATGGCATCTGGGATTACATATATTATTATGAACAAAATAAAATAAAACCATATACAGAGAAGGAAATAGGAGAAAAATCATTAAATTTGAACCTTTATCTAATCATACTTTCTATATCAGCAGCACTTATTATTGCAATACTCCTATTAAAAAATTCAGCGAAAAGAAAAAATAAGAAATGATCACATCCATGCATCTAATCCTTTCTGAACAGTAGACTTAACCCCTGATAATCCAAAAGCTCCTTCTATGAAGTTTTCAATCATTTTCTTATACCATTCAAGGTCTATTTCATTCATATCTTTAACCACTTCTACTGGGTACATATAATCTATTGGTTTAACCCCACTTTTAGAAGGCTTTGTTATACCCGGTAGAGGTCTTTTGGTTACAACAAATTTGAATTTAGTCCTGGTATAAATCGGCTGACCAAGAAGATTCTCTAATGCCTTCGCTCTTATCGCAAAAACCGAAGGTGAACCATTTATATTTGGTTTATATCTTTTAGCAGGTTGAACAGATTGTATAAGAATTAAGTCATCAATATCCACTTTTGATAAATCCAAGCTTTTCACTACTTCAGCAGTAACATTTTTAATACTTTCAATAACTTTTTTCCTAGCTTCTTCCTCGTCGCTCCACTCATAGACATCTCTCAAAACATTATACATTATTTTTTCAAGAGCCTTCCTTGCAATGTTTGCTTTTTCAGATCCTTTAAAATTATTTCCCTTGGTAACCAGTTTCAGTTTACCATCTACAGCATCGAATATCAAATAGTTTTTATGTTTAACAAAAAGCATTGCATGATGAACTTCTGGTTCCAATTCAAAATCAGGATAATTCAACTCCTTTTTCCATTTTTCATTACACTCTTTTATAGCCTCCATAGCATCCTCTGGCCTGGTTATCCATGCTTCCTCTTTTTCTTTTAAATCAAGATTTAGTACTCTACACAGTTCTGGTACATTCCCTACTGATTTAGAGCAACCTATATAGATTCCATCTGTATCTCCATAGACAACTCTTGTACCCTTATCTCTAAGATGATGAAGTGTATCAGATAATATCTTTTGCCCCATTGTGGTTATTGCAGCGGCACCCCACAAATTAAACTGTCTTCCTGAGACAGTAGGTGCACTTAAGATTCCATGGGTTCCAGCATTACGTGCACCCTTTAGACTTTGATAGCTCATTTGCAACCGTCTTTTTTCCTCTTCATTTGTAGCCTTTTTTAATTCTTTTTTAGTTTTAGCAATGAAGTCCACTATACCAGTCATCGCGAGATTTACAACCCCTGGACTTCTATCCACCCTTATCCCTATCATTATTCCTTTATCAGCAAAGGTTTCATCGGCGCTAATTTCTCTCCATGTAATATCCCTTGTTTCAAGGAATCTCCTTGGTATTTTCTTTAGCCATATCCATAAATCAGGTTTTTCATTTTTTCTTGCTAGTCTAACTACATCAGCTCCTATGTTTAGTGCTTTCAAAATAGTTGGATACATAGCCCCAACATCTGCAACTATTACATAATACCATGGAATAAAATGAGATTGTGCATCTTTATCTGGTTTTATTGTCATTCCACCGGGTAAATGATAATTTAATATCTCATCGCTGTCTTCCGCATCTTTGTTAAAAATCACATAGGGATATTCAACCCAATCTGGCATCTCTGGTCCATATTTAACAACTCTGATAAATTCTTTAGAAAGTCTCTCCTTGATTTTTCTAGCATAATCAGCTATCTCTACTTTATTATGCACTCCATTAAATTCTCTAAGAAGCATTTTGCAGATATTCAATGGTTTACAGGTAGGTGGCATTATTTTTCTATAGAGCGATGCTCTTATCATTGCCATATGATCCCACATGTTTACTGCTCCAGCTTCCAAAAGGGTATCAAAGGGCATGCAAGTAGTAAAAGAGAGAGGCATTGCCTGCTGGATCATATTGATAGTTAATCCAAGTTGCTCCTCCACATCCTGCCTATTATACTTTAGCGTTCTCTCATCAAGCCTTATTTGCGAGGGCATTAAGTAGATCCTATCCTTAATATCAATTCCAAGAAATTGAGCAACTGTTTTGAGACTAAAATCATCAACATATGGATAAAATTTC
>Ga0164318_10006579_pt1 | contig 11254 bp, 7 predicted proteins | sample GuaBasSedimGuay9_FD_113734 | JGI IMG/M metagenome (GOLD analysis project Ga0164318, IMG submission 113734) | Subseafloor sediment microbial communities from Guaymas Basin, Gulf of California, Mexico - Guay9, Core 4571-4, 0-3 cm | ecosystem: Environmental > Aquatic > Marine > Hydrothermal vents >... | reverse complement strand
CAAGAGCGACCGGACGGCGGAGACGCTTCTCAGGCTTGGGATGTGCTACCAACGGCTTGGCAAGCAGGAAGAAGCCGCAAAGTTCTTCACAGACGTGTCGAAACGTTTCCCCGCCAGCAACGAGGCCCGTATCGCCAAATCGCAGCTTGGCAAGCAGAATAAGCCGATGAAGGCGCATCCTTAACATGTCCGCCACGTGAGAGGGGCAACGCGGTCAACGGGCGCTTGAGGGACGCCTCTTGGCGAGGGCTCCCCTGCTGCTGTCGCCGACTAAACCAACAGGCCCCTGACCGTCTCCGGGTCGATAGGGACCACGGTTAGCTCATAGCTTGCCCCGTCTTGAACTACCTGAACCGTGGCCTCATCATGACGAGGCGCATCGCTGTATCTGGCGATGATGGCGGCGGCCCGCCGCATCTCATCGGGTGCGCAAGGAACGGTCAGAAGCCCAGTCGGCCCGACGTAGCCTGAGACCCTGAGAATGGCATCAGATGGGACAGCCAAGCGCTCGAGCGCATCGTTCTCGGCCTTGTTTCTCCCGACAATGAGTGTGGCGTCGCCGAGGCGCACGTGCCTGCCAAGCTCCAACAGCTTGAAGAGTCGCACTGGCGGGGCAGGGTCGGTCTCGTAAAGTCGCCTCAAGCGGCGTGCGTAGCCAGGCTCAGTCAGCTTGCATCCCCCGGCCGGGCTGGGATAGTTGGTGATGCCAAACTCCTGAGCAAGCTGCATCTGCCTCTGCCGGTCCCTTCCAGAGATGTCATAGAGCCTCGCGGTGTCGAGCTTCTGCTCCCTCTGAACGAGTATTGGAGGAAGGAGTTTTGCCGAAAGCGGCCGTAAGATGTAATCCTCGTAGCCCGAGAGTTTTGCCACGATGTGCAGCGACTGTCTGTTCTGGGACATTGGCCTTTGGCCAAGGACCTCGCCGGTGAAGATGAACTCTGCACCCAGTTTAGGCATCAGGTCCCCAGCCCGCCTGAGCAGGAGCGCCTTGCAGTCGATGCAGGGGTTCATGTTCTTCCCATAGCCGTACTTCGGACGGGGCAGCATCGCAAGATATTTCTCCGTAACGTCGATGGTCATGAGCGAGACGCCGAGCTGGGCTGCGGCCTCTTGGGCCCGGGCAGTGCCAAAAAAGGGAGATGAAAACGAGACAGCCAGCACCTCGAGGCCGAGTCGCCGAACTACCTCGACAGCCAGCATACTGTCCAGCCCGCCGGAAAGAAGGCCTAAAGCCCGCATATCACAGTTGTCTCTCAGCAGAAGGATTCTCAATCCGGTAAAGGACAGTCATGGTTCCTCCCTTGAAAGATCGCGGCGAGATCAGATATCCCAGTTGGGGCTCGGCATTGACAGACAGGGGATTACGACCCGATCCTAGACCTGATCCTGAATGAGGCAGGATCGAGCCTGGCATTCACATCGGGGCTAGAGAAGGTCATGCGAAGCAACTGGTGACGTTCAGGCACTCTGAGGATGACGATGCGGGGAAGACGGCATCGCGTCTTGTCCTGCCCAATCACATCTCGGAAACCGGAGTAAATTCCCTCGATAACAGGCTGCCGGCCCTCTCTTGACACGAAAGCGAACCTCTCCACGTCCGCCTGCCCGTCCCGCAGCTTCACCCAAAAAGTCACGTTCGCCGTCTTGTCCTTGAGCTCGATCCTGACCTTGTTCTTGCCTTCATGGAAGGCCTGTTCCACAAGGACGGAATCTCGCGAGATTGGTGGGAGGCCCAGAACCGCAGCGACCACCCACTCTGGCGTCAATCCCAGAAAGGAGAGCGTGGCGCCGGATGCGTGCGCATCTTGGAGCCGTATAGCGTTGTTCTTGCCGATCTCGCTGAAGAGCCCGCCGTCGAACGCCACGATATGGCGAGGGTGTCTGAAGGGGCCCAGAAACTCTATCCTGAAGCGGTCGGGACGTTCGAGAAGGACCGCCACTGACGCCCGGTATGCATGGCCTTTTGAGCTGAGCATCAACCTAGCGAAAGAGCGCAGTGTCGTAATCTTCTCGTGGTCAGAGATGAGGCCCCCAACGATTGACGTTGCCTGGGCAGCGGGCATTCGAGTGTACCCATGGGGAGCCACAATGCTGCATGCCATCGTGCAAAGCGAGCATAAAAGCAAGAAAGCAAGGGATTTCAGGTGAGGGCGTGACCTATCGGACAGACGCATTTTCGGGCTTGCTCGTCGGGTCTTCCCTCTTGGGTAACTCCACAGACAATGAAAGCTCTCTGAGCAGTTTTTGGACGGCCGGGTCCTTTGACTTAGCAGAGGCAACGATGGCGAAGTACTTCTTTGCGTCCTTGAGCCTACCACTCTTCTGGTAGGCAAGCGCAAGGTGCCCGCATATAACTGGCTCGGAGCTGGCCTCCTTCAGTCCGGCCACCGCCCTTTCGAGAAACTGAACCGCCCCTTTTATGTTGCCCTGCTTGTAGAGACCCCAGCCAAGACTGTCGAGAAAGGCTGAGTTGTTAGGCTCGATGGCGAGTGCCGCCCTCACCAGCGCGATGCCCCTCTCCAGCTTCAAGCCCCTGTCAATGTAAATGTAGCCCAAGTAGTTCAGCGCTGCCGCGTAATGGGGGTCGAACTTAATGAGAATCTTCAGCTGCTTGATCGCTTCATCGATTCTACCTGCCCGTTCCATGCAGTTGGCCAGACAGAGCCTAAGCTGAGTGTCGTTCGGCAGCCGGTCGACCATCTTGCTGCCCAGCGCGATTGCCTCATCAAACCGACCGCACTGCTGGTATGCCTCCAACAGCCGCGAGATCGTGTTTGTGTCGTCAGGATGGGCAGCCACCACCCTTTCAAAACAGGGGACCGCCTTCGCAGGCTCCCCAATTGTCATATACAGCCCGCCCAGGGAGAAATCCGCACGAAGCGAGCCCGGCTCTATCTCCTTCAGGCGCTTGAGCTCCACAATCGCCTCGTCATATCTCCTTGAGAGCTTCAAAAGCTCCGCAATCGTGAACCTGAGAGTCGGCTCGTCAAAACCCAGCGCCGCCCCTCGGCGATAGTCCTCAATGGCCGAATCAATGTTGAAGAGCATTCTGTTGGCATCGCCCCGCAGGACATACGCCCTGGCCATTCCCGGCGACTTGGCAATGGCCGCATCAAGCTTGCCGATCGCCTCCTTAAGCCTGTCGCTTTCCAGGAGAAGACGACCCTCCTCGAAATTGATGTATCCGCTCTCCGGCAGTCGTGCACTGGCCTTTTCAAACTCCTGAAGGGACTTATCGCACTTGCCCTGAAGACCAAACAACTCACCATAACAGTAGAAAGTATAAGCCTCGGCCAAGCTGGCAATCTGGGGCGAGATCGTTGAGCAGCTCGCAAAATGGCAGCCTCGGATGGACGAAGCCGGCGGCGTCTTCCCCGTCTGCCTGTAAAACGACGTGCAGGAGATCAGCGCCCAAGACAGGGCAAGCACGACCAGAAAAAAGACACCTCTTCTTGCTCTCAACATCTCACATACCACCCATCGGCTGCGCGAACACCCCGCAGGCCCCACAGCTGGCACCAGCGTTCACACAGATCAACGCAGGGAGCCAAATCCGCTTACGGCTCCATTTTGGCAGACCCCCGACCGCCTTTTATACTTATACTACCTAATCAGCTTCTTTCTTGCAACCTTCACATTGCCATACGCATCCTCAACCCGAATCGCTATGAAGTGCCCAGCACCCTTGAGGACACGTGTGCGGACCTCGAACCTCTCTTCCCTGCTGTCGAACACGCCGTCCTTCGCTCTCAAAACCTGAAACCGGCCGAGGTCAACGGCATACCTCGCTGAGGCAATGTTGCTCACCTTGTCCCTGATCCTGCCCGAGACCAAGAACGTCCCGTCTGAGAGCCGCTTGACCCGACTGAACTTAACCTCCGGCGCGCTGTTGTCGATCGTGAACTCATCGCTCTCCTTCTCCGAGGACAGCTGCTCCGAGGCAATGTTGCTCGGCCCGTCAGACGCCTCGACCTTGACCAGATACTTCCCGTCCGCAAGGACGCTCGTGTCAACCACGCTGAACGTAAGCCTGGTCTGCCCAGTAACTGGTTGCCAGCTGCCGCCCCTCGGCTTCAGAAAAACCGAATACAAAAGGCTGTCCCCGTTAGGGTCACTGGCCTGCCATGTAATCGCCCGCAACGTCTTGGTCTCCGGCATGTCAGAGAACCTCTCCAGCAGCTTGACCTTCTCGTACTTCGCCTCGACCCCCGAAGCCTTTGCCGACCGGATTACGTCCTCGGGGTCCTCTCCTGTCTCGTGGATGGTTATACTCTTGATCTTGGGCGGCAGATTCGACTGGATGTATGAGATCGCAACCCTCTCGAGAGATGGAGAATCGCCCCTCTTGCTCCTCCTAAGAACCGCTTTGAACTGAATATACCGAGCCTCCGGGCTGAGACACTTGCTGCCAGCCGCATCCTTCAGCGGCCCCTGCCAGTCGCCCCAGGAATCATCAACCTTCGAGACATCTCCCGACCTCGTGAAGAGCTGAACTTTCGCTCCCTTGGGTGTCATCGCATCCCAGCTCACATTGCCCCATTTCGCCCTAGACATCGCATCCTGAACTTTGGAGACGAGACTGCCCTTGAGCACCATCTTGGAGGGCGACAACATAAACAGATGCCCTGTCTCCGACGTGCCAAGAGCGAAACCTCCGCCCGGCACCGAACAGGCCGAGACGAACTTCGTATCCTCGATCGACCGCAGAAGGTCCGCGTCTCCCTCCTTATTCAGCCGCACGACCACGCCTAAATCCCCACGGTAGCCGAAGATGAGCAAATCGCCCTTGAACCAATCCATGCAGAAAAGCGAGCCGCTGCGACTTCGGAATATTCGCTCGCTGTGCCCATCTGGATATATCCTGTAAACCGCGGATTTGGCGGCAGAGGGCCCGGATGGCTTTCGCTTTCGCTTTGGCTTTGCCTTGTGGACGGCTTTGTGCTTGGACATCATCGCGCTCATCATCGCGCGAAGGGCGCCCCCAGCGGAGCTCACATCCGGAGGCCCTGACATGCCCGGCCGCTCGGCAACCGGCGCACCTCCCCCGCCTCCGCCGCTCCCCATCGCCAACACATAGAGCTCCTTGCCATCAATGAGTATCGTTCTGATCTCCATCCCCCGTGCCTCGAGGCGAGCCGTGGGCTTACCCGAACCTGTAAACGAATAGACCACTCCCGACGAGGTGCCTATCAAGAGCCTGTTGCCCGGCAGATCGAACGTCAGTGATGTGATGTTGGGAGCTCCCAGCTCGAGAATCGCCTCACCCTTTCCAGGGCCGGTTATCTTGAAAACCTTGCCGTTTGGCCCGGTCCCAGCATATATCTCGCCATTAGGGCCCGAGGCAAGCGACCAAACGTACTTCTCGCCCGTCTCAAAGAGCTTCGTCGCTGCGCCAGTCTTGCGGTCAACCCGAAACACGATGCCAGAAGGCCCAGTGCCAGCGTAAAGCCTGCCCCTCCGGTCAACCAGCACAGAGTGAATCTGCTGCTCGCCCGAGTCGAAAAGAACCTCTGGCTTCGCGCCTGGCCGTAGAACGTAAAGCCTGCCCTCATCTCCTGTCCCCGCATATATCGCACCGGAACTATCCGCGGCAACCGCCCAGACCTGAGATGCCTCAAGATCGGCGGTCTTTTCGAGCGGAACGGAGAGGATTATCTTGCCGGCGTCGGTCAGCGTAACTCCGTTTAGATCGCAGCTGTCAAACTGGCCCTTGCCCTCAGTTACGAACTCGTCCGAGGAGGTTGCGTAGGCGCCAACGCCCACAAAGGCCAAACAGCAAACCAATAACACGAACCGTATATACCCAGAACTTGCGAAAGCCATCTCTCTTCTCCCAGCTTAAAACAAAGTGTGGTCAGCTAACCTGACTATAGCTTCCTCGGCTTAATCCGTACCCTGACTTTCTTCTTCCCGCTCAGGTTGAAATCGCTCTTAAACACAACCTTTTGCAGGACCTCAAAGTTAGCCCTGTCGCGCGTCTCGCTCGAGGCCGCAGACGAAAGAACGGCACGGGCAGAGGCTGGCAGGTCAGGAAGGACCTCACGGCCCCGCATTGCCACAAACCGCCTTCTCGCGAGGACGACCAACAGCTGCCTGTGATTTGGCGCCTCGACCAACATGTCAATTACGTCTTTATAGTTTTGGGGTCGGAACTTCGCTTTGGCGCGCATTGCCTCCCACATCTGGTAGGCATCCGCTCCAAAGACCATCAGCTCCGCCGGCCCAGGCTGGCACGACTTGGGTATCGTAACCTTAAACCTCAGAGTCCTCTCCTTCTGTGCACGAGGCAAAACGCCAACGCTAAGCTCAAGGCTCTCGCCTGGCCGCACCCGCTTCTTGTCAACGTCTATGGAGAGAATGTCCGCGGTGTCCGTCGATTGACTGACCCTGAGCTTCATCTCAATTCTGTTCAGACGAACATCCTCGAAGCCATTGTCGATGACCGCAGCGAAGGGTTCCGTCAGACTCGTCATGAACTGCCTGTAACTGTATTGAGGCATTGAAAGCGAATCGGTAATTCGCACCGGCTCATGCTTCTTGACGTCCATCAGAATGTTCCAATCGATTGTGATCTCGCCCGAGTCGTGCTGGCACGCATATATGCTATAGTCTGCCACAAGCCCCAAGAGCAGCGGTGTGAGGCGTTTATTTCTTATCATCTCAAAATGAAACTTGCGGGTCCTGCCGGACTGGGCCCCAGTCAGCCACAGGTCTACCGGCAGCGTGTCCGCTTTAGCCCCTATCTTGCCAGCAATAGCAGGGTACCTATCCTGTGTTATGACGCCGAGAGGTTGGGAACTGGACGAGATCTTAAAGTTATATATGTAACTAGGAAAGCCCGTATGGACGATGCCACTGCACATCGGATAGCTCACGCTGCCGCCGCCAAAACTCGGATGACCGAAAGCGAGGAAGACGTCGCCGTCTCTGTAAGTCATCGTTCCCATTCCAGCGATATCCATATCACCCGTTACCAGAGCCTCGCCAAGCGGACAGCCCGGCTTAAGCTGCTCCGGAGAGATATGAATGGGGCTTTGCGAACTCGCCCCAACGGACATTATGCCCAGCTTGCTGGCCAGACCGTTCAGGCCCGCGGAACTCGACACAAAAGACAGCGGGATGGGCCTGAGCCTCGCTCCGAGGAATCGCGAGAGCAGTGGGTTACCGGAGGCTGCGGACTCCGAGACGACAAGATCGACATCGTGCTGCCCAAAACCGTTCAACGGCGGCAGTTTGAGAGGTAGCCTGAATCGCCCGTTCTCGTCCAGGTAGGGACTCATCCCGCTCCCGTCTGCTGCGAAAACGCCGGCTGCGCCTCGCGTCGCACTGTGCACGACGGGCGCCTTGAGCACCCTGAGCATCTCTTCGATAGGCGTGATCCCACCTATCGGCTCCTTTTCGCCAATCCAGCCGTATGACAACGCACCGATCAGCTTGTCATCTATGTAACATGGGCTCCCGCTCATCCCCGCCAAGATGCCAAACCTCTTGAAAGTCTTGTCCGTCCCCTCGAACAGAATCCGGTTCGCTCTCGGTGCAACGCCCCACAAAACGCCGAGTATCTTGATCTCAAGTCGCTCCGGCTTAAAGCCCTTCAGCGCCGTCAGGCAATACCCCGTCATACCCGCCTTGACCTCGGATAGCGGCATGATCTCGACACTCGTCGCAAACACGTTCGTTACGAGAAACCACGCCCAGCAAAAGACACAAATGACCACCACTGACCCTAATCTACGTCCAACAGACATCCTAAAGCTGGGCCTCCTTACTTCTTGATACTTCCTGATGAGACACAACGGAAGAGCTCGGCTCCGTGGCATCACCCCCACTGACCCCAAGCAGCTTCGCCTGGGCGTGTGCTGCGTGCCTGGCCTCGGTATGCCCTCCGAAGAACCAGTGCCAGCCAATCGTAACGCCACTCTTTATGAACTTGACCAGTGCGTTCCAACTGCGAATCTGCCCGAGGTAGGAGATAATCGTCTTGGGTCTCATGTAAAAACGCCGGAGCGCATTGTTGTAAGCCCTCTCCAGCTCCTCGGCAGTCCACCCGTGCGGAACGAAGACCACCTTGTGCTTGTTCATATCGTGCCAGCCGCCAATCACCTCGCCATATTGCTCTATGTTCTCGCTGATCGGCGTCCCAGGGAAAGGCACAAAAAGGTGAATCTGGAAATCATCCACGTGTTCCGTGAGCGCAAATCGCACCGTCTCCTCCAACTCCTCCTTCGTCTGGGTCGGCAGCCCCGCTATGAAATACCCCCTGGTCCTTATCCCGGCCTTGTGAGTCGCGTGCAACGCCCTGCGCACCTTCTCAAGATTCGTCCCCTTCTTAATAAGCTTCAGCAGCCGGACTGACGCCGTCTCAAGTCCGTAGGATATCTGCCAGCAACCAGCCCTCTTCGCAAGTTTCAACATCTCCTCGTTCACCAGGTCCACGCGCGACACGCAAGTCCAAGTTATGTCCATCTTCTCGCGAATCATGCCCTCGCATATCCCGTAGAACCTCTCCTTGGAGAAAGTCATGTTGTCATCGTAGAACTTTATCTCGCGGATGCCGTAGTCCTTGATGAGCCGCCTAAGCGACTCTAAGACATAGTCGGCGCTGAAGAACCTAATCTTGTTGCCAAAAACGTTCTTCGAGCAGAATGTGCAATGCGCGGGACAGCCACGAGTCGTGTAGAGCGCCGCAACAGGCAACCTCCCGAAGGAATGAACCGGCGGCGTGTATATCTCCGGGAAATGTTCCAAAAGGTCCCAGGGCTGAAACGGGAGGTGGTCGAGCTCCTCGAGGTACTCACGCGGAGGCGTTCGATAAGTCCCCTGCTCGCCGCGCAGGATCAGCCCGTTAACACTCTCGAACGGCCGCTCCCCCCGGAAAGCCTCCATAAGCTCCAGGATAGTTACCTCGCCCTCACCAATCGAGCCGACATCGAACGCCGGATAGCGCCTCATTGTCTCCTCTGGGGCAGCTGAGAGGTGCGGACCTCCGATCGCAACCCTCACGCGGCTGTCCCGCGCCTTGATGCCCTCCGCAAACCTCGCAGCGTTGCTTATCGAAAGCGTAACCGCGGTTACTCCTACAACGCTCGGCCTGTGCGACAAGGCCTTCTCGATCGCTTGCTCGTAGGAAAGACCTAACGCCTCAGCATCAACAATGGCCGTCTCTATCCCAGCTTGCCTCGTTACGGCGGCGAGATTCAGAAGCCCCAGCGGAGCAACGTTATTGCTCGTCTCCTGAAGATAGCAGTACTGCTCCCAAGACGTCAGCGGTGGATTTACTAAAACCAGCTCAGCCACGCCCTAACCTCAAAATACCCAAAGGAACTACTTCCTATTGCTGCATACAACTAGTGATAAATGCGACTCCGGTCACGCTCCTCCCTGAACGACAAGTCCTGAAACACACCGCCGGGCCTACCTCGGAGCATGCCTTTTCTGCGAGCATTGTCAATTAGAATGTCCACGCCGTTGACGTAGGTGAAATTCTTAAGCATGTCAAAAAGCTTGAAACCGTTTCTACGACAAAGAGCTATATATCTAAAGAAATTAACAAAAAAGCGATGCTTCTGATACCACAACTGCGAGAAAACTTTCCGTAGCGTCATCGCCGTCAGCACTCGCGTCTGGAACCACCCAATCGTAAATGGACCAATGTAGGGAGTCGTGATAAACGAGGTCCGGGTGATGTCAACAACCTCCCTTGCCCACCGATCGCTCATCTTCCCACCAAACTCCCGAAGCTTGTCAACTGCCTTCGTGCCCGGAAGCGGCTTCCAGACGTGGAATACCGTCGTCTCCGCCGCAGTCCGGCGAGCCAAAATCTTCGTCCGGTGCAGGCTCCTGCGAGTCTCGCCCGGCGCACCAACACAGAAATATGCCGTCAGAGACAGATCGTACCTACGGCAGAGATTGACAGCGTACTCGATCTGCTCGGCCGACAGCCCCTTCTCATAGACCTTGTTGCGAATAAACTCGTCGCCGCTCTCGATCCCTGTCCTCACCTTCAGACATCCAGTCTCGTGGAGCAGCCGTGCCCGCTCTTCGTCCAGCTCATCTATGCGCGAATAGATCGAGTAGGGCAGCCTTCCAACTAGGTCCAATCGCTCGTATTCCTCCAGAAACTTGCGCATCCACGAGGGCTTGATCGTGAACACGGGGTCCCACATCCAGGCTATCTTGAGATACGGACCACGCCAACGCTCCCAAGCCTCGCGAACTTGCCGTGCATAAACTACGGGATCAAGAAACCTGATCCCCACGCCTACCCGCTCCCGAACGATCGTCGCCGAGCAATACGTGCACCGATGAGGGCAGTTCCGTTGCCCTATCACCGGAAACATCTGAAACGTCTGAAGGTGCCTGTCGAAATCGCTCCAGAACTTCCAGTCAGGCGCCGGCAGATCGGCAAGATTCTTAATGGCTGGCCTTGTGGGATTCTCGATGACTGCTTCCCCGTCCCTGAACCACACACCCTTCAGACCCTCCAGACTTCTCCCCTCCTCGAGCCTATCGAGATATTCCTCGGTCGCGTATTCACCATCACCAATGCAAATCGCATCGATGTCGAGCTCCTCAAACACCTTGCCCTGCGTAATAGTCGCGTGGTGCCCACCGCCGATGATCTTGATGCCCGGGTCGATCCGCCTGATCTCGCTCACTATCTCCCGCGCCGAAAAGCCGTGCGTGCTCAAAAGCGTTATGCCGATCACGTCAGGGCCGAACCTCAACATCTCCCTCCTGAGACGCTCACGCCATCTGCTACGGCAGAATGAAAAGTCCAAAATCCTCGCCTCGTGCCGGGTGCGCTTAACGAGGTAGGTCGCTATCGACGTCAGACCAATGTTTATAGTAAAATACTCCCCGCCGGTGGACGGGGTTACGAAAAGTATCCGCATCCTTCCATGCCTTATCAGTTACGTAACTCGCCGCAGACTATAGTCCTCGCTGGAAAACTATCCAACCTCCTCGCGCCGAATCGCACGCTCCCCTAAAATACTGCTTCCCTTCGTGCTGTCAAGTAAACTCGCTGCCCCAATAATCAAACAGATTGACGGCAAGGCAGATGGTGGGATGAACACGCTTTCCCGCCGCGCAGAGGCTATGATCTCGGCAGGCATCGATCTGTAACTTACACCCGCTGGGTGAGTTTGGAGTGCGGCGGCTTGACGCCGCTTTCATTTGCGGTGGCTTGACACCGCGCTCCAATAGACAGCTTTTTTATCTCTTTCCGAAAGACGGTTGCTGCAGCGATGAT
>Ga0164318_10006577_pt1 | contig 11256 bp, 13 predicted proteins | sample GuaBasSedimGuay9_FD_113734 | JGI IMG/M metagenome (GOLD analysis project Ga0164318, IMG submission 113734) | Subseafloor sediment microbial communities from Guaymas Basin, Gulf of California, Mexico - Guay9, Core 4571-4, 0-3 cm | ecosystem: Environmental > Aquatic > Marine > Hydrothermal vents... | reverse complement strand
TCTTCATCTAATGCATGTTTATCAATTTCTACATCTTCTGTGAATGACATTTTTTCTCCAAAAATGATTAATAAAATGATCACTCTGCCCGCTTAACTAGTAAGATTATAAGTCTTATAGTGCAGATTCTAATCGAATCATACGGGATTACAGTCCGGTATAATTAAAATAGAACATCCTGTAAGATCAACAAAGGATCATTTTAAAGTAATTTACTTATAAGTAAGAACCTAGTATAAAAATCATTCTTTGTCAAGCAAAATGCTTTGTTTAAAGGTTACAGGCATGAAAGCAGGAAAGTTTTAATCCTGCTTTTCCACTATCATAGAAGTTATCAAGAAACATTTCCATCATATCAGCTACTCTTTCATCACCATTTGATAAGGTTTTACTAAACCAAGAAAGAATCACATGTCTTGCTGCTTCAGGCTCCATTTCAAGTTCATCAAGAATAGTGTTAATTACTTTCCATTCACTCCCTTTAATAAGAGCCTTGCATAAATCAGCAATGCTTGATTCATCTCCTAAAGAAGATTCAATGGCAGATAAAGCTTTATCATCTTCTTCAATATCAATTACCTGATCAAGTATTTTAACAGCTTCTCTGCATGATCCTTGAGAAGCTTTTGCAATAGCTGTTAGGATGTTTGTAGGATATCCTTCTATTCCCTCTTTATGCGTGATCTCTGCAAGATATTTTACAATTACCTTGTAAGACAAGGTTTTCATTTTAATCAATGTACAACGTGTCTTAATAGCCTTTAAGAGCTTTTCAGGATTTGTGGTTGCAAGAAAGAAAAATGTATTAGAAGGAGTATCTTCCAACATCTTTAAAGCAGACTGCATAGCTTGAGGAGTAAGCATATGGCACTCATCGAGAAGGAAAATCTTACAATCACTATCCATGGGAGCGAGCCTTGCAATACTAGATATTTCTCTAATCGTGTCTATACCACGAGTATTTGAGGCATTGAATTCATGAAAATCAGCATTAGAACACTTAAGTTCTGTTTTCATAATCCTTGCTACGGTTGTTTTACCTGTTCCACTTTCTCCTGTTAATAACCAAGTTCTTGGGATAGCATTAAAATCTTCTCTATCTAAAATAGAAATTATCATATCAATAGCAGATTCATTTCCTGCTAATTCATCAAAAGTCTGAGGTCTGTATTTAAAATGTAAGGCATTATTCATACTAATTCTCCAAGTTAATCTTTGATAATTTATCTTGTTTTTCTACCCAGTTCCAATATCCTAATATATTACCATATTTACATGCAGTTATCCATTTCCATTTAGTGTATATAGGATGTACACCATAAATTTTAGAAGACCCTAAAGGAGCATCTGATTTTTCTTTACAAATTTTCCATGCTTTATCTGTCATCATAATTTAATCTCTGTAATTTCAGCAAAATTGCCATCTGTTTCAGAAAGTTCAATTTCTATATTAAAGGGAACATTTATAAAATCAAAATGATTGGGAAGATCTACAGAACAAATTTCTTTTATCATTGGAAATAAATCTGCTTCTTCATCAGGATGAACATATCCAATCATAGAATCATGAACTTCTCCTACAAGATAAGATTCCCATTTTTCTTTTTTCAATGTCCTATTTACTTTATTTAGACACCACATTAAAAGATGAAAAGCAGTTCCTTGGACAGGAAAATTGGTTGTTTGTTTGTTGTCCATATATCCTGTATATATGAACCCTAAAAATGTTTCTACATATCCATGTTCATTATAGAAATCATTAATATCTTTTTTCCATTGAGTATATACAGGGAATCTTTCATTCCACATTTTATGTTCAACTTTTTGACAATGTTCAAGAAAACTACCAGGAGTACAATGTCCTCTATGTATTGTACCAAGTTCAGTAATGCCCATAGCATTTATATGATCTTCTAACCAACATCCATTTTCCATCTTTAATTTTTCTTCATCTAAACAAGTATTCCAAAGATTAGGAGCACATGAACCAAAATAATCACCATAAAATTGAGCAAATGTCCACATATTCTTAATAAAGAACCGCATCATCTTTGTAACTTCTTCTGGATCACACATCCAAATATCACATGTATTATCTCTATGCATATCTGTTCCAGGAGTAGTAAGATATTTCATAAAAGTTGGATCTTTATGATACATAGCAGAAGTAGAAACTTCACAACCACTTACATCTACTTCAAACATTTTCCATCCTTTTGGAGGAATCATACCAGTTCTAATTAAATTCTTTGAATAAGCATTTCTTTTTGGAGTATTTTGAATGTTTGGGTTTTTACAACTAGATCTAAAACTAGTTGTGGTATGCAATTGAAAGGTAGGGTGAACTACTCCATCTATCCCTTTTAAATACTGTTTAACATACGTACCTCTAAGCTTTTCTAATTTTCTAAGTTTTACAATATCCTCACACATCCAATAATCAATAGCTCCAAGAGCTTCTTCATCTACAGAGGCATTGCCCTTATCTGTGAATTTAATTGGTTTTATTTTTCTCATTTCAAATAATAATCTCTTAAGAACTATAGGACTGGAATATTTGAAATTAGATTTGTATCGTTTGGTATAATCTTTAGCATCTTGAGAAAGGTTAATTCTATCAGTAATCTCTTCAATCGCATTTAGTAATTCTGCATTGACCTTTTTATAATAATCACTGTTAACTATCAATCCATTATTTTGTAAATCAAATAAAGTTTCAAGAGAATTAACAAAAAATATTTCTGCCTTTTTTTGTCCCTTAGTAAGCTCCATACGTTGATGTTGATGTAATTTAAGAGTAAGCCTTGCATCAGCTCCAACATAAAGTAGTTGCTTACCTAAAGGCATTTTCATCATTCGATTAAAATATGTGCCAGGAACAGATTTTATATATCTAGCTGCATCTGCATCATAATTAATAATACCCCAACGTATAAAAGTTTGATCCTTTAAACCATTATTACCTTGCCTATTGTCAAGAATATGAGAAGTATTCATAGAGCAATGAAATACTCCTTTTGGCTCTGCTCCTAAAATCCAATGCCCCCATAATTTATCAAAATTTACATTATGTCCAATTTTAATAATATCTCTACATTCAAGATAATCACAAACAGCATCCATAACAGAATCAATTTCTTTATTAGAGTAATTTGCTTCAGGATGTTCAATAGGAAAAGCATAGGATTGAGTTTCAGTAGCTATTGCCATTGTAGTAATATGATGTCCCTCTCGCCATGGATCTAATCCGGTAGCTTCAAAGTCAAAAGCAGTGATCAGATCTTTTTCAACAATTTTGTCTATCAAATCATTAATTTCTCTTGCTCCATGCAGAAAAGTAATATCATTGAAAGGATTTACTTTGGGTAAAGATGGAGCATCTTTTATAAATCCCATAGCATTTTTGAGAGTACGTTTATAATAATTCCTAAGATTTTTATCATGGTTTTTATTTAAAACCGTAGCAGGAGAAATAATAGGCATACACCATGCCCCTAGATCATGTAAAGGAATAGTCATACCATTTAAAGCAGAAATGGATACTGTTTTCAATCCTTTTCCCAATAAAGATTTAGAAGCTACGTTACCTATTGTCCATATGAATTTAGGATTTAATTTTTCAATAGTATCAACTAAATTTTTATTGCAAAAAGCGATTTGTTTTTCTGTAGGAGGGTTTTTTCCTCCAGTACATTGAACAGCTCCTGTAATCCAAAAATCATTATCAAGGTTTAATCCAAGTTGAGCTAATTCAGAATCAAAGAAATTTCCCCATGTTCCTGAAAGATAAATTCCATCCTTATCATCAGCTAAAGTAGGAGCTTCAATTATAATTAAAATACCAAGACGGCCTTTTCCACTAACTTCCATTTGTGGAGTTATACATTCTTCATAAAGTCTACAGGCTATACAATCCATATCAATACCTTTGCCTGTTCCAAACATATTAATTATCTTCATGATTATCAATTCTCTTTTTATATTCTTTGATTTTCTTGTTTAATTTAAAACTTGCATCATTAATACCATATCTTCCTACATAATAAGTCATTATGATAATTGAGAATAATAGAATAAATCCACGTTTAAGTAATTCTATTATACCAATAAAAGGCATAGATAATATAATTATTAACCATTTCATACTATTTATCTATTTGAACAAGTGAAATTGCATGAGAGAAAGTACCATCTGAAAACATAGCAAATTTTTCATTAAGTCCCATACTGTTAGTTAATCCAAGAATAGAAACAAGCATTGGAGAACTGATGATAAAAGAAGCATCTATATCACCACCTTCAAAGTCAATAGTCTTTGTAGCAGAGACACCACTTTTATCAACATGACATTCAATAATATCACCAAGAAGATTTATTTCAATAACTTTGAAATTTTCAATTGGACTTTCTGCAATAGAGCCGAGGGTACTTGCAACATCTTTCAGGGTTTCAGGAAGTTCTACTTCAATAGTAGGTTCAAAGGATTCGATAATTCCCATTACATTAGGAAAATCCCCTTTAACTATTCTTAAAGAGAATACTGTATCCTCTTCATCCATTAAATGCATCCAACCATTATGAAATGAATATTGTTGAGGAGAAAATTTAATAAGTTCCATAGCAGAAGACAAGGGAATTAATACTCTTTCCATATTAGATTCCAACTCTACGCAAGTTGCTCTGTATCCATCACCAGCAGTAAGGGCATAACCATGAACACATATACAATTTAGATTGTTTGGTTCATCTGCATTTTTAGAAGCAGAATATATACCAAGTTCCAAAGCTTCTGTAAAATTCTTTGCTACAGGGAACCCTTTGTCCTCATAGAGATCTTCAAGATCAAAATTTCTGATAGCTTGAAGAGCAGCTTCCTCTTCAATCTCAGTGGATAGAGTAGCTCGAACATTATCAGATACAATATAGAGGAGATCATTTTCAACAGAGAGTTCTACATCTTTGTCATCAATTGATTTCATTACTTTATAAAAATCAATAGCAGGAACAGAAAAATCAAAATCTGAATCTTCTGGAAGGTCTGAATCAAAAGGAGTGCTGATAGATATTTTACCATTATAAGCAGCAACTATACCATCTGAAAAAATAAGATGATCAGTTTGAGCTACTACGGACTTTGAGTCTACGGCTGCGAGTACTTTTTCTATTGCTTGAAGAATTGTTTTTGTTTTCATTATAGTTCCTTATTGATTGAATTATAACATCCGCATCTTTTTTATAATAAAAAGTAGCGAGTCTATTATAGTTACCAAATTTATTGATAAGTTCTTTTTTAAGATCTTCTTCACTTTCAATTTTATTCGAAAAATGAAACCCTCCTGCTAGATAAAGAATCATCCATCTTCTCCTAATTTCTCCACTTCTACTAAGTCTTTTTTAAAATTCCTAAGAGCCATTTCAGCCTGCTTAATTTTGATATTCAGGGCTTTTATTAAAGTATCCTTAGCTTCTTTATGTGTAGAGAATGATTGATCCCACTTAGTACGTTTACGGCATCTTTGTCCATTTATTATTAAGAACTTATTTGTTTCTCTATCCACTTCTATCTGTTCTATTACTGTACCTATTGAGTAATGTGTTATTTTTATTCTATACCATATCATCAAAACATTCTCCTTATAAGAGGTTTAAATGACCAAGGCCATTCAGGAATAGCTTTTTCCATATGCATATAAAATCCCATATTAAAATAATCTCTAAGAATCCCATTACTAACAATTCCATCTTCTATTATTCGTTCTACCATATCATGGTGTTTTGTTAAATATCTTTCTCCTTCTGCAAGGCAATGTGTCGAAGGATCTTTTACTTTGTAGACTTCTACTTTTCCCCAATTAAACCCCTCCTTTTTTACATAGTTTAAAATCCATCTTTGTTCATCTATTGATTTGTTGACAAAGTGGGCACCTTCATTTTCCTTAGCAGTTGAACGCTCTGTAATATACAAAGAGTGTGGAGGAATAAGATAGTCCAACTTGCCACTTCTGTTCCGTTGAGGAATAATGATGATGCCATATCTACCATAATGAATGCCTGAAGCAGTATCAATAGAATTACCAGTAACATAAATATGCTCATTACTTTTAACAAAAAAAGCATGTGATTTTACTTGAACACACCATAATTTACCTGAATATTTTATTTTACTTTTCATAAGATTTCCTACATAAATATTATTTACAGAAGAATTTCTTAATAATTTATATCCATTAGATTCAGAAATAGAAGTAGGTATACCCAATAATAAACATATTGTTCTAAGTACTTCTAAATTATCCTTTTTATAATTTTTAGATACTGATATCTCCCATCCCTTTTTTCTAACTAAATTGGTTTTATATCCATCTGCCATTACAGAATATTTAATAAATAATTTAGCTTGTCTCTCTGTTAAAAGTAAAGGAAGATTAGTAGGTAAATACTTATCAGGAGCAAAGTTTAAAATCCATTTAGTTATTTCACCATAAAGTTCCCAACTAACAATCCCTATCCCAGTTGGTTTCATTTCACAAAATTTTTCCTTGCTGTCTATTAATAGATTTCTTATTTCTTGGCATTTTTTAGGATTTACTTTCTGTGATTGATATAAAACAATACTATCATGTTTATATCTTGGTCTTTCTTTAATAGTACCGTCTGTCCAAAACCAAGCTAATAGAGATATTTGCTCATCTGTAAATACCTTATCAGTTCTAAAAGAATATTTACCAGATCTTTTTATTACATCATTAGAACATAATGTATCTGTACTTTCCCATCCATATCCTCTTCCTCTTTTCATTACTCTCCAGGAATGATTGTCTGTTACAGCAGCATTAAAATTTCTATTATACATATGATTTATTTCTACATCTTTTACATTAAAAGTTATTACTTTTTCTATAGAAGACCACATAGATTTACCATCATCAAAACATAAAATTTCTGTACCTTCTTGAAGATCTTTTAATTCTTTCCATCCATCCTTAGTAAGTACAGTATGATTTTCTTCTGTCATACAATACCAAGGGTATCTACCCACCAGTATGGGCGAAGCCAACCCAAGACCATGTACTTTGCACTTAGGTAATCGATCAGGAGTATCACATATAAGATCAAAGCAAGTATCAAGGAATCTTTGTCTTGTATTTTCATGAACCCCTCCTGCCATACCACCGAGAGCAAAGTACTTATAATCTGAAATGCATTTTTCCAAGTATTTTGGATTGTCCTCGATATGATAAACAGGAAGAGGATGCAGCCCATTACTCTCCATAATCCTTTGATTATCCCATGATGCATCATCATTACCAATAACATCAAGGTTGAAGTAATATCTAACATCAGATTTCCTGATATAGTCCATGTATTCATCAATATTTACCTCAGTATTTTGTTGATCAGCACTATAAGCACCTGAATCTAGTAATACATTACAAGGTTGGACTGGCATAATTATTTCCTTCAGATTTAGTTGCAATAATTTTTAAATGAAAATTATTGTATCCAAATTCTTTAATAGATTTGATATCAAATCCTTCAGAGTTGAGCCAATATTTAGCCATTTTAGGAGTCCAGATAGATTGATGAGCCATGCCTAATTCTTCTCCCATGTAAGGCATCAGCATTTCATTATTAATTTCTCTGATTATTTTAAATTCATTAAAGGATAGTGAAGGAGATTTAGTTTCATTAATCACTAAGGTTTTAGATAATGTAAGGAAATTGGGTACAATAATTTCTAATTTTCCCTCAGTAGACATCATATTATAGAGACAATACAAAAGATTAGAAATAAGATCAGGATGAATATGTTCCATAACCATTTCAGCAGAAATATATTCAAACCAATTGGAAGGCAAATCTTGAGGAGATTTGATTTCTCCTTCAAAAATCCAACAATCTTTGTCCATCAATTTTCCTATATTTGTATCAACATTGACATAATCCTGAAGGAATTTCTTACCACATCCAAGATTTAATTTAGTAGGTAGATCTCCTTTTCCTTTATTAATAAGTTCAAGCATTATTTTCTCCCATGAATATAATCAGTTATAGGAACAAGTCCTGTTTTAACAGCATGGCTATCTATGTGTGTATTCCAACAACATGTACATTTATGTGTATTTAGAATATTTCTCCAAGAAGCAACAGTAGTATCCCAATATTCGACAAGAGAAGTCATTTCTCTCCCGGTTATATCTGTTTGAAAATCATCACAAGGATGTACTTTACCATCAGGATTAATAGTAACCCAAGAAGGAAACTCTTTACAACGGTAACAATTCCAAGAATATAAATCTTTCTCAGGAGTGTTTAAGAGTGTTTTAAGAGTGTTTACAAAGTTAGAGGTAGTGTGACATAGGAACCCTTCTTTTTTCATCACTAGCACTCTTTCAAGTACTGAAACAAGATCTTCTTTTTCTTGATCTGATATGAAAAGAAGAGATGTATTTTCCCCTTTGCATTTTGAACCTGGATGACGTAAATTAGGATGAATTAAATCAAAGAATGTCCAAATCCCTTTTTTAGACATTTCTTCTATCATCCAAAGAAGGCCTTGGTAATTATCTTTAGTTACTGTAGTAATGGCAGCAACATCTCTAATATTACCAAGAGATTTAAAATATTCTAAACCATCAATACATCTTTTTGTTTTAACAGATGTAGATGTTTCTAATGGATTAATATCATAGGACATAGAAAGACTTTTTGCCCCTTGATAATGAAGAGCTTTAAGTTTTTCTTTAAAATGAGAAACTACTCCACTGGTAATGACGGTTGTATCTATGCCTATTTCTTCAGCATATCCTACAACTTGTGGAAGATTTGTAAAATCTTTAAGAGGTTCAGCTCCATATACTGCAAGAAATTTACAATCCAATTGTTTTAGTTGATCAATTCCTTTTTTCCAATCTTTAAGAGATCTTGAATTCTCCTCTCCTGTAGCCATATTACAATAACTACAAGATAAAGGACATACTCTTGTCCATAAAAGTTCTGCTTTAGTAATCATTATAAATCCTCTACATTTAAAACACGGTCACAAATATAAAGATCAAACTTAGGTTTATCAAAAATTAAACTATGAAATTTAACTCCATTATACCGTAACCAATCTTTAGTAACTTTTTCATCTTCTTTATAACGGGCAGTCCATATTGTAATATGGTTACCGTCATAATAAAGTCTATTTATTTTTTTAATAATATCCTTCCGAGGGGTTCGATTAGAGTATAATCGGTATCCATGTCCATCAGTCTCTACAGTAAGGGTTCCGTCGATATCAACAAATATATCCATTATGTTCCTCTACAAATTTTATAATAGATTTACAACGAGATTCTTCATATTTCAAATCAAGAGCTTTAAGATAATAATTTTCCATCATTTTATTATTATAAAATAACAAAGGAATACCATTATCCCATAAAGCACATGCTTTTCTGAAACAGGAAGGACATTTTCCACAATAAGATTTATTAGAGTAACAAGAGGTAGATTTATGAATAATTTCCCTAGAAAATTGGATATTATTTAAAAACCATTTTACTACCTCTGACTTTGTTATTTTCCAAAAAGGGGAAATAATATTTATTTTTTTATTAGAAGTTTCTGATAAGAATTTAGACATTTTATTAAAAGCAGCAGGATTCTTATCAGAAACATGGTCATCCTTTACTCCTGCTATTACTACATTGGAAGCATAATTACTTGCAATACTTGCCATAAGTAAATTTCTATGCAAGATATAAGCATTCTCTCCTTTTTCAAATTGACGTAGATCAAGGGCATTGGAAATTATTGTATCAGGATTGATAGATAGTACGGTCTTTTTTTCAATTTCTGAATAATTAGAACAATCAAAATAAATACATTTTGGTTTGCCTAAGTAGTACCAAGCAACAGTACTATCTATCCCTCCTGAAAAACACAAAATAGTATCACTGTTCATTTTGATTTCCTGATTGATCTTATTTTATTTGGAAGATATCCACTTTTACTAAAAAGGGATTTAATTTTTATCCAATATTTCTTAAAAAAAGTTCTAACAAACATTTGAGTAAATATTCTACCAAGATAAACAATCATTTTGATTGAATCTAAAGCATATAAAATACAGTAATATCTACATTTAATGTACCAATTATATTCATATAAATCAACTTGCATGAACTTATTTCCAATCATTTGTATCCCCTATTTACAAGGTGGAAGAATTCTTCCCTTGTAGCTTGATTTTCTTTAAAAGATCCAGTCATTAAAGAGGTGTGAAGCATTGAATCTTTTTGACGTATACCACGACATCTCATACATTGATGCTTTCCTGAAAGTATTACAGCTACTCCTTCCGGAGAAACCTGTTCAAAACATTGTAAAATATCAGAAGTAAGTCCTTCTTGAAGAACAGGACGTTTAGCAAGAATATCAGAAACTCTTGAAAGTTTAGAAGCTCCAAGAACTTTATTATCCTTAGAAGGGATATAACCAATATCGATAAAATAAGATACAGGCAAAAGATGATGGGGACAAAGGGAATAGACAGTTATACCAGTTTCAACTATCATTCCATTATACCCTTCAGAGGGGAAGGATGTTGATAAAATTTGAGATACTTTTTCCTGTAAATTAGTAAGACCATCACAAGTTTCTTTGTATGCTCTTCCTACCCTTGCAGGAGTATCTATAAAATTAGGATCGTCAATATTTAACCCCAATCCTTTTAGAAGCATTGTAGTAGCTTCTTCCACTATTTTTTGATTGAACATTCCTATTCCTTTATAGATAAAAAATTTTCTTTATACCAACTTCCTTTTTCAGCAGTTTTTACAAAGTACTTAATTCCTCCATCATCTACTCCTAACATTTCTCTTTAAGTAGAAACAATAAAGGCGGGGATTGTCCCCGCCTTTATACTCTTATTATATAATTACCAAAGGAGAGGGGATCAGGGTTTTCTGTATTCTTTTTCTTTGATCTTATAATGATCTTTGTCCTTGTTATCTTTCTTATCTGCTTTAAAGATAACAGTAAGACCACAGGTATCACGAAGGTATTTAAGATGGCTCATAAAACGAGCACGTCCAACACCAGCATCTTCCAAAATCTCAGAAAGAGTTCCTCCTTTTTTCAGAGCTTCATCAATCAGACCAGATTGTTTGTTTTTGATGTGACCGTAGCAAGATCGTTCAGCTTTTTCAGCAGGTTTCTTGGCAGCAGGTTTCTTGGCAGCAGGTTTCTTGGCAGCAGGTTTCTTGG
>Ga0164318_10006575_pt1 | contig 11256 bp, 9 predicted proteins | sample GuaBasSedimGuay9_FD_113734 | JGI IMG/M metagenome (GOLD analysis project Ga0164318, IMG submission 113734) | Subseafloor sediment microbial communities from Guaymas Basin, Gulf of California, Mexico - Guay9, Core 4571-4, 0-3 cm | ecosystem: Environmental > Aquatic > Marine > Hydrothermal vents >... | reverse complement strand
TAAGGTCAAAGCCGAAAATTTTTGATAATTTTCTTAAGCTATAATATTTATATACCTTATTTTTTATTATAAGCTCTGAAGATATATCAAAATCATCCAGCGGTTTAATGTTTTCTTTCATACTCTCACCTCATTATAAGTTATAATAAATTTTTATGAATGCTTTATTATGGCTTTCAGATATTTAATATAATTAAACCACTACAAAAAGATAGTGCATTGTAGTTTAAGCCTTGATTATCAAGGTGTGAAATATTTAATATATAAGGAATTATAGATTATGTCTCATCACTTAAAAATAATAAATCCCGTTTTTAAGGTAATCTAATATATTTGGATAAGAACAGACTATGATTTACTATAATTTATAGATATTTTTTTTAAAGTCCAGAAGTTTGAATGAGTAATTTAGTTGTAGATTATTAAATATCTATCACTTAAGTTCATTTAAGAAAACGATATACAATGAAAATATAGTAAAAAAACAAATTGGGTTGAAAAATGTAAGAATTATTACTATTCTTAAAAAAATCTATCCATATAATGGATTTATTATAAAAATGCAAAATAAGATTATACTAGAAAATGGGGCAACTCTGCTTATAAATTCAATTTCTCATTCCAATACAGTATCTATAGGCTTTTGGGTAAATGTTGGTTCGCGAGATGAGGATAATGGCCAGCATGGTTATTCCCATTTTATAGAACATATGCTTTTCAAGGGGACAAAAAATAGGAGCTATCTTGATATTGCGGTCGAGGTTGATGAACTCGGCGGCGAAATAAATGGAGCAACGGCAAAGGAGTTTACCTATTACTATGTTAATGTGGCAAAAAACTATTTTACAACAGCATTTGAGATTCTTGCGGACATGTATTTTAATCCAAGTTTTAATGAAAAGGAGTTTAAAAAAGAAAAAGATGTAATACTGGATGAGCTTGATTCAGCCAATGATGACCCTGAAGAGTTTATCAATGATTTTTTTTGTACAACCCTCTGGGGTGAAAATTCATTTGGTTATCCTGTAATAGGGACAAGAGATGATATAAAATCATCAAGCTTAAAAGGTTTGATAGAGTATTATTTACTACACTACAATAGCAAAAACCTCATTATTTCAGTATCTGGCGGTTTGAATGAAAAAGAAATTACACCTTTTGTAAATCAAGTTATGACTAATATTGAAAAAAGAAGATCTTCAGAAAAAATAAGGGAAAGGCCAAAAGCCATTTTCAGGAATAAATTCCAGGACAGAAAAATAGAGCAGGTTTATTTTATTACAGGCAGAGATGCATATTCCTATAGGGATTCTGAAAGATATCCGATGATTCTGTTAAATTCAATGATTGGTGGAAGCTTTAGTTCTGTCCTTTTTCAGGAGGTGCGTGAAAGAAGAGGCCTGTGCTATTCGATTTCATCGAGCTATCTAAGCTATTCGGATATAGGAGAGTTTTCAATTGGGTTTACAACCTCCAAGAAAAATCTTTTAGCTGTTCTTGAGCTAATTAACAAGCTGATAAAAAAGATTAAAAAGGGATTAATAAAAAAAGAGGATTTAGAGAGAGCGAAAAAAAAGTTTTATGGGAACTACATGCTTGCAAGTGAAAGCAATGAATGGTTGATGTCAAGACTGGCAATAAATGAAATGGTCTTCGGTAAGATTATTCCTTTTGATTGGGTAATGGAGGAAATTAGGAAGGTTAGCCTTGATGATATCTATTTTATAATAGATAATATCTTTAAGGAAAAAGAGTTAGCCATTTCCGCTATAGGTCCAGAGGAAATAAGAAATGAAATAGAGAGTTTTAATTTTAATTTTTAGTTTTATTTATGTAAGAATAAGATGGTTTATAATTTTATTAATCATTCGGGGTCAAGTCGTGATGGAGAATAGACAAAGCAGGATTTTTATGTTAAAAGTTAATTCGCTTAATATTTAGAATGTTCGAGTTTAAGGAGAAGTTTTTAAAGTTTTTCCAATAACAAATGAAGTTTTAACATTTTTATTTACCTATAATTAAAACATATTTTCGTTACAATAATATTTTACTTAATATTTTGAGGAAAAGATAAAATGAAAGTAAGAGTGCTAAGATTGGACAAAAGATTACCACTTCCGAAGTATATGTCTAATGGGGCAAGCGGTATAGATCTGTATGCTTCTATTAAAGAACCCATAAAAATAAATCCTGGTGACTTTAAGCTAATCCCAACGGGGATAAAAATCTCTATACCCGAGGGTTTTGAAGCTCAGATTAGACCCAGAAGCGGGCTTGCTGTTAAATTTGGAGTAACTGTTTTGAATACCCCTGGTACAATAGATTCTGACTATAGAGGAGAAGTTAAAATAATTTTGATTAACTTCGGTAAAGAAATATTTAAAGTTGAAAGAGGCATGAGGGTGGCACAGATGGTATTTATGAAAGTGGAGAAAATTACATTTGATGAAGTTGAAGATGAAATTATGTTGGATATTACAAAGAGAAATAGTGGTGGATTTGGACATACGGGTATCTAATTATGAAAAATATAATAGATTATAAAATTATACCCCTTGGTGGGGTAGGAGAGATTGGCAAGAATATGATGGTTTTTGAGAACAATTCTGAAATCATCATAGTAGATGCGGGGATGATGTTTCCGGAAGATTACATGGCTGGTATTGATTTTGTCATCCCTGATTTTAGCTACCTATACGAAAAACGAAATAAAATCAAAGGGATTGTGTTAACTCATGGACATGAGGATCATATTGGGGCTTTACCATATCTCCTAAGAGAGATAAACGTTCCAGTTTATGGAACAAGATTAACACTGGGTTTGGCAGAAAACAGGCTTAAAGAACATTCGCTTTATAAAAAGGCAAAACTTGTAGAAATAAAACCAAGGGATACTCTAAGCTTTAGTAATTTTAGTCTTGAGTTTTTCCAGGTTAGTCATAGTATAGCTGATTGTCTTGGAATAGCAATAAAGACAGCCTATGGTAATATTATCCACACTGGAGATTTTAAGATTGATTATACACCTGTTAACAATGAATATCTTGATTTTTATAAACTTTCAAGTTATGGGGAAGAAGGAGTATTGCTTCTAATGTCGGATTCAACCAATGTGGAGACCAGAGGTTATACTCCATCGGAAACAAACTTGAAAGAATCGCTCTTAAAGGCTATAACGACCGCACCGGGAATGGTGCTTGTTACAACATTTGCATCTAATATATATCGAATTCAGCAGATACTTGATGTTTGTAAAAAAATAGGAAAAAAGGTGGCAATCCTTGGTAAGAGTATGGAAGAAAATATTGCAATGGCAAGAAGGCTCGGGTACATTGATTATCCACAATCAATAATAGTATCTCCGAAAAAAATTACAGAAAGCAAGAGAAAAAATGTTGTGATATTAACAACTGGAAGCCAGGGCGAACCTATGTCCATGTTAACCAGAATAGCAAATGATTCTTATCCCTATATTTCTATTAAAGAAACCGATACCGTTATCCTTTCAGCTTCAATAATACCTGGAAATGAGAAAACAGTAACAAGGGTAATTAATCGTTTATACAGAAAAGGAGCTTATGTCTACTATGAAGGTTATGAAGACCTCCATGTTTCAGGCCATGCAGCGCAGGAGGAGCTGAAGCTTATGCTTACTTTAACAAAGCCGAAGTATTTTATGCCAATACACGGAGAGTTTCGACATTTAGTACATCATGCTGCTCTTGCAAGATTCATGGGTATCCCAAAAGAAAGAATTCTGATTGTCGAAGATGGCAATATAGTTAAAATTACGGATGAAAAAATTGAAATAGATGGACGGTTAGATATAGACAATGTGTATATAGATGGGAAAAATATTGGTGGTATAGAAGAAGATATACTTGCTACAAGGTATAAATTGGCGCAGGATGGAATAATTACCATAATTATACCGATATCAATAGAAAATCATGAGATTTTTAATCCTGAGGTCATATCGCGAGGATTTGTTAATTATAAAAATACAGAGCTTTTGGAGAAGGGTAAGAGTTTGGTTTTCAATTTAGTTAGAGAACATGTTAAAAAGTATGGTTATCAAAACTTAAACTGGGAAAATATAAGAAATAAAGTTAGAAAGGAGCTTAGAAAGTTTTTAAGCAAGGAGATTGGAGAATCTCCGCTGATTGTTCCTGTAATCATTGAAGTATAAATTATTTATATCCCGCTAATAATTATGAATAGTTGAATATATAGGTTTTGATAAACTTATAGGAGATGTTGCTATGGGGAAAACAGAAAAAAGTGAGAATGAAAATTGGCATAAAGTCGGAAAGGTAAGCGATTTTAGAGATAGTGAGGTAAAAATCGTTGCTTATGAAGATAAAAAGGCAATGTTAATAAGGTACGAAGGGAAGTTATACGCATATGGATCAAAATGTACACACTATGGTGAGAGACTTGAAAGAGGTACTCTTATTAAAAATCTGTTGGTATGCCCTTGCCATAATGCTCAGTTTAATATATTTGACGGCTCGGTATATTTACCCCCTGCTTTTGACGACCTTCCTGTTTATGATATTAAGATGGAAGGTGAATATATCTATATTAAAGGTCCAAATAAAAGGGAAATTAAGGTTCCTGAAAATTTAAGCAATGAAACATACGTTATTATAGGATCCGGAGCTGCAGGAGTTTCGTGTGCTATTAATCTTCGCAAAGGGGGATTTGAAGGAAGAGTAGTTATCATAACTGAGGAGGATAGTTTACCCTATGATAGAACCAATCTTTCAAAGAATTATATATCAGGTGGATTGGAAGATAAGTATGTTTATATTAAATCAGAGGATTTTTACAAAAAATTAAAGATTGATTTTTTATTTAATCATAAAGTGGTTGAAATCAACATAGAAAGAAAGTTAATTGTATGTGCTCATGGTGCTCAAATTAGCTATGATAAACTTCTTATTGCTACAGGCGGGATTCCAAGAACACCACAGATTCCCGGTGTTGATAAAATTGGTTTTTTTCTTCTTAGGAGTTTATCTGATGCTCAGGCTATCAAAAAATATATTGAAAATAAAAAAAAGATAGTATTGATTGGATCTGGTTTTATTTCTCTTGAGGTTGCTTCTTTTTTAAGTGAGAAGGACTATGAAGTGCATATTGTAACAACATCAGAAATACCATTTAAACGAGTGTTCGGCGAGGATATAGGCAATTTTATAAAGGAGCAGCATATCAAAAGAGGTGTAAACTTTCATAATGGTGAAATTAAAGAGATTGTGGGTGATAGTCATATTAAAGGGGTTGTACTGGAGGAGGGTGCCAAAGTTGAAGCTGATGCAGTTATTGCGGGAATCGGAGTGGTTCCTGCAGTGGATTTTCTTGAAGGAACTGGATTGCTGGAGGGTAATGCAGTTCCTGTGGATGAGATGTTGCAGAGTAGAATACAGGATATTTTTGCCGCTGGTGATATCGCACTTGTTCCTGATTACCACACGGGCGAAACAAGAAGGATTGAACATTGGGTAGAGGCCGAGCGCCAGGGACAACATGTTGCAAAAACCATGATGGGTAAGGTTCTGCCATACAGAGAGGTACCCTTTTTCTGGACTGAACAATACGATATTAATATTAAATATGTAGGGTATTCTCCAAACTTTGATATGATTGTTTATAGAGGAAAAATCAGCAAAGAAGGATTCATTGCTGGATTTTATGAAGATAATAGATTAAAGGCAGCCGTAGGAGTTAATAGTGACAGAGATATTACCTTGATTTATGAATTCATAAAAGCAGATCTCGATATTACCCCACCTGAACTTAAGAATAATGATATTGATTTAAAGGAATTATACATGAAAAAACTGAATTTGAGTTGATAAAGTATTTAATTATTGTTTAAAAAATTTAAAAAAGGGTCAGCGGTGCCCTCCACTGACCCCCTCTAGAGGTGTTTGATCATTAACCACAATCCATCCACCTGATATTTATATCGGTTTTATTTAAAAATGTTTAATATTTTTTTTAATTTTATTCAAGAAAATTAGCCGAAATGAAAAAATCCGTATAAAAATGATGTATTTAGTATGCTACTTTTTTACTTTGGAAAATCAATATTAATTGATTAACTCATATTTGGATGCAGTTAAAAAATTGTTTGAAGTAAAAATTAGGATTTAAAGAGATAATAATTAAAAAATTATTGACAAGAAATTTGCGGAATGATAAGATTTATAAAAACGTTTTCATAGGTCTTCATTGTAATCTTAGCGATAAAACAGTGGGAGATAGATACTTTATAACAATATAAAGGTTGCTTGATTATTATTTGTAAAATCTGTGGGTTAAAAGCAGTTTAAATAATAAAGTTTTTAAAATAGAATAGCAGATTTTTTTAATATTTTTTAAAATTAGGTTTCACTCCGATGTGAGCAATTCAGATTGCAATTGCTGTACTATTAGTGGTCTAATCGTTTGAATAGGGTGTATACACATATGTAAATATTATTTTAATTTTTACTATAAATTGTTTTGCAATTAAATATGATATCACACTAAGTAAGGTGGAACAATTCCTCTTACAAAAAAATTTATACATAAAATGAAAGCCAAATGCAAGTAACAGCGAAAACATCCACAGCAACTTCACTTGTTAAAATGGAAAAGATTTATAAGCATTTTGGTGGGGTAGTTGCTCTTCAGGATGTAGATTTTGATCTAAATTACAATGAAATCGTGGGACTGGTTGGTGATAATGGGGCGGGCAAATCAACCCTCATTAAAATTTTATCAGGTGCATTAACACCCGACGATGGAAAGATTTATTTTGAAGGAAATGAAGTAGAAATCTCAAATCCCAAAATAGCTAAGGAACTTGGCATTGAAACTGTTTATCAGGACCTTGCTCTTGTAGAGAATCTCGATGTAGCCTCCAATTTATTTTTAGGTAGAGAGTTTAAAAAGGGCGTTTTGGGTAAACTTTTTGGAGTGATCGATAAAAAGAGGACATATAGTGAAGCTGAAAAGGTAATGAGAAACCTGAAAATACACATTGATTCTGTCAAAACAATCGTACAAAACCTATCAGGTGGGCAGCGTCAGGCAGTAGCAATAGGAAAAACAGTTTATTTGAGCCCTAAAGTTATCATTATGGATGAGCCCACGGCTGCTATTGGGGTTAAAGAAAGAAAGGTTATTCTTGACCTCATTCTAAGTTTAAAAGAAAAAGGAATATCGGTAATATTTATTAGCCACAATATCCCGGAGGTTTTTTCAGTAGCTGATAGAATAGTTGTTTTAAATCGTGGTTTAAAAGTTGGAGATGAAAAGGCATCAAACCTGACGGTTGATGATGTTGTGAAGCTTTTAGTAGGAAGCTGATTCTTAAATAATTTGATTTTTTCTTTTAATAAAAATTTAAATTTAAAAGGGGGTATTTAAAAATGAACCGTAAAAAGAGTTTATGGGTTTTATTGGTTGTGATTTTAACCATAGTTTCCGTGATTGGAAGCTTTTCTACGGCTTTTGCAAGGAACAAAAAGATCACTATAGGTTTTTCTGTTCCAAGTCTCTATTTTACGTGGTTTGTTTTTACCAAGGATGTGGCTATAGATGAAGGAAACAGATTGGGTGTTAAGGTGATAGTCTATGATGGCCTTAACAAGGTATCAAAACAAACTTCTGATGTAGAAGATATGATTGTAAAGCAAGTGGATGGAGTTTTGATTTCGCCAATAAATGTTAAGGCCCTGGTTCCTGCTTTAAATGAGCTTGATAGAGCAGGTATACCCTGTGCTACTTTTGATAGAAAGGTAGTGGGTGCCCCATACCTGGTGCATGTCGGAGCTGATAATGTTGAAGGAGGAAGAATGGCTGCAATATATGTTGCTGCAAAACTGGATGGTAAAGGAAAGATCATTGAGCTTCAAGGAACTCCGGGTTCTTCACCTGCAATAGATCGTGGTAGCGGATTTCATCAAGTTGTTAAGGATTTTCCGAAGATGCAAATTGTGTTTAGCCAAACAGGCCAGTTTGATAGAGAAAACGGGTTAAGAGTAATGGAAGATGCCATAACTTCACATCCTCAGTTTGATGCAGTGTGGGCTCACAATGATGATATGATGATGGGTGCTCTTCAGGCTATTCAATCAAGGTACAATCTTGACAAACTGGTGCTTGTCTCCTTTGATGCGATCCCTGATGCACTTAAGGCGATTGCACAGGGTAAGATTGATGCTACAATTGAGCAACACCCTGGGTTACAGGTAAGAGAAGCAATGAGATATCTTGTAAATTATATACGTTCCAGAAAAAAACCACCGAAACATGAAATATATGTGACACCGACTTTGATTACAAAAGAAAACTTAACAAAGGCAGAAAAGTACAACGAAATAAGATGGTAACGAGTAATTTGCCAGAAGGAGAGAACATCTCCTTCTGGCTTACATAATCGTGCGTGATTTTTGAGAGGGAAAAGTGGATATATTAAAAAAGGCAGGGCATTACGCATTAATTGCATTAAAGGAGTATGGAATAGCTATTGCATTTTTACTAACCTGTGGAATAATGACCATTCTAACTCCGGTTTTTATATCACCAAGAAATATATTTAATATCATTCGACAGGTATCCATGCTTGGAATAATTGCAGTAGGATCGACATTTGTTATTCTAAGTGCTGAAATTGACCTGTCTGTCGGCTCAGTAGTTGCCCTTTCTGGTGTTATTGCAGCTGGTTTGCAGGTTAACAATGGCATGGGCACTTTTTTAGCAACTCTTATACCGCTTTTGATCTCTCTTACCCTGGGTCTTGGAATGGGGTTTGTAATTACCAAGACTAATGTTCATTCTTTTATAGTTACCCTTGGAATGCTGTCTATTGCTAGAGGATTGGCACTTATCTATACTGGGGGATACCCTATTAGTGGCCTTAACTCAAGTTTTAATGCTATAGGCGGTGGTATGGTTGGTCCCGTTCCCATACCTGTTATTATATACACAGGAGTTATCATTATTGCATATTTTTTTCTATCTCAAACTACCTTTGGTAAATATATTTATGCAATTGGTGGGAACAAAGAGGCAGTAAGACTAGCAGCTATACCTGTAGACCTCTACAAGACTATAGTGTTTGGTATATCAGGACTAACTTCTGGAATTGCAGGCGTAATCCTAGCTGCAAGGGTCAATTCAGGTCAACCAACAGCAGGTATGGGCTGGGAGCTTGATGTTATAGCTTCAGTTATAATTGGCGGTACCAGTTTATTTGGAGGTAGAGGTGGAGTTATCGGAACAGTTATTGGATCGCTTTTCTTAGGGGTCTTAAGGAATGGTTTGAATTTACTGAATGTCTCACCGTTCTACCAACAAGTCTTTATAGGGCTGCTTATTGTTATAGCCGTTATAATAGATAAGTTCAGAAAGTAGAACCTCTTCTGTGTATTACCGATTTAGAAAATAAAAAGAAAATAATAGAATATAATAAAGAGGAAAAAAATATGAAACCTCAAAACTATAAAATTAAAGATAAGGAAATTTTTGATGCATTTATAAACCTCAAAAAAGAGTATCCTGATAAATTGAAGCATAGATTAAAGTTCTCCTGGTCCAATTGGGGATTCGGAATGGAATCCTTAGAAAAAACTGCTGAAAGGCTACATAGATATGGTATTCATTATATAGAATTGCATGGTAATAAGTACGGAGAGGATCTTGGATATAATCCAAAAGAAGTGAGGAAGGTGTTATCTGATTATGGTATTGAGGTTGCTGGAATCTGCGGTATGTTTTCAAAAGATAATGATCTATCTTCAAATAATCCTTTTGTAAGGCAAAATGCGATCGACTATATAAAGAGAAATTTGGAAATGGGTGCAGAACTTGGGGCAAAGTATTTTTTAGTTGTTCCAGGCGCTGTAGGTAGACAAAAAAAGTATGATAGTATGGAGTTTGATAGATCAGTTGAAACCTTAAGGATTGTTGCAGATTTATTTGTTAAATATAATATCAGGGCTGCAATTGAACCAATAAGGTCAGCTGAAGTAAGTTTTTGTCATAGTTTTGAAGATGCAAAAAAATATATAAATTCTGTGAATCACCCTGGCGTCAGGCATATAAATGGTGATGTGTATCATATGCTCGTTGAGGAGCATCACATTGGAAAGGCAATTGTGGAAGCAGATGGAATGTTGACAAACCTCCATATGGCAGATACAAACCGAGGGGCTCTGGGCACTGGTTTTTTGGATATTGATATAATTATCATGTCACTCTATCTTATAGGCTATAATAATGATGGATCATGCTTTGTAACTCCTGAACCTCTTGGCCCCGGTGGAGATCCATACCCAGCGATGTACGGAAGGCCCAATCCACAGCTTCTGGATAATCTGGTAAAAACTTCGACCCAATATTTTAGAGAAAGGGAAGATGAGGTATTAAAGCTATAAAATAATTGAGAACCAATTTTTTAAAATCAAAATATGATAAATCAGGCTACTTGATTATTTCAGGATTAAGATATAATCCAGATTATTTTAGAAATTAGAGTTAAAATTTTAAATGATTTTAATAATTATAAATTAATCATTAATGCTTCCTATCAAAAAACTGATTTTTTCCTGTAATACTCAATGGAATGCCAAAGGCAACTTTTACCTTTTCGGGGAAGTAGCCAAGATCAAGGGCTGCTTTAGATACGGAATACATGATCCTGTTATCACAGTGATGAAGGCTTGCAATCCCTGCAGCTGATCCAAGTGCAATTCCCAGATCAGTTGTTTTGTAAGCACAATACCCACCGTTCTTTTTACATTCCTCACAACCATCAAAACCACAGAAATTGCATCCCTTTATATAAATAGGCTCAACTGAAACTCCCAAAAGAACCACGACAGGAGAGTTTTTTACGTTTACTGAATCTCTTACAAAAAAACTTATATCCATCTTTTCTCCGTACTCTTTCATATAATTGGCAAGTTTATCCTTTTCCTCTCCAGTTACTATGAGCGTGTAGAGAGAATCAAATCCTCTCGCCTTTGGAGCTGTTCTTGCGGCAGCTACCATCAAGTTTGCAACATTTAAACAGGCTTCTAATTCGGCATCATTGCTATTTTTTATCATGGTCTCCCCTTTCTAAAATATGTATTCTTCATATTTATGGTTATCAATACTACTTAAATAATATTCATTGTTCTATTAAAAAACAAAATAAAATTTTTACAATAAAATTGTATCTCAAAACTCCTGCTATTTTTCAATATAAGCAGTTTC
>Ga0164318_10006574_pt1 | contig 11256 bp, 13 predicted proteins | sample GuaBasSedimGuay9_FD_113734 | JGI IMG/M metagenome (GOLD analysis project Ga0164318, IMG submission 113734) | Subseafloor sediment microbial communities from Guaymas Basin, Gulf of California, Mexico - Guay9, Core 4571-4, 0-3 cm | ecosystem: Environmental > Aquatic > Marine > Hydrothermal vents... | reverse complement strand
GACGTCTTAAAGACTGAAAAAAGCCCTTAAGATCGCCTGAAAAACAATTACCCACCGTCCCGTTAAACAAGGTATCACCGGTGACTAAAAAACCATCTGCTTTGAAGGTAATTGAATCATCCGTGTGGCCGGGAGTATAAAATACTTCCAGAACTTCATCATCAAGATGCAGGATTTGATCCGACTTGATCTTTTTGCAGTCGATAAACTGGGCGGTTGTTTTTTTAAGTAATGCCTCATTGCCGGGGGTGTGGTCATGATGGGAATGCGTATTGGTAACATATTTGATATTGATCTGATTTTTTTTAGCAAACACCAGTATATCTTCTACTGCACCCCCATCAATAACAACGCCCTCACGCTTTGAATATACAAGATATCCCAGATTATCGGCTGCATATTGAAATTGCTGAATTAACATAAAAACTCCAAACTTAACATCAATTTCCTTAGTTCAGAAGCTCCGATACTTTTTCCACCAGTTTTTTAGCATCAAACGGCTTGCCGAAAACAGCGGCTGCCTTTGGAACAGAATATTGAGTGCTTGACAGCCCACTGATGACAATCACGGGTGTGTCAAAGCCTTTTGTTTTGCTGACTTTTCTAAAAAACCTGGGGCCCCAGTCTTCTGGCATTTCAAGATCAAGTGTAATCAAATCCGGGTTTTCGGCTTTATACACATCGACCCCCTCCTTACCATCAACGGCAATACAGATCTCATACCCATTGTCAGTAAAAAGTGTCTCCAGATATTTTCTTATGGCTGGATCATCATCCACGATCATAATTTTTTTACCCATCTTAAGTCCCCTCCTTACTATTTAATATGACATTCACCACAAAGTAACGGTCCCTTATTCTCTTCAACATGGCACGTTTTACATCGTTTATGATATGCGACCTGCATAGAAATTGAATTTTCCTGAGTTGCTTTTGGAGAATGACACTCTGAGCAGAGACTGTCCTCACTGGATTCATCCTCAACCAGATTTTTACCTTCATACACATGGTGACAGACTGCACAATCCTCGACCCCGGCCATTTCATTATGGTCATCATGCACAAATACCGCACCCGGCCGGTGCGGCTTTTCAAACGCTGAATTATCCAACCTTTCCAGATCATCTGTATTGGAAAATGCAATGACTGCCGTGAATATAAACACTATGAAACCCATAAAAATAATTTTCTGTCTCATTTTAATTCTCCTGGCTCTCCCGGTTTATAAATTTTCTTTTCCATGGTTTCAAAAATGATGTCCCCCAAAAACTTTACTTCCATGTTCAGGTCATAATGCTCAACAATATCTTCAAGCCCGCTGTGGCAATTATGACAGGGGGCGATCAAAACTTCTGCTCCGGTTGCCCTTAACTGATCTGCTTTGGCCCTGTTGTTTATCATGCGCTCCCCTTTATAGGGAGGGCCACAGTTGATCACACCGCCGCCGGCACCACAGCAGAAATTATGTTCCCGGTTTGGTGTCATATCCACGAAAGATTCACACACCATATTGGTTACTTCTCTTGCCATATCGTGCAGCCCTCTTCCCCGGGAAACATTACAGGGATCATGGAGTGTAACGGTTTTTTTAAATTTTTCAGCAATCGTAATCCGGCCTTCCGTCAACAGCTCATGATAGAATTCAAGGGCATGGACAACTTCAAAGGGCGGCATGGCCCATCCAATCCAACGGTTTCCCACATCATAAGTAGACCTAAATGCATGGCCGCACTCGCCCATGACAATCCGTTTTACCTTGAGCCTTGCAGCGGTTTCATAAAATGCCCTGGCAATACGGCCGGATATCTCATTATCCCCTGTAAACATGGCCATATTACTGTTATCCCATCCCGGGCTCGAAGGCATGGTCCAGTCAATTCCTGCTGCATGCATAATGGTTGCAGCCTGGTATAAGAGTCCTGCCTGGAATTTTGGTTCCGGTGCAATAACTGAATACATCACATCCGCCCCTGTTTTGTCCAGAGGAATTCTCAAGTCCTCGAACTCTTCTCTTGCATCCTCTTCCTGCCATTGAAGGGTATCAATCCATTCATCTTCCTTTACCCACATCTGGTTCATGGTGGCAGAATGGCTGTTCACTGTATCCTGAATATATAACGGCGTAATCTCAAGTTTATGGCAGATTCTTCTGACCAGCAACATCAGATAGGCAACATCAATACCAAAGGGGCAGTACATGGCACACCGCTTGCAGACATTACATTCCGTCTGGGCAATGTGGACGGCTCTTCTTAAAAAATCTATTGATACTTCCCCTTTTTTCTCCAGCATTCCCCAGATAGTCTGTTTTACCTTCCCTGCCGGGGAATAGGACGGATCACGATCATTTGAAAGAAAATACAAGCAGGCTTCCGCACAAAGCCCGCAATGCATGCAGGTTTCCACATAGGCTTTAAACCGGGGGCCGGTTTCATCCTGGAGCACCTGATTTATGGTGTTTTTTATTCTTTCCGGCGTCAGTTTCGCTAATCCTGATTCAACTGCTTCATCTGTATTTTTTTCTTTCACAACAGGTGATTTGTCTTTTATTTTTATGTCTTCTGACATTTTTATCTCCTTATCCCTTTTTACCAGTCTTTTGCATGCCTGACATTGCCAAATTCAGATCCTATATACGCCCTTGTCAACGGAGCCACAATCATATGGGAAAATCTTGAAAACGGAATGAGAATAAGCATCATCTCACCTGAAATCACATGGGCGATGACCATCCATCGGTATAAAAAAAACTGATGGTATGCCAGAAAGCCTGTAATAAAAGGCAGTGCAACAATTAATATCAGTATATAATCTGTAAAAGATGTTAAATACTTTACTTCCGGAACCATCATTCTGCGGATGGCAAAAAATACCAGCGCAAAGATGACAACAAGTGTTAATATATCTGCCACGCCATCATCAAGTGCCATCCAGGATACCTGAAACGCCTCATTTACCAGAACAATATGGGACATTAAAAAAATCGGAACAATAAAGAGCAGCAGGTGGAAAATATAAGATATTGAATAAAAAATCGGACTCTGCTTTGTACTTTGAGGGAAAAATGGTATCAGCCAGGCAAAAATTGACCTTAAGCTGTGTTTCCAGGTCAGATATGAATAAACATATGACTCCCTGGCATTCACATCTTTGATAATCATTACAAGTTTAAGTATCAGGCCGAGGATGAATATCAAAAAAGCAATCCAGACCATTGGTCCCATTATAAAATCTATAAAGGCATTCATATTTTTCTCCTTTGAAAGAACATCCTTTTATAAAATCTTGTCCATTGACATGATCTTCCGTTGATACACACCATCTTTTGCAGCTTTCAGCAAAATTTTCGTATTATCGGGACTGATCACAGGCGTTGCCATAAAATCATATCCGGTTGGGATAACATGGTTGTTCACAACCAGAAAGTATTGGCCCTGACGTTCAATGACAACTGAGACAATACTGCCGTCCGGACTGATACACGGATTAAATACTTTATCAGCGGCCAGGTTCCATTTTTTTTGATTAACTGCAAGGGTCCAGGATTCCTCATCCTTAATGATGGCAACCAGAGTAGAACCATCCTCGGAATAAAAAATTTCTGAGATCATCTGCCCTGCTGTCATATTCCAGGGGGTATCATTTTCCACAACCGTCCATTTTCCAAATTCATTGGATGCAATCGCTGCAACATTCCCGGTCTTTTGTGAAACTTCAAGTTTCCAGATCTGGTTGTATTGACGCTTCCAGAAGGGCTGGGCATCTTTATACAGCACCCATTTACCGCCCTCTTTAACCGGAGCGATGACACTATCGTCTTGTGAAAGAAACACGGGTTTCCATACCGATTGAAAGTGTCTGCCCCAGACAGTATCATTGACCGCAATGGAGTAATTTACCCTGTCCAGCCGGATACCATAGGCAACGTTTTCTCCACTTGAATCAAAACTGATATCCCAGATATTTAAAAATTTCTTCTCGATGGGGTTACCATTAACCGCACAGGAAAAAATTCCTTGTTTAAACACTTCAATTTCGGCCTGGCCCATGGGTGTCACTTGCACAACTGCCGCAGCACTTCCCGTATCACTCAATGCCATTTCATTGATATTGTCGTACATCGTATCCCAGGGTTTATCATTGACGGCCATTCCATATTCCATATCTTTCTGGACTGCCAGACTAATGCTTGAACCGTCCTTACTTACCTGTAAATTCCAAATAAAATCAAACCAGTTTTCCCATTCAGTGCCGCTGACACTCAATGTCCATTCCTCATCACTGCTGACACAGGCTGCAAACTTTCCATCTGGCAGTGGTTTCAACCCCCAGGCTTTTTCATACTCCTTATCCCAGATTTCACCATTTTCACACACGGTAAATACACCTTCCTCGATATTTACAATGCTGGCAATGGTTTCTCCGTCGGGACTGACATAGGGTTCCTCAACCCAGGTAAACCGGTCCTCCCACTCACGGACAGGTATCTCTTTTAGATCCGTACTCCAGTCAATTGATTTATTTTCTTCCATTTTTATCTCCGAATTTTACTGATAAATGCTCATTATCCTTCAGATTCGTTATTCATTTTTCTAAGTCGTTAATAATACTATCAAGCGATGTCATGGTCAACGGTTTTTCAATAAGCCGATCAATTCCTTCTTTCTCTGTTTCACGTTTAAGGTCGTCATTGACAATCGTTGCCATTAAGATTCTTTTAATACCCGGATTATTTTTCGCAACCCGGTTCAAAAATTCAATACCGTTCATATCCGGCAGAAAATAATCAGAAACCACCATGTCAATTTTCTGATCTTTAAGAGAATTTAAACCTTCAGATGCAGATCGAAATATTAAAAACTCCATGTGACTGCTGTCAAAAAACACTTTTAAAGAATCATAAACATGATCATCATTATCAATAAACATGATCTGAGATGATTTTTTACGTTGTTTTGCCATTTGACCTGAAAAATAAATTATTAAAATAGTATATCACTTATCCAATATCCCAAAAAGAAAAGCAGAAATCATGCCAACCCTCAATTATAAAATTTAAGCTATAAAATCAATAACTTATAATTGCTTAATTTAAACAGCCTTTTTTTAATATTTCAAAAGTTAATAAATTTAAGAAAAAAAATTAGAAATTCTTCTAACTTTTAAAATGGGTAATTTTTAGGTTGGCACTCGTTATTGATCTTTCAATACTAGATTATTCCGATGAATAATTTCGTCATAATGTTTGCCGCCAAGACATGCTTCTATCTGGAATGTTTTTAATCCCTTTATCAAATCGATGTCCAAAGACCTGTAATTGACCAGTCCTATTCCAATAATTTTATTGGCACATGTTTTAAAAGAGACGGCAGCACCCTCTTCAAAATCTCCTTCGACTGCGACAACCCCGATGGGCAGCAGGCTTTTCCCATTCTTTCTTACGGCATGAACTGCCCCGTCATCAATAACAAGACTGCCTTTAGGCGCAAGGGTATAAGCAATCCAGCATTTTCGACTGGCCATTTTTTCTTTTTTGGGAACAAAATAGGTGCCTTGATCCTTGCCGTCAAAAAGGTGCAGCAGTACATTTGATATGTTCCCTCTGGCCACGATCATGGGGATGCCGGCCGAGGTTACTTTCCGGGCTGCCTGAATTTTACTGAGCATTCCGCCAGTACCCAGAGTCCCTGGAATGTCACTTGCAAATTCTTCAATTTCTTTTTTAAAACTTGTCACCCTTGGAATCAGTTCAGCATCGGGACAGCTCCTTGGGTCCTTATCATATAACCCATCAATATCAGTTAAAATAAATAAAAAATCAGCATCCATTAATAAAGTGATCATGGCGGCAAGATTGTCATTATCCCCTAATTTAATTTCTTCAACCATGATGGTATCATTTTCATTAATGATGGGCACAACTTTCCAGTCGATAAGCGTATTCAACGTATTCCTTGCATTCAGGTACCGTTTGCGGTTATTTAAATCTTCAGCAGTTAAAAGAATCTGGGCAACTTTTTTATCACATCCTGCAAAACTTTTTTCATAGGCATTCATTACTCCGCTCTGACCAATGGCTGAAATTGCCTGACGTTTGGGTATCTCATCCGGACGGCCTTCCATTCCCATTCTTCGAAGGCCTGCTGCCATGGCCCCGGATGATACCAGAATCACCTCAACCCCTTTGTCCATCAGGGTGCTGATCTGATTAGAGATGGATTCAATTACTTCAAGATTTAAACTGTTTTCTGCAGTGATCACATTGCTGCCTAATTTGACAACAACCCTTTTAGCAGTGATCAATCGTTGTTTTGGCATGGCTCGTCTCTATTTAAAATTTTTCTTTAAGGATTTATGGGTGAATGGTTTTGCCTTTTTGCCCACGTAATCTTTTACCATATGGCCGTTACCCATCAGCCGCCATTGATAACTCATAAGGCCTTCAAGACCCACCGGTCCCCTTGCATGAATTTTATTGGTGCTGATACCCACCTCAGCACCCAGGCCGAATCGAAACCCATCGGCAAATCTGCTGCTGCAATTCACAAAAGCATCTGCTGTATCCACATGGTCCATAAAATAAAGGGCTCGTTGTTTATCTTTTGTAACAATCACATCGGTATGACCTGATCCATAGCGGTTAATATGTTCCACGGCTTCTTTCAAGGAAGGGACTACTTTAATGGAGACAATCAAATCCAGGTATTCGGTCTGCCAGTCTTTTGGGGTGGCTGCTTCAACGTCGATAATGACACCTGTTTTTTCACATCCAAAAATTTTTACCCCTTGACCTTCCAGTTCTTTTTTTAATACCGGCAGGATATCCCGGGCCAGCTCCTCATGGACCAGGATGGTTTCTGTGGCATTGCAAACCGCCACATACTGGCATTTGCTGTCTATGGAAAGATCAACTGCCATCTTCGGATCAGCAGCCCGATCAATATAAAGATGACAGATCCCGTCTGCATGTCCCAGAACCGGGATATTAGTATTGTCCATGATATAACGGACAAATTCGTTGCTGCCCCTTGGAATAATCAGATCAACCAAAGTTTCAAGCAATAACATCTGCCCCACATCACTGCGTGTTTCAAGCAATCCCAGCCAGCCGGCCGGCAATCCTGATTCAACCCCGGCCCTGGAAATAATATTTGCAAGGATACGATTTGTGGCCGATGCTTCACTGCCCCCTTTCAATAACACAGCATTCCCACTTTTCAGACAGAGAGCGGCAATCTGCACCAGGGCATCGGGACGGGATTCAAAAATCACACCGATCACGCCGATGGGACGGCTCACCTTAAAAAGTGTCAGGCCTTTATCCAGTTCCGTTGTGCTCAAAGTTTTCCCTACCGGATCTTCTAAGCTTATCAAGCTTACAATTCCTTCACAGGCCTCTGACAACTTACCGTGGTCAAATTTTAAACGTTTCAACAAAGGGGCTTCAAGATGATCTTTTTGCGCCTGCCCAAGATCTTTTTTGTTTGCCTCAATGATTAAATCTGTATTGTCTTCCAACGCCTTAATAATATTTTGCAGTGCATAGTTTTTTATTTCACGTGAAAGTGCTGACATAAAGATAGCAGCTTTTTTACACTGAGAGGCAGTTTGTTGAATATCCATCTTTTCCCTTTATTTCCAATTTATACATTATCTGATCATTACAGCCTTCTTAAAAAATGTTCTAACCATAAAAATATATTACCAATTAGTAAACAAAAAAAACAAGGCCTGCTTTGCTGAAGACTAACTTCAATGATGAGTCTACTTTATAGTTAATTTTATAACTCGCGGGGCCTGACCTTTAAGCATAACAGGAATCCAAAGGCGATACAGCTTACCACCAGCATTAACCAGAAAACCGCAGAAGATGCTCCTGATATGGCCGTGTGCAATCGACTTTTGCCCTATATGGTCTGTCATATCTAAGTTTATCCTTATATGGACATATTTCGATCAATCAAGTTCATCACGACAATTATCAACGAGTAGTTGAGCGGATGTTAAGGTTGTCTCCAAATGAAACTGAAATGCGATAACGTGATATCAAACCATCCCATCTCTTTTTAATATGAATGTTTTCTTTTTTAGCAGTACTGATGAAAAAGAGACTTGATCTATATCAATAAATTTTAAAAAATTGATCTATATCAAGGAGAGTTACTATCTTTTGATATAATATTATCATACTAAATGTCGACAAAATACATATTGCGACATTACCATTATTTCACAGTAGATATATCCACTAATGATTGTTGAACATGGTTTTGTTAACATCGAGCCATAAACTTTTCCTAAAATAACTTTCAACCTAAATGTAGGAGAAAGGCAAAATGACATTCAGGTCGCTCAATGAGTGCAAACAATCAATCACAGAAAATGATATTTACGAGGCTATGAAAAAAATACCTGGATATCTGGATATCACTCCTTCAGATTGTATGGAATTGTATCGGGTTGCTTTTGACCATGCCATATCAAAGCTAAAAAATGCCATAAAAGCAGACCAGATCATGACCAGAAAGGTCGTAACTGTCAATGAAAAAACTACACTGATAGAGGTAGTTAAAAAAATGGCTGACAATGAAATTTCAGGTCTCCCAGTTTTGAAAAATGACCAAACTGTTGTAGGCATAATATCAGAAAAAGATTTTTTAAAAAGAATGAATGATGATAAGAGGCCGTCTTTTATGCGTGTTGTTTTACAATGTGTTCAAACAACCGGCTGTATTGCTGCTGATTTTAATAATCTTGTGGCTTCTGATATTATGTCATCCCCACCGTTAATGACATCGCCTCAAACACCCGTATTAGAGGTAGCCAATATCATGGATAAAGAAAATATAAATAGAGTTCCTGTTGTTGACGGTCAGTTAAAGCTTGTTGGAATTATTGCCAGATCTGATATTGTTCAGACTTTGTGTTAAGTGTCTATAGGTTAGGAGAGGTATTTTAATGTCATTTTTTGAAAAAATGAAGGGGGGTAGTCAAAGTCCTTCAGTAGTGAGTCTTTCCGAGATTATATGGTCGTGGCTTGGTGCTTTTTTAGGAATAACACCGGTCGCTTTTTTAAATTACAATATTTTTTATGGTAATGACCTGGTGTACATTATTGGATCTTTTGGTGCGTCAGCCGTATTGATATATGGCGCAGTAAGAAGCCCTTTAGCACAACCCAGGAACCTTGTCGGTGGTCACCTTGTTTCTGCGGTCATTGGTGTGATTGCCTACAAATTATTCTATCCATTTCCCTGGTTTGCATCTTCATTTGCCGTTGCCACAGCAATTGCAGCAATGCATGCCACCAAAACGCTGCATCCACCTGGCGGAGCCACAGCACTGATAGCTGTCATCGGAAGTGAAAAGATTCATGCTCTTGGTTTTTGGTATATATTAGTTCCGGTCGGCGTGGGTGTCGTCATTATGTTAATCGTTGCTCTGATAGTAAACAATCTGGCTAAAAACCGCCGGTATCCAGAATTTTGGTATTAACTATAGCGCTCACTAAAACAACGAACAACCCCTCAATAATAAAACTCATTTTAAAATGGTTTTAAGATCTACATATGGTATGGGCAGTCTTTTTAGTTCTTGACAATAAATTACGTATACGTATAGTACGCTTAAATATAATATGCAAGAGAGGTAAAAATGAATTCACCGTTTCCGCCGGACTGTCCATATTATCTGATCTCCAGAGCCACTCTTTCAGTGACATCCCATTTAAAAAAGGAATTTGCCACTGAAGGGATCAGTACTATAAAACCGGCTTATCTGGGTGTCCTGCTCGCTTTATGGAATAAAGACGGTCTTAAGGCAAACGAACTCGGCAAGAGAGCCGGACTTGAGCCCTCTACCATGACGGGACTGTTAGACCGCATGGAAAGAGACAGACTGGTCAAAAGGGATCCTGATCCCGCTGACAGGAGAGCCAATAGAATTCATTTAACCCAGGCCGGTGTTGATGCCAAAACCTCGGCAACAAAAGTTGTATCCAATACTCTTGATAAAGTCTTTCACAGCATTCCAAAAAAGGATATTGAAACTACAAAACAAGTCCTTCGTACCATTCTTATAAATTGCGGCATGGAGGAATTAAAATGAATAAAAAAATCGGGTTTACCTGTGCCTACACACCGGTTCCTTTAATTGAAGCGGCCGGATTTTCTCCTTACAGGATCTTTCCTGACTCAAAAGCGCCGGATCATGCAGGGCATCTGCTCCACGACAATTTGTGCCCCCATGTCAAAAAAGTGCTTGACCGTGCTCTTGCAGATGACCTGCCGGATCTTGAAGGCATGGTTTTTATCAATTCCTGTGATGCCATGCGGCGGCTGGCCGATGCCTGGCAGGAGACAAGACCTGATGACAAGATTATCCTGATTGACCTTCCGTCCGGGATCAGCCGCTTAAGCCTTGATTTTCTTTCAAAAGAGTATGAACGCCTTTGCAAAACTCTCTTCAAGTGGAACAATAAATCCTTTTCCTTCCAGAAAGTAACAGATAAAATTGACACATGGAACCGTTTATCAGCCTCGGTCAAAAAAATCGAAAAAACAATGTCCCGGGATTATTTCCCCGGCATGGCTTCCGGGCTTCAGCATATCATCAACACGGCAGCAACAGATTCAACTGACAAAGCCCTTTCAATGGCACAAAATAAAATTGAACCTGAAGGATCTGATAAAAAAGGTCTGGCGCCTGTTTTTGTTTTTGGCAATCTTTTGTTCGATCCTATGGTATTTGATCTTTTTGAAGAATGGAACGTCCATGTCAGCGGGAGTGATTTTTGTACCACTTCACGGTTTATCACACCTGTGGATACCAAGGCTGGTGATAATATCTTCAGATCCCTGGCTGTTTCATACTTTGATCAGACATCCTGCGCAAGAACCATGGACACGGCAAAACCCGGCAGCATCGCCCAAAGGATTGCAACCCAGGCAAAAAAAAGCAATGCAAAAGGGGTTATCGGGTTTACCTTAAAATTCTGCGATCCTTACCTTGCAAGGGTTCCAATGATACGGCAGGCCCTTCAAAAAGAATCCATCCCCTTCCTTATGCTGGAAGGAGACTGTACAAAGGGCTCCATGGGACAGCAGCAGACAAGAATTGAAGCATTTACAGAAATGCTGGGGGTGTAATGATGATGTATGAACATTTTGACGGTATGCTAAAAGGAATTACTGAAAAACTCAATAAAGATCCCAATGGCATCAATGCCAGAAAAAAATATGTACTTGAACTGTCCAG
>Ga0164318_10006573_pt1 | contig 11257 bp, 14 predicted proteins | sample GuaBasSedimGuay9_FD_113734 | JGI IMG/M metagenome (GOLD analysis project Ga0164318, IMG submission 113734) | Subseafloor sediment microbial communities from Guaymas Basin, Gulf of California, Mexico - Guay9, Core 4571-4, 0-3 cm | ecosystem: Environmental > Aquatic > Marine > Hydrothermal vents... | reverse complement strand
TCATTTCTGCCATATGATTAGCAGTAATAATATCTTTGTTACCAGTAGTGGTTACATATATATCTGCACGACCAAGAGTATCTTCAACGGTTGTTACTTCAAAACCCTCCATAGATGCTTGAAGAGCACAAATAGGATCCACTTCGGTAACGATAACACGGGCACCAAGGCCAAGTAATGATTGAGCTGAACCTTTACCAACAACACCATATCCACAAACAACAGCAACCTTACCTGCAATCATAACATCCGTAGCTCTTTTAATTCCATCAACAAGAGACTCACGACAACCATAAAGGTTATCAAACTTAGATTTTGTTACTGAGTCGTTTACATTAATGGCAGGAATAAGAAGTTCGTTGGCTTCCATCATTTGGTAAAGTCTATGAACTCCAGTAGTTGTCTCTTCTGAAACACCTCTAAGTTCTGAGACAACCTCAATCCAATGGGTGGGATTCTTAGCATACACTTCTTTCAAAAGATTCTTGATGACAGCTTCTTCCTCAGACTCGGAAGGTTCGTTAACCCAATTAGAACCGTTTTCAAATTCGTAACCTTTGTGAATTAACATAGTGGCATCACTTCCGTCGTCAACGATAAGCTGTGGCCCACCTTCATCAAAAGATAATGCTTTAAATGTACAATCCCAATACTCCTCAAGCGTTTCACCTTTCCAAGCAAAAACTGGAGTTCCTGTTTCAGCAATGGCAGATGCGGCGTGGTCTTGAGTTGAAAAGATGTTACATGAACACCAACGAACATCAGCACCAAGCTCTTTAAGAGTTTCAATTAATACACCTGTTTGAATTGTCATGTGAAGTGAACCCATCACTCTAACACCATCAAGTGGTTTTTCTTTTCCAAACTTTTCTCTAGCCGCCATTAAACCAGGCATCTCATTTTCAGCTACTTCAAGTTCTTTTCTACCCCACTCTGCGAGTGACATATCAGCTACAACATAAGGGGAGTTGTCCCATTTGTCGATCTTCGGCATTAAGCCTCCTATAAAATTAAACAAACAATTTTAATACAATATAATAAATTTATTCTTCCTCAAACAAACTTTCTCTAATTATGGCATTATTAACTCTTTCATTAGCAATATCACAATAATTAATAGATAGTTCAGAACCTATAAAATTTCTATTATTCAGTTTAGACATCTTAGCAGTTGTTCCACTTCCCATAAAAGGGTCATACACAACATCACCTTCTTTACTCCAAGATAAGATGTGGTCTTCCGCTAACTGTTCTGGGAATGGAGCCGGATGGTCAACACCACCAAACGATGTTACATAACGCCAGATGTTATTTCTTGGAGAGTATTCAGGTACTGGGTTTTTTAATGTTCCACCGAAATCTTTATGTCCTGCCCACTTATTCTTTTTATCACATATCAATTGATTAATGGGAGCTCCTTTACTTAGCACAAACATATACTCAAAAATCTGAGTATATCTATTGCTACCTTTTCGTGCAGGAAATGTTGAACTATTTTTCTCGTATATCATTGTATCATGGATGTTAAACCCAATCTCTTTGAAGTGTAGTGCTTGTTTAAATGAAGAACCTGTTTCACTTCCTTTAAAAGTCGCATCTCCAACAACCCAAACAACAACACCGGAGTCTTTTGTTACTCTGAATAACTCTTTAGCTATAGATTCAAAATCAAATTCATAACCTTCGTAGTCTCTAAGGTTATCATACGGTGGACTTGTTACTGTTAAGTCAATTGAATTATCATCCATTCGTCCTAAAGTAACAAGGCAGTTTTCATTGTGAATTTTATTAATCAATGTATTCATCCTCATCAAATAAATCTTCTCTGTGACAAGTATTTTCAATTCTATTTTTAGCTAATTCAAAATAGCTATCAACTAGTTCAACACCAATGAAGTCTCGTAATGTTTCTTTAGCACATAATCCAGTGGTTCCACTTCCTAAAAATGGATCAAATACAACATCACCCTCGTTACTCCAAGATAAAATATGGTCTTTGGCTAAGTCGTGTGGGAATACTGCAGGGTGGTCGTAAGCAATATCATCATTACCGTAACCATATCCTTGTTTATATTTCCATATATTCATCCTCATACCATACTTAGGAGCTTTCTTTGATTCATATTCTTTACCAAATGAACCATCAGCATTTCGTCTTGCTCTATTTTTACCCCAACGCTCTCTCCACTTATTCTCACGGTCTTCTATCGGATTAAATGTTTTTATCTTACCCTTAACAAATACAAACATATATTCAAAATTATTATAATATCTTGTTTTTGATTGTCCAGACACACCAGACTTCTGATATAACATTGTATCATGTAATTTGAATCCGACCTCTTTGAAGTATAATGCTTGTTTAAATGAAGAACCTGTTTCATCACCATCAATAGTAGCATCACCAACAACCCAAACAACTACTCCACCATCAGCAGTCACTTCATATAATTTCTCGATTGTATTCTTCCAAATGTCTTCACTCCATTGGAGCTCACCTTCATAGGTTCTGAGGTTATCATAGGGAGGGCTGGTGACCGTTAAATCAACTTTGACACCCTTTGCTACCATATCGTCCATAACCTTTAAATTATTACCTTTGTGTAACTCTATCATTAATCGTCCTCTTCAAATAAATCATCACGATACACCATATCACTAAGTCTATCTTCTGAAATTTTAAAGTATTCATTTTCAAGTTCAATACCTATAAAACTTCTATTCAACTTCTTACAAGCCAAACCAGTTGTTCCAGTTCCCATGTACGGGTCAAGTATAACAGATTCTTCTTCGTAATATAATTTTATTAATTGCTCAACCAAATCCATTGAGTAAGTAGCTTTGTGTTTTTTAGTATGTTCACCCAAGTCATTATTACCGGCTTCAACAAAATTGTAAATATTTTCATAAAACTTTTGTCCTGTATGGGAAACTGAACTAACTTTTTTATTCATCTTAAAAGTGCCCAACTCCGACTTGCGACAAAACACAAAAACATTCTCTGTAATTCTTGTTACTCTATTATGGTTTGAGTTGTTTGGTAATGCGGTTTTCTTTTTCCAAATCAAATGGTCGGCTGTTACAAGATTAGTATTTCTAATAATATCAGCAATTAGTAACCATAGAGTATCAGTATTCTCAGCACCGTAACTGATATTATAAAGAATACATCCATCCTTTTCTAATATAGACTCCATCTTATTAAACAAGTCAACTTGCCAATCAATATATTCCTGCTGTGGCATGTTATCATTGTGACTAATATATCGTGCTTCATGATTACTAAAGTTACTTCCATTCCTCGCTGTATTATAAGGAGGGGATGTTATAACTCCATTAACCTTAACACCTTTTTTATGAAGTTCTTCTATAACTTCAATACAATCACCTTCGTGCAGTTCAATCATTAAAAATGTCCTTTTATTAAAATTACAGTAATAATATACTATTTGATTTGAATAAAAATATAAATAAAGTATATTAGTTGACGGATTTAATTAGGATTGAAATATGGCTGAAGTAATAGAAACATTTAATATCGACGATTGGTTAATAGATACTCCAACTGGATGGGAAGAAATGTCCCACTCTCATAAAACAATTAAGTATAAAATTTGGATTTTGAAAACAGAGTCGTTTGAGATTAAATGTGCTGATGACCATAAGGTTGTCAATAGCGACGGAGTTAAAGTATTAACAAAAGACCTCACGGTTGGACAGTTAATAAATACTAGAAATGGATTAGAAGTAGTAACCGAAGTATATGAAACTGATGACGAGGAGTATATGTATTCACCTACAGTTAACTCAGTCAATCATACTTATTACGGTAATGGTATAGAAAATGCAAACACTACAATCGTTGCTGTTTTTGCTTTACACTATGCGATGTTTAATAATGATAAAACAATTGCTATTCTTGCTCAACAACTAGATGGAGCTATTGAAATGGTTGATAGGATAAAACTCATACTTGAGTATCTTCCTGACTTCCTTAAACCAGGTGTTAAAACTTATAATAAGAAGTCTATTGTTTTTGAAAATAATTGTAAGATTATAGCAAACGCTACTACTCCTAAAGCTGTTCGTGGTAAATCGATCAACTGCCAAACGGGTGATGCTGTAGTTACTGTAAGAGATACAAAGACAGGGATAGTTGAAGATTTAACTTTTGAAGAATTGGAACAACGACTTATATTATTACAAGCTGGAATTGAACCATCGGAATCAAAAATAATAGATTTGAGTTAGGATATTATGGACTTACTACATGGTTGGGATAGACATTTCCCTAAAGATACAAATAGAGAGAAAATAGTGTTTTATGATGATACTTACATAATCTCATTGCGAGATGATATTGAATACATTATAACTGTTGAAACTGAAGAGTATGAAACTTACCTATACAGAGACCGCATACCTTTCGGAAAGAAAGTTAAGTTAGATGATTTCTATAAAGAACTAATAAGTAAATTTAAATTTATATTGGAGAACTAATGGGTGTTGCAGTAGTATCAAACATTAATATGAGACCGGTACCAGGTCTTGAAAAACTAGTTGATGACTTACCAAATGATATCACGATGATTGAGATTGGTTCATTTGCTGGAGAGTCAACTGAAACATTTATTAAGTCTGGTAAGATTAAAAAAATAATTATTGTTGAACCATGGGATGATGACGTTTTTGTACCGATGGAATTAAAAGGAACTCAGGTACAAAGAGCATTTAATAGTAGAATTAAAAGATTAACCGATAGTGGAATTAAAATGCCTGAAATAGTCATTGCTAAAAGATTCTCTGCGGATGCTTCACGATTGCTAAATGATGGTGAGTACGACTTTGTCTATATTGATGGTGACCATAGTTATAAAGGAGTTGTTGAAGATATAAAAAATTATCTCCCAAAGCTTAAGTCAAATGGTATATTAGCAGGACATGACTATTATCCTAATGAATTCTTTAGTAACGATAAATTAATTCATACCTTTCCAGATGTACCACCTGGAGTAGATAAGATGATAGGTAAGCCTGATAAGGTCTATCCAGATACAAGTTGGATGATTAAAGTTGAAAATATTAAAAGGAGTGAAGTATGAGTGATACTACAAGTACAAGTAGTGGTGGAGTTGGAATAGTAAGTTTACTAGGTCTATTATTCGTTGGACTTAAACTTGGTGGAGTTATTAGTTGGTCTTGGTGGTATGTAACATTACCTTTCTGGGGACCACTATGTCTGGTTCTTGGTGTAATAGTTTTAGTATTTGCATTTATACTATTAAAAATTATATTTATTAGTATCTTCAAAAAGAAGAAGTAATGGGTTATCAAGGAGGAGTAAACTGCAAGTTCTTTAATAGAGGAGATTGTAGCTTACATTCAAAAGAGAAACAGTTCTTATGGATTAAGTATAACCATACAGCTAGCTGTAGCATTGGTGATGGTAGAGGTATAATGTCTTGTAATGATAAAGTTACAAAATACAATCCTACAAAACCACCACAAATGGGTCTCAGTGATAGTGAGATAAGACATAGAGAACAATTAAGAACTAATACTAATATTGGTCATAAACTAGATAGATTAGGTTTATAAAATTAAATAGGAGTTAGAATGGACGCAGTCGGTAATACAGTTATCATTAAGTTGGTTAAAGAAAAAGTTACTAATGGTGAGAAGGTTATGGAAAATGGACTCATTACCGTTGGTGGAGATAGTGCAACTAGCACAATGGATATCTTAGCTAAATGGGAAGGTGAAGTTACTTCTATTGGTGATGAAGTAAGTACAGATACACCTATTAAAGTAGGTGGTAGAATTAGAGTTACAGAGAACTCAGGTATTCCTATTGATGAAGAAGAAACAGATACTGAGCAAATCAGATATGTTTCAGTTCGTTACGGTGATATTCTTTGTGTAATATAAAATAAAATTAACTATTTTCAATTAAGACCTGCTTTTAGTGGGTCTTAATTGTTTTGAAATTGTAAATAAGATAGTAATATAAATTAATAAACGAGGTAAGCGGATGGCGGAGTATAATATCTATGTAGTTAAAGACAATAAAACAGTTATCTATGTTGGTTACACCACAAAAGATGTTAATAAAATTATTGGTGGATTACAACTCCCACATAATTATAACAAAAATAAACTAACTGTAAAAAAGGTTGACGAAAAAACATCAAAGGCTGACGCATCATTGGAAGTTAATTATTTAACTTTTGAATATAAAGCAAAAGGTGAAGCCGTTGTTAATGGTAGACCTGGTTTGGAAAGACCATCAACAAGAACTTTAAATGTTCAAAGAGTTGTTGAAGATGAAGAACTTACACCAGAAGAGCAAATCATAACCGACCGTAAAAGTAGAAGAGTTAGAAATAAGAAAAACTCTAATATAATGAAGACATTCCTTGGGAAACTAATTCACAAGTTATTTGGTAATAAAGACTTAAGTTAATTAAGTCTTTATTAGGAAAACATGTCTAGTTGCTCGCCCTGAGTTTCAGAATTTTTGATTCTGACCATCTCGTCTTGCCAGTCTTCGTACTTAGCAACATCATTAGCTTTTTTCTTAATTGTAATACTTGGTTTAATAACTTTTCTCAGTGTTGACCTGTCGTCATTGATATCAACGATAAAATAATCCATTGATGACTTTCCAGATTTTGGATTTCTAAAATTAACAACATTACCAACTAAAAACTCATTGGCTTCATCAAGAGTCTCTTCACTTTCGGTTTGTTTCAGAATGATAGTATCAGTTTGGACTATTTTCTTTTTGACTCCTGCTAATGGAGTTATATAAGTTTCAAACCCTTTCATGTCACTGAAAGTTCCATACGGCATGTGATTATTTTCAAACTTTACCCTGTGTTCTTCAGTATCAATATACTCGTTCAGATACTCTTTATAATCGTTATAAGTTTCTTCATCTATAAGCCCTACAGGCTCATCATAAAAAAGACCATCAATACCAACTACACCTTCTTCAATTACCTCAGAAATAATATCTTCTAATATTTTCTTGGTTAATTTCATCCAACTCTCCTTGTATAATTACATCTATATTTATATTGTAACTATACAGAACTAGTCGATACCATTTCTACATTTTAGTATTCTTGAGGTCTTCCAACCATATATCATTGACGCTTAGTTTTTTGAATTGTTTCAAGAAATCTTTTTTGACCTTGACAATATCTTTCAATGAATCCATTTTCTCTTTAGTTAAACTACTAATACTCATACCCAACAGATAACTATAACTATCATTCACTTTTATTATATTATCCAATTTATCAAGGTCTTTAATGATATCGTCTGACTTGCGTTTGTTAATAATTAATTCATCGTTGACTATCATTTTAATAAAATTATACTTTGAATTATTATAATCAATATCATACTTAGTTTTTTCTATGGTATGGGTTTTTCTTAACTTAAGGTATTTTAACTTCACTCCTATATAGTACTGCATGATTTCATCAATAGATGTAAAACTTCTAACTCGCAGGTCTTCGTCTATTGCGTTATATACCTCACTGTCGGTACGAACTAGCTTTAGAGCACCCATGATATCACTGTCGGTCATACCGTTGAGTGTTGCCCTATTAAACTTGATTATAAAGTTGAATATATTCTTATCACTTTTGTCTTGATAATCTTTTATAGTACCTTTATCTTTTAGCTGTTCTAAAGTCTTAATGTATTTATGTAACTCTATCCCAACTGGTAATTCAGTAATTTCAACAGTGGTGGTATTCTTCTTAATGAATGAACCGTATATTTTCCACTGACGACTAGTATCTCCTTGCTCAACCGTACCAGTAAATCCATTAAACGATGGCTTTGAGTCAAAAGATTTAGTTTTTATTTTGCCGGATAACTTACCTCTGATATATTTAATAACATCATTTTTATCACGTGGTAAAATTGATTGACTGAACCCACTTGCAATTCCAGAGCTTCCATTGATAATAAGTAATGGTAATTCTGGAAGATAAAATCTAGGCTCAATTAAATTACCTTCAAAGTACTGTTTAATTAATATTTCGTTATCGTCTTTATTAAATAGATCAAATAAGATTGGCTGTCCGTGAGTATAAATATACCTTGGAGCTGAAGGGTCGTTCTTAAACCTACTACCAAAGTTACCTTCAGCAGCTAACATAGGTAAGTTATTAGTACCAGCAAAGTCTTGTGCCATTCCACTAATTGCAGAACTACAATCTCCGTGTAAGTATTCAGTATACTCAGCAACCTTAGATGCAATTTGTAGCACTTTAACATCGGTTTTAATATTCTTATCTATAATAGTATTAAGAATTTTTCTATGAACATTTTTACAACCATCAATGGCAGAACCAATCATTCTTAAAGTACTATAACTAGCATAGTCAACATACTCATCTTTATAAAAGTCTGATACCTTTAAAATATTTGGTTTTTTTAAATTGGCTTTAGTTGTTCTTTTTAATTTTGGAGTTGGTGTTGGTGTAATAAATTCAACAACATCATCCTCTTCAAATAAATCGTCTCTAATCATCTTAATCCTTATAGTTTAGCTATACTGAAGTCGTTATCCATAATATACTCTTTTCGTGGTGCTGAATCATCACCCATCCATTTAATAATCATATCATCGCACTCGTCGTCAAAGTCCAGCATCTTAATCATTTTATCTAGACCTTCTTTCTCAATAATATACTCAAGGTCAGAAGCTTTGAAAGTCCCGAGTCCTTTATAGTAATGGGAAACCTCACCAGCTTTTAATTTTATATCATCTTTTAACGAGTAGAACCATCTTAAAATTTTCTTACCCTTCTTAACAACAATAACTGGGGTATTTAGTAATCCAATTTTATGTTTATATTCTGGGAGATACTTATATATAAATCCTATAAGTAATCCTCTTATATGTATCCCATCTAAATCTTGGTCTGTTGCAGGTATAATATAATCAAACTCTTCATTCTGTATGATACTAAACAGCTCAGTTAATTCCTTATTGGCTGTGAACTTTTGAGTCGTTGCAGTAATAGCATTAAGTGGTTTTCCCTTTAGAGAATAGAAAGCACTTTCTTTTCTTCCGATTGGATTCATAATACCACCAGTAGCTGATTGTCCTTCTGCAATGAAGATGTACTTATTTCTACCAATTGATGGCAAATACTTATCAGAACTAATCTTGACCTTCTTCTTCATTTTATTAAGGTCTTTTCTCTTATTATATTCTTCCTTAATCTTGAAGTAGTCAATAATGCTATCTATAATAGTTTTATTTTTATAAACCTTCATTGTAAACTTATCCATATCACTCTTACTAAAAAACTCTTTCATCGCTGTTGGAGATGAGTTAATTGTATCTTTAACTTGTCCTTCCCAGTCAATATGTTTCATGTTCTTAGCAATCACAATAACAGTAATTTTATTTTTGATATCTGCAGGTTTAATAGTTTTTAACTTACGCATTAGTTTATCTCTAAGGTTCTTCACAACCGTATCTGCGATTGCACTTATATGTGTTCCACCTTTTGAGATTTCAAGACCATTCACATAAGATAACTGTTTGAAGTTACCACTATCATTATGAACAACTGCGAAAAAATAATCTTCTTGTTCCTCTATAACACTATCTTCACCGAATAGCTTAGTGAACTCTTTAGGAGTAATCTTTACAGTCTTACCATTAAATGTAAAATTTATATTGGGATAAGTGAGTGCCTGCATAAGAGTGTACTCATACATTCTATCAACATGCTCTTTGTCTATTTCATCACCTTCAAATATTTCAAAGTCAGGTTCAAAATAAACATCAACTCCGTTATTCTTATTACCACCACTCCGTCTTAACTTTTTCACATCGTGGTGTAGATTGTTATCAGTTGCTATAACTTTGGCTCTACCTTTTGTATCCTGAGATATAACTTCAAATCGGCTACTTAGGGTAGTACATAGCTTGATCCCGATACCGTTCACGCCCTTCTGTCCTTGACCTTTGGTTTCATCAACATAATTAGAACTTGTGTTATACTTACAGAATGCTTTGTATAGAACAGACTCACCATCTATATCGCCAGTATTAACCCCATAGCCGTTGTCTACGACCCTTATTGACTTGGAGTTGACCGTTATGTCTATATTAGAACAACCGCCCTTAATTGCGATATCTATTGGGTTATCAAGGGACTCCATAAATAGTTTTATAAGAGCAGGAACAACACTACTCTCACCCCATGTAACATCACTTTTGGTTATATTAAATCTATCGGTCTCAGTTCTTTTAATAGATCCAGCCAAGTTCCAAGGTCTATTAACGATTGCTTCTCGCTGAGTTTCTTCTATTATATTTTCAGTCATTACCTTTGGCACTTTATCTCCTTTTAACTAATTACAACACAATATATATAATTTAAACGATATAAATTAAAAAAAAGTAATACTCTTACGAATATTACTTTAGCTTTTACACTTATTTAATGAACTATTTGATTACTCATTATGACTTTCTTTAAAGTCTACAAGAAAATTATTAGCTTCTTCTTCGCTATTATAAGTCCATACTCCATCGCCAGCACCGTTGTGAATAGTTCCATCTGGGTAGAGGTATAAGTGAGAACATGAAATACCGATACCACGCTCTACAACAAACACAGTAGCTTTCTTACAAAACTTCTTAATGATTTCTTCTTGAGTTTCAGGAATCATTCGTACAATATCTGCGGTGTGTCCACATACCGTTGTACTTCCAACTACTTCAAATTTTCTACCATCTCTTGATGTTTGTACCATTGTGTTCTCCTTGAACAATTATTTATTTCCCTTACACCACTAATACACAACAGATAAAGCCCAATGTAACTTTATTGGGCTTTATTTTACTTTTGGAAATTCACCTTTAGATGTTATTCTAAATTCTTCATAATTGTATTTTGTTTTAGTTTCACTTACTACAACAACATTATCTTCAGTGGTGTACTCAAATTTATCATCTGAATAATCATCATTATCAACATCTCGTGAATAATAGTTATCCCACTCACATCCACAAAAATCACAGTGGTGCGAGTCTAATACATAGTTTCCACCAGTACCTTTAAGTCCATCAATGGAATGCACATCACCACTTTTACAATGAGGGCAAATTTCAAAACCTGATTCTCTATTATCTTCATCGGTCATTGGGGTTGTCTCAACCGCAACAATCTTATCTTCTATTGCGTTGAATTCTGATTTACTCATTGACTCCGTG
>Ga0164318_10006570_pt1 | contig 11258 bp, 11 predicted proteins | sample GuaBasSedimGuay9_FD_113734 | JGI IMG/M metagenome (GOLD analysis project Ga0164318, IMG submission 113734) | Subseafloor sediment microbial communities from Guaymas Basin, Gulf of California, Mexico - Guay9, Core 4571-4, 0-3 cm | ecosystem: Environmental > Aquatic > Marine > Hydrothermal vents... | reverse complement strand
GTTAGAGCTGGAGACGAGGTAATTCATGAATCCGCGTTAACAGGTCAGCCTATAAAGCTCAAGCTACCTCGCCCTGCAATCCTTTACATAGATATCTATGCGGATGATGGAAAGCTCATTGAGAGGACTAGGATCTTGGCCAGAAAACCTGGACAGACGGAGATTACATTACACGATTACATTTACTTGAATGGTCTGATTCCGCTTGAGGCGCTGGGCTTGACCATCTCGACCATCGCGTTGATAGTCTTTCTCGGAGTATCGGGATTCATCATCTATAGACGTGGAATTAGGAGAAAATCCTAATAATTGAGCTTTAGCTACTCCCTATGGAGCCGCCTTTGAGGCGTGAAGGAGTTGGCGAGAAAGGGGCTGAATGGAAGCTAAGTAGGGAGCCAACTGAGATCTGCAATCCACTCTGCAGATATTTTAGATGTGCTAGGAAAGCTTTGAATTTTAGGAGAAATCCGCCTTGGTGCAACTGGGTCAATGCGCCATGCATAGGCTACAAATGTCCCTATGCCCAATGTATTCAGGTGAAGATGCTCCCAGATGGTAGATGTGGATTATTCGTTAAGAGGAAGACTAAGGAGAGCTTCGAGATCTTGAAGAGCCCATTCAAAGCAGAGACCGTTGATAGAGTTAGGAAGAAGCTGGATAAGTTTGGATTATAGATGATTGAGACGATGTTCAAGAGACTGGGCAGAGATTTCTATGAAAGATGCGTCGTCGATGTCGCAAAGGACCTCCTCGGAAAGCTGTTGATAAGGCGTATCGACGGCCAAGTCCTAATAGGTAGAATAGTTGAGGCCGAAGCTTATCGAGGACCGGACGATCCCGCAAGCCATGCATATCGGGGAAAGACTGAGAGGAACAAAGTTATGTTCGATAGAGGAGGGTTAGCATACATCTACTTAGCCTATGGAATCCATAGATTATTGAATGTCACGGCTGAGCCTCCTGGAAAACCCGCCGCCGTCTTGATTAGAGCTCTTGAGCCGATCAAAGGCGTTGAAGTGATGAGGAGGTTTAGAGGAACCTCTGATCTGAGAGCCTTGACGAGCGGGCCTGGAAGATTAACTGAGGCTCTCTCAATAGATCTTAAGCTTAACGGCCTAGACTTGACCTCCTCAGATGAACTCTTCATAGCCGACGATGAATTTAGAGCATTCAAGATCGCATCAAGTCCGAGAATCGGGGTGAGAGACAAGAGGAGGTGGAGATTCTACGTCGAGGAGAATAAGTTCGTCTCGAGACCCTGAAAAATCAAGTTAAAATAAGGTTTTTCTTGGTTTAATGGAGGATGAAGCGGAGTCAAGTGTTTAGGCCGAGGATTGAGGAGAAGAGGTGGGATCCGAGATGGGAGGAGAAGATCTATCAGAGATGGGTGGAGGAGGGAGTTTACAGGTTTAAGCTTAGATCTAAGAAGCCTAAGTTCGTCATAGATACTCCTCCACCATATCCATCGGGTAGGCCATGGCATATTGGAGCAGCGGCTCACTACTCCCAGATAGATATGATCGCTAGAACTAGTAGAATGCTCGGATACGAGGTATATTTCCCGATAGGGATCGATAGGAATGGTTTACCGGTAGAACTCTACACCGAGAAGATGTATGGGGTCTCGATTAAGGAGATTTCGAGGGAGAAGTTCATCGAGCTCTGTAGCCACGCCTTAGACGATCTCGAAAAGGAGATGATCTGGATCATGAAGAGGATGGGGCTTAGCGGAGACTTCGAGAACTATTATCGGACAGATTCTGAGGAGTATAGGAAGCTGACTCAAGCAACCTTCATAGAACTCTGGAATAGAGGGCTGATCTACACGGCGACGAGGCCAAATAATTACTGCTGGGAGTGCGGAACGACCATCGCCGATGCCGAGGTCGAGTATGAGGAGAGACCTGCGAAGCTTGTATACATCAGGTTTAAGCTCAAGGATTCTTCAGGAGACTTGATCATAGCCACGACTAGACCTGAGCTCTTAGCGGCTTGTCAAGCAGTCTTAGTGAATCCGAGAGATGAGAGATATACCCATCTACATGGAAAACAGGTAATAGTCCCGATCTATGGTCAAGTCGTCGAGATAATCCCACATCCAGCTGCCAAGCCTGAATTTGGAACGGGAGCGGTGATGGTCTGCAGCTATGGAGACTATACCGACGTCCTTCTCTTCAGAGAGCTTGGATTGAAGGAAAAGGTGATGATAGGGCTTGATGGGAGAATGACTGAAGCCGCTGGAAGATATGCTGGGATGAAAGTCGAGGAAGCAAGGGAAGCGATCATAAGGGATTTAGAGGAGATGGGGCTTGTGGTGAAGATAGAGGACATAGTTCACCGAACCCCGATCTGCGAGAGGAGTAAAACCCCAATAGAGATAATTCCGATGCAGGAATATTACTTGAGACAACTGGATTTCGTTGAGGAATTGATCAAGCTCTCGGATAAGATGAAGTTTCATCCACAGCATCACAAAAGACTTCTATTAGACTGGATAAACTCACTTAGAATCGATTGGCCGATAAGTAGGAGACGCTATTATGCGACTGAGATCCCGATCTGGTATTGTGCTAGATGTGGCGAACCACATGTTCCACCTCCTGGAAGATATTATAGACCTTGGGCCGAGAAGCCTCCATTTGATAAGTGTAGGAAATGTGGGCATACGGAGTTCATCGGAGAGACGAGGACGTTTGACACCTGGATGGATTCAAGCATATCTCCTCTCTTCATAACGAGGTATATGCGGGATGAGAAGTTCTTTAAAGCGACGTATCCAACCGGGATTAGACCTCAGGGAAAGGATATCGTTAGGACATGGCTCTATTACACGATTCTCAGATGTTATCTATTGACTAGGAAGCCTCCATTCAAGCACGTTTGGATAAGTGGAACTGGATTGGATGAGAGAGGTATTAAGATGAGCAAGAGCAAGGGAAATGTCATAGACCCTATTCCGATCTTGAAGAAATATGGCGCGGACATCTTCAGATTCTGGAGCGCTCAGGAAGCAAGTCTTGGAGAGGATTTCAGGATCTCTGAGCAGAGGATAGCGAATGCTGGGAAATTCTTGACGAAGCTCTGGAACATCGCTAGATATGTCTCAAGCTTCCCCAAGCCTAGAAGAGCTAAGCTGACTCCAACCGATAAGTGGATCTTAGGCGAACTCACCCTAATGGCTAGGAAATGCCTAGATGGATACAGGGACTATAACTTCTTCATCCCAGCGATCACGATAAGAGACTTCACCTGGAACCTCTTCGCAGACCACTATATCGAGATGTGTAAGCCTAGAGCGTATGGATCCGGATTCAATTCGGAGGAGCAGAGGGCCGCTTGGTTCACCCTTCACGAGGTCTTGAGAACTATTCTGCTTCTATTAGCCCCGATAATCCCGTTCATGACCGACGAGGTTTGGAGGAGACTATACTCAAAGAAGAGCATACATGTTCAAGAGTTTCCTAAGCCGAGGTGGACCACGGCGTACACAAAATATACGGAGGATCTCATCGAATTTAACTCCATGATTTGGAGGATGAAGAAGGAGAGAGGATTGTCGCTTAGATCTCCGATAAAGGCCGAGATACCGAAAAAGCTGAAGCCTTTCAGAAAAGATCTCATAGCAATGCATAACATCGTCGCCGAGTAAACATATATTCAGCCATCTAACACTATCTAGTGCTGAGCTGTGAAGATCGTCGGAACATCTGACCAAATTGGGATGATGATGGGTCAGAGATCTTATCTAAGCTCAGCGCGAGCCTATTGTTAGTTCATAGCTTCTTAAACGCGTTCAGGATTATCTTCGCCGCTTCCTCCACTCTTTCCCTGATCTGATCTGCTAGGAGCATGGGCGTGTCTCTGACGATGTTATTGCTTATGATCAAGACCGCCGCAGACTTGAATCCCCTAATTCTGGCGAGCCCGAAGAGGGCTGCGCACTCCATCTCAACGGCTATAACGCCATATCCTTTCCATTTCTCGACGAAGTGTGGATCCTCGGCATAGAAGGCGTCGTTTGAGACCACCGCTCCGATTCTAAATCTCGCTCCCGCCCTCCTAGCCTCTTGAACTATTGCTTCCATCACCTCATAATTGGGCGCAAGCGGTAGATGGACTCCGGGAGCATAGGTTGAGAGAGCTCCATAGGTGGAGAAGCATGAGACGGAGTCCGGTATCAAGAGCTCTCCAGGCTCTATCTCAGCCAAGAAAGCGCCAGCCGTTCCAAGTCGAACTATTATCTCTGCTCCAAGCATCCTAAGCTCCTCGAAGATTATCGAGGATGATGGCCCTCCTATTCCATGACAGGCGACCGTGACTACCTCGCCGTCGAATTCTCCTGTATAGACTGGGAAACCTCTATTCGTGTTAACAAGCTTGGCGTTCTTCAGGAGCGATGAGATCTGCTCGACTCTCGCGGGATCTCCTACCGCTATCACCTTCTCTGCTATTTCTTCGGGCTTAGCTAAGATGTGATATGGGCCACGCATGTCTTCAATTTACCTTCATGTAAATATTAATATTTGTCATCGTCTCTTTATGGATTTGAGCGGCTTGCAGGTTTATTATGGCTATTATGATGCTTCATTCATTCTCGTGGGATTCGTGGGATCAGCCGAAGGGCTAGTCCACTTGGGATTTTACCGAAGCCTTGATAATTTTGTGGAAAAAGTTAGGAAGAGGTTTGGGAAACTCTCTCCGAATGTCGAGGAATTTCGGGATTTAATTGAACTCTTAGAGAAATACTTTTCAGGTCAAAGAGTGGAATTCAATTATCCGGTCATCCTAAACGGAACCGAGTTCCAGCTACGGGTTTGGATGAAGGTCAAGGAGATACCATATGGAGAGGTCAGGAGCTATGGATGGGTTGCAAAGAATATTGGGAGGGACAAAGCGGCTAGAGCTGTCGGAAACGCGTTGAAGAGAAATCCCGTGGCCCTGATAATTCCATGCCATAGAGTTGTTAGGAAGAATGGAAGTCTTGGAGGATTTGGATGCGGAGTTGAGATCAAGAGAAAACTTCTAAGCATTGAAGGAGTCAAACTTTGATCACTTCAAGACCTTCCCCGTCTCCATGTACCATAGATAGAGATCTAATTCGGCCAAGCTTATCCCAAGTTCCTCTGAGATCCTTCTAAGAAGCCGCTCTATCTCAAGATATCTTCTCCTCGTCAAAGATCTCGGTCTTTCAATCAAGCCGTATCTCACGAGCAAGTCGATTATGTGGAAGTCTATTATTGAGAGATTCTTAAATCCTATATTCCTGAGGAAGTGGCTGGCTTCCTTATATCCAATCCCCTTAACATTCTTCACCAGCCATTCCCTAATCGCGAACTCATCATCAATTATTTTGAGAATTTCAGCGAGTTTATCTAAATTCTTCCGCGCATGGACTATGTATCTCGCTCTAGACCGTGGAAATCTGTGGCCCAGCTTCTTAAGAGCCTCGGTTAACTCGACTTCGGAAAGTTTTAGAAAGTTCTCCCCAACTTTATCCACGATCTTCATGGCCTTTTCAGCGTTGAAGTTGGCGGCCAAGATGCAGAAGCAGAGCTCCTTAAACAGATCTTTTCTCGAAGAGTTTCTAAGCGATTCAAACTCTTTAATTCTGGCCTCAACAACCTTCCTAACGTCATCTTCCGCCAACACCTTCCTCAGATCTCTTAGAAGCTTCTGGAAGCGATTATTCTCCTTCGATGGTAGGAGGCTCTGGAAGCTCATAACCCTTGAGGCATCCTTAATAATGTGGAGGAAACGGTTATTGATGGGATGATGAGCAACGTCCATGTTGAGTTATGATACTCGACGGGCAGGCTGACCAAAACATAATTCAAAAAATATAGGTGGTTGGGATATTCCATGTTAAAGGATTTTTATTCTCCTCCTTTAACCGATTATTTGGTGTAGTATTCAAATGAATAAGCCCATAACGATCTATGGCGTCAAGCTCCCGCTCATCGAGGAGAGATGCGACCTAGCTGAAGTCATAGTTAATTCCGTTAGGCGGCAGGGATTGGAGATCGAGGATGGAGATGTTATAGTGGTTACATGTAAAATAGTCTCTAAGGCTCTGGGATTATTAGTTAAACTCGATGATATGAAGCCTTCGATGAAAGCGTTAAAGATCGCGTCTAAAGCCCGATGCGATCCCAGATTCACCGAACTGATTTTGAGAGAAAGCGATGATATTTTGGCCGCGATTCCTGTTAAGAGGCTCGCCGATGAGAAGTTAATCGACCTCTACTCATATTCCAAGAGACCTGAAGATGTTAAGCGATGTTTGGAGAAGTACCCGACAGTCTTCCTCGTGATCCGCGATGGAAGCCTCTGGACCGACGCCGGCCTCGACTCCTCAAATCACCCACCTAGAATAGTATCGATCCCTCCAAGAGGTCTAGATGAGGTGGCCAAAGCGATAAGGGATAGAATCAAGGACTTGACTGGTAAAGATGTCGCGGTCGTGATCTCGGATACAGAGATCTTCTTGACCGGCTCGCTTGATTTTGCCAGAGGATCCTATGGGATAGAGCCTATTGAACGAGGATTCGGCGAACCAGACCTATATGGTAAGCCGAAATTTGGGGGAGTAGATGCAATAGTCCACGAGATATGCGCCGCCGCTGCTTTGATGATGAGGCAGACATCTCGTGGGATACCCGTCGTGATCATTAGAGGATTAGATTATGAAAGATGTGAATGTGGCTACCACGATAGGGTTAAGATGAATTCGGAGAGCTGGGCAAGAATCTTGAAGCACATCGTGAGGGAAACTAGAAGAGTCTTAGGACTGAGAGCTGTCTTGAGGATGATTCTAGGAATTTTTATCTGAGAGTCGTGGAAGATTATTGATAAGCTTCATCCAATCTCGACTTAGATCTGGCTTCTCCCGCATGAAGGACAGAAAAGGCTTAACAAGGGTTTCTTCGCGCCGCAGAATCTACATATCGGGCTTATCGCCTTCAATAACATTAGCCTCTTTTCGATCTTCTTCCTAGCATTCTTGAATTCTACGCTATTATAAAATTCTTCGAGTCTCTTGATCCTATTAAGATAGGTTGGATGGGTTCTAAACAGCTCTGAGATTGAGTCTAAGATTTCTCCCAACTGCTCAAACTCCTTCTCGGAGTGTCTTACGAGTTTGGAGAACATCGATTTGATCACCTCTAGATCATTGGTTACTAAGATGCTGGCTCTATCGGCGGATATCTCGGAGTCTCTATGCCATGCGAGTAGAAGAAGTCTGAGAGGTTCTGTGACCGCGTTTAAGCCCATTAAGGAGAATGAGAATGAGGCTCCTTGAACCAAGAGCTCCGCTAGAGTGTGATATATTAGGTGTCCGCTCTTCACGTGGCCTAGCTCATGAGCTATAATTGCCTCAAGCTCCCTTTCATCCATTATCTCAAGCATGGATGAACTCATTACGAGCATAGGTTTCTCATCCGTTCCAAATGTGAATGCTTGAGGTGTATCTGAGGAGATTATGAATGACTCTGGGAGAACTTTTAACCCTAACATTATTCCACATCTCCTTATGATCGAGCCAAGTCTTGAGAGAGGTTGAACCTTAATCGACTCCCTAGCTAACTGAGACTTGAGAAGATTCAACTTCTTCTCGATGAAGAAATGCTTTATGAGCTGAGGGATGGGTTCGAGATCCTTAAGAGATTCAACGCCATCCCTATCTGGAGGATAGATAAAGTCGTCCACCGTAATATCATATGGAGTTAATGGGATTATCCTATGACGGCAGCGAAGACAGAAAACTCTATCGACCTTCGTATAGGCTCCGCATCTCGGACAAGGTATCTCTGGATATTCATCGCTCACGGTCAATCTTCCATTAAACTAAGCGTGTAATGCTATTTAGTCTTCAATTAGAATCAGATATCTCTAAGATTCTTCGCCATATTCCTCAGGGCTTATCAATCCTCGCGGCTAAAGCTTAATTTACTTCCATAAACTCATGATGGCTTGATGGAGAGGTTTGAACTCGCCATTAGAAATGGAATAGTTTTAACGATGGATAACGAAATGAGAGTCTTTAGACCTGGAAGCATAGGAATTAATGGAGGAGTAATAGAGTATGTTGGATCTGAAGATGTTAGGGGCGAGGTCGAGGTAGATGCGAGTAGATGTGTGGTGATTCCAGGATTGATTAACTGCCATACCCATGCTGCCATGACCCTATTCAGAAACGCGGTCGAGGATCAACCTCTCGAGAGATGGCTCAAGGAGTATGTCTGGCCCGTCGAGGAGAAGTTAAAGCCTGAACATGTTAGGGTTGGGACTAGAGCTGCTTGCGCCGAGATGGCCTTAGCTGGGATAACGTGCTTCAATGATCAATACTTTTACATGGATCAAGTCGCTGAAGCAGCGGTCGAAGTGGGAATTAGAGGAGTTCTATGCGAGGGAATGATCGAGGGGTTCGACGAAGAGAAGGGAAGAAAAGCCCTCAAGAGAGGAACGAGCTTCGCCGAGAAATATAATGGCTGGAAAGGAATGATCTGGACTAGACTTGGCCCGCACGCCGAGTATTCATGTAGCCTAGAGTTTCTGAGAAGAGTTAGGGAGGAAGCGGATAGGCTTGGAGTCGGGATACATATCCATCTAGCGGAGACGAAAGCCCCCGTCGAGGAGTTCATCGAGAGACATGGGAAGAGCCCTGTGAAGATCTTGGATGAGATGAAATTCTTTAAGGATGACGTCTTAATCGCTCACGCGATCTACCTCGATGATGAGGACTTGAGGATCCTCTCGGAGAGAAATGTGGCAGTCGCATATAATCCAGTCTCGAACATGAAGCTCGCCTCAGGAATGGCCAGAATAGTTGAGATGCTGAAGCTTGGGATCAGAGTTGGAATAGGAACCGATGGACCGGGAAGCAATAATAGCCTAGACCTCCTCCAAGACATCAAGATCGGAACCCTCCTCCAGAAGACGAGATACATGGATCCAACGGCCTTACCCGCTAAGCAGGCTCTATGGATGGCTACAAGAGGTGGAGCCGAGGCACTAAACCTATCGAATCTAATTGGGAGCATAGAGGTTGGGAAGAAGGCGGATATCGTGGTGATAGATACGAGGAAGATAAGATATATCCCAGTCAGAGATCCGTATACCGCGATAACCTACTGCTCTTCTGGCTCAGATGTCAGAGACGTGATAGTTGACGGCAAGATAATCGTGAGAGATGGAGAGCTTCAGACGATGGATCTTCAAAAGATCGTGGAAGACCTCGAAAACGCGGTCCAAGAACTATTCGCGGGATGATCTAAACTCGTAGATGACTGATGATAAACTTGCTCATTAGACACAGCCTATGAAGAGACTTGGATACGCCTTCTTAAACTCCCTTAAAATTTTCTCGGTTTGGGAGTAGTCGAGTTCTGGGAAATTGATATACGCATCTCTGATATGTATAGTTGATTTAATGTTTGGACATAAGATGATGTCCGCGATATCCTTCAACAGATTTATTCCACGTTTAAACCCGGTTGGAGTCGCCGAGATTATCCTTCCATTCCATCGTCTCCTTATACTCTTAATCGATGCCAGCATGGTATATCCTGACGCTATTCCATCATCGATCAAGACTATCGTCTTATAGCGCGATATATCCGCTATCCGCGATCCGAATCTCCTCAGCATCTCATCTATTTTATTCCTCGCAGATCTTAACTGCTCGTCGATGATCTCTTGAGCTATATTGAATCTTCTCACGTTCTCCCAGTTTATCTCTATGACTCCATCCGAGCTTAGGGCGCCAAATCCCCTCATCTTCTCCCATGGAATCAAGAGCCTCGCAATGATCATTAAGCCCAAGTCGATGTTCAGCATCCCTGCTATTGTGAGACCTATTGGAACTCCACCATTTGGAATGGCGGCCAAGCAAGTATACTTATTGATGAGATCCTTGAGCATATCTGCTAGGACTTTGGCCGCGTGAGTCCTATCTTTGTAAATCTTCAACTTTTCTCTTAAGCTCGTCCTCTCGATTATCTTAGCGGTCAACTTCTTGCGTGAGTTATTCTGAGGACGCTTTTAAGTCTAAAGGGTAAATGGATATAACTCGTCTTAAACGTCTCGGACATGTATGGAGGAGGTTAAGCCTGTCCATGGCCATGCATTCTTCACTCTAAGTAGAGAAGATGTCTTCAGCCAGATACTGGTCTTCGACTACCTAGACCCCGGAAAATATTATTACGGCTTACTTGAAGATGAGGATAGTTATAGAAGGGAGATGGATAGACTTCTCAAGAATATGAACTCATTATTGTCCAAGGAAGTGATAACGATAAATGGTGAAAGGGTTTCGGCTGAGGCTCTAACGATCAACCTAGATTTCCGAGGAGCTGCTGAGAACCCGGCGATCTCATTCTATATAGAGTTTCGTGGAAAACTCTTCTATGGAGGGCGAAACGTCTACGAGTGTTTCTATGAGGAAGGCGTGGCCGAATATGATTATGAGGTATACTGGTTTCTTCCAAGGGGCTCTAGGATAATCGAGGTTGAGACATCGACGGATTATGAAATCTTAGGCGAGAGATTTCTGGTTATGTGGGCTAGGAGAGGAGATCACTATTCAGGCCATGAGAAGATCGTATTCACGCTTCCTTAACCTCAACCAATTCCCTAATCTTCTCAAGCTTCTTCTTGCCCAAGGTATGGGTGGGCTTTTCAGGTATTATCCCCTCAGGTCTATAGATCAGAACTATTAACAAGGCTGTTCCAAGGAGAAGATATTCCAGCCAAACCACATCGAATGGCAGATATGGTTGGAGATTACTTTTGTAGAATATTATGAGCTTCCTAAGGGTTACGAATAGGGTTGCTCCGAGCAATACTCCGAAGTTGTTTGCGGCTCCACCTATCACGACCATAACCCATGGCCAGAAAGTGTAAACGACTCTATCATAGCCTAATGCTGTTACGCTTCCGGAGAGGAACGCGTAGAGAGCTCCGCCTATCGCGCCTATCGCCGACCCTATCATTAAGGTCTTCATCCTAAGTTTCACGATATCTTTTCCATATGCCTCAGCTACGACTTCGTTATCTCTCATGGCTCGAAGAGTTCTTCCCACTGGAGATCTGCTGAGTAACTCGACGTAGATGAATATGATTATGGCCACGGCCATGATCACGGTTGTGGCGAGAGCGAGTCGAAGTTCTCCTCCGATCCATCTAAATGGGTCTGGAACGGATATTCCAACAGTCCCGCCTATCAGATCCCTATAATTGTACCCTATCATCCTAAGGAT
>Ga0164318_10006568_pt1 | contig 11259 bp, 14 predicted proteins | sample GuaBasSedimGuay9_FD_113734 | JGI IMG/M metagenome (GOLD analysis project Ga0164318, IMG submission 113734) | Subseafloor sediment microbial communities from Guaymas Basin, Gulf of California, Mexico - Guay9, Core 4571-4, 0-3 cm | ecosystem: Environmental > Aquatic > Marine > Hydrothermal vents... | reverse complement strand
CTCATTAGATTTAACATTGATTTTAGTTCGATATATTGAGCTAGAATATTTTATTTATTATTTTATTTTGTAATATTTCTTGAATATATTCTAGAATATTTTATTTTAATAATCTTTTATAATATTAATAATTCATCTAATTTATTTGAAATATGATTTAAAGAAAATAAATATCTAAAAATAACGGCTTTAACAAAACTGTTCTTAGAAAAAGGAGTCAGAAAGGGGTAATTATTGCCATTTTCATAAATCTTATAATATTTCACGGATTTCCTATCATCTTCAGCGAATTATGAGAGGGATTATTCGTAATTGAGCGGTAGAAATGAAATTAATAAGATTAAATAGAATATTTAATATAACAGTTAAAATAACTATCTTGAAAAAAAAATCTTTTGTTAAACATTTATTTGAAAAAATAATGTCCTTAGATAATAAGATACTACAGAATTGTTTATCAATACTAGGCGATGGAATTAATAAACAAATGGAAGAACGAATGTCTCAAATATCAATAAAAATAAAAATCAACGAGAAGTTATTTTATTCGATAAACAATTAAGAAAAAAGAAAGAAATTATAAAATTGCATTAATCAACTTCTGGTAAAATGAAAAGAATATTATTCCCCCGAATAAATAATTGGGTATAGTTATTATTTTTTTCTTCATTTGGAACTTGTTCAGTTACATTTTCCAAAATTACATTCATAAAATTATCATATTCCTTTAAGGTTCCATGATACTCAGTCGAATCTTTTAATCTTACGACAATCTGTTGATTTATGCGATTTTGTAACACACGAAGGGGATTTCTAGAATTGTTATAAGCCATATAAAAACACAAACTCATAGTTAATTAAATTATAGATATTTTAGTGTTCCATCCCTTAAAAAACATTTTAGCACTAAGATGAATTAAGATGATTATGGAAGGAAGTGAAAATCACCCTCATCACAAAAAGAAGAAGATGTTAACCGCGTATAACGAAGAATCATACATAGAAATCTACGATAAACGCTATTACAGATTGCAAGCATCCAAATTTAAACATTATAGTACACGAAATCACTCCTTTGATGGACTTTGGTTGGATTTTGGATGTGGGACGGGTTTGACTTGGGAATTTATGCGAAATTCACTCCATATTCAATTTAGATACATAGGTTGTGATTTATCCCGAGGCATGCTAAAGAAATTTTACGGTAAAGGAGGCGATACTCATCTAATCTGTACAGATGGAGAAAATTTACCAATAAGAAACAATTCCGTTTCTAATATCATCTCTTTGACAACTCTCCAGAATTTACCAAATCCTATTTTAGGATTAAAAGAAATACAACGTATTTGCAAAATTGATGGGATGATTTTAATTAGTGTGTTAAAAAAAAGTTTTTCTCAAAATCAATGGAAAAAACTGCTTGAAAGTGTGTTTTCTGGACCAAATTTCTCCATAAATTTGCTAAACCAACAAAATTCTTCAAATTTGGAAGATTGGATTTATGAAATTCAATTTTTGCGAAAATAATAATTCATCTATAATTGAAGTAGGTGTTCCAAATATTTTTCTTGATCAAATTCAACACCGTAATTTTTCCGGAAAAAAACATTAATGTTGGTTAAATCCCGTTCCAAATAAGAACGAGCGTTGGGATGATCTGTACTTTCCCATTGTGGCCAATCAATAATTTGCACGTCCTCTTCAAGTGTTACAAGTAAATTAAATTCACCCAGATCACAATGGATAATGTCCCCTTTTTCATAGATGATCTCAATTTGATGTAATATTTTGTTCAATACTTCTTCAGGATCAGCCAATTCAGGAACTGTGCTAATTTCTGTTCCTTCAATTAAGCTCATTACAACCATATGGCGGTTTTGTCCATAAGGGATGGGTGAATTAACCTTAAGAGGTTCAATTTTCTTTAAAGCTTCAAATTCAGATTCTGCAGAGAGACGACTTACATAAAGCCATGAGATGTGACGACGTTTTTGGATATAATTTCTTAGCTTTCGAATTTGACGAAAACTTGTCTGACCGATTCTATGAATCTTCAAAGCACATTCTTTCCCTGTTGGAAGTTTGGCAATATATACATCAGATTCTTTTCCGCGCCCAATTAAATCTCCAACTGCTATAATTACTTTCTGTTGAGTGAGAGCATTCAAGGCTAAAACATCATATGATTCAGAAATAAGTTGATATCCAACATATCCCAATTGAGAATTTCGCTGCAAAATTCCACTTTTATGAAGTTTGTTTAAACGGTATTCCGTCTCGGATTTTGGGATTCGAGCATAATAACTAATTTGATCCATAGGGACAAATTCAAATCGTCTCATCCCCAGCTCAATCCCAGTTAATACACGAATATCTTCATGTTCTAATTCTCGGACCATGTGGGCCGCACGGAATACTTGTGCCATTTTTTAATCGCAGTTTGTTCAAACTTATGATCATACATTTGATAGAAATTTTCTCGTAAATTGCTTTTAAATTTCTTCTACTCTAATCATTTTATCGCCTTGTTCAATAGTTGGAAGAATATCCAATCCTTCTATCACTTGACCGAACACTGTGTGTTTTCCGTCTAAGTGTTTTGTGGTTTCTCGATTTAAAACTATGAAAAATTGGGAACCACCTGTATCTTTACCCCGATGAGCCATACTTAATGCACCTAATTTATGGATTAAAGGATTTCCTTCTGTTTCACACTTAATTGTCCACCCAGGTCCTCCAGTTCCATCTCCACGAGGACATCCACCTTGAACAACGAAATCAGGGATGACACGATGGAAGGTTAAACCATCATAAAATTTCTGATTAACCAATTTAAGAAAATTTGCAACTGTTCCAGGAGTGTGCTCTGGATAAAGTTCTATCATTAATATTCCTTTAGTTGTCTCCATTTTAACCTGCGGATTTTGCATCTTAATTCACCTAGGAAGTAAAAGGATTGGGTTCTATGAAAAGTTACTTATCCCGAAAAATAAGTTGAAAAAAAAACGCATTATTATCTTGTTAAAATCCTCCAGAATGAGAGGTTACTAAATCTAATTCTGCAATTTTTATTTCTTGATCGCCTATAACTTGTTTCTTCTGATTCAAATCGGTGAATAAATCACCTTTTTGAACCACTTTTCCTGAATTAAAAATCTGATGCTGTTCATAAAGCTGTGCCAATTGCTGGCTTTCTAAGGGCTTCCCAGAATTTTTGAGTTGTGCAATAGCCTCATTAAAAATAGTATCGATACTGATAGCAGGCTCATCTATTTTAATGAAAAACGGCTTATTTGAAAGAGCTGAATTGATTTTGACTATATAAGTTTTAGATTCCATTAGTTGATTTCCCTCATTTAAAAGAGTTCACTATTTTAATAATAGAGAGCGAATATATTTAATTTTGGATTTGCTTTTATAAAATTCGAAAATTCTTAAAAAATACCTATGAAATTAATTTTGATTTCGTAGCTTTATGATAGAGTCTTTTAATATTTGCACTTTCTTCTCGTTCTGATCTTCTATCAGCTGTCCTTGTTGGCAAACGGGACAAATGAAGTTATAATCCATCGCTTCAATGAAAACATAGCGTCCTTCGCATCCATTTTTGCATTGGAAAAAATAATTTTGTTCTTCATATTTCATGCGTGATTCTAATTTTTCAATAACCCAATTACGTCGTTCTTCAAGGACCAAGGGTAAGTTGTCAAATGATTCCTGCCAAAAATAGATAAACCACCCCGACCTTTTATCTCGAACTCTTTTAAACTCGGTTAGTTTATTGTCATTTAAAATATAGAGAATTTTTCGTACCACGTTCAACTTAACTTTGCTTAATTCAGCAATTTTCTCGTCGGTAGTTTCATCTGATGCATCGAGTAAAACCTTTGCAATTTTAATCGCTTCAGGCCCTCCAAAGTCTTTTAAAACGGCTTTGAGCGTCTTGGAAAGAGTTTTTTTTTTATCGGCAGGAATTAAAAGTCACCTTGAAAAGCAGTAAGAAAAGTATAAAAGAATAAATCCCTCATTGAAAAAAAATTTTTTCATTTTCTCTCAATAAATAGCATGTGTTGGTATGAAAAAAGAGTATTTTTTACAAAAAGTAATCAAAAGCGCGTTTAATATTAAACAACTGTAAACCAGCAAAATACGGATGAAGGACAGATTCTTGGGATTTCTCTTTCTTGGTTGCTTCTTCTGCTTTAATATATGCTTCAAGTACGGATTTTCGAAATTTTGCTGCAGTTTCAGCAGAATAAAATGAAACAACAGACAATCTACTCTGATCGGTTTTCATTTCTTTTATTTTCTGGCGAATTTCTTGATCAGAATCATTTTCAAGTCGTTTTTCTAATGCAGTCAAATATTTCATCCATTTAGCTAGAAATTGTGATTGTACTTGTGCAAATGATTGATGAATCTGAATAAATTCCTTTAGTTCAGTATCTGTAACTTCAGAATTTTTACATTTACGTTTAGCCAGCTTTTCTTCATAATTTTCCACTAATCGGAAGAATTTTGTTGGGATCGAACCACGTGCCTTCTTTTCTCGTGCCAGTACAACTAGTCCCATACGTTCCATTTCAGATAAATGAATCGAGAGAGTAGATTTTGACTTACCAGTGAATTCTTTTAATTCTTTGAGACTGAGCTCGGGATACATGCTCAATAGGGAAAAAATCAAAAATTTGGGTTTACTTCGTAGGACATCTTTCAAAGAAATAGTTTTAGGTGCGTCTTTGGCTTCTTTTTCAACAATTGTCCCACAATCAATTTCATTAGAAGATGAAGAAAAGTCAGACTTGGATTTGGTTGGTTTGTAAATAATTATCACCTGAATGCTGATACAAATCTCGTGTATACATAAAAAAAAAAATATTATTTATTCAACTTTCGGATTAAGTATTGTAAGTATATAAAATGTTCAATTTTATGTATTTGATTTAATAGAAGAGTGCAAACCAGTTTTAATAGCCTGATCAAAATTCTTTAATTCATTTGCCAATAAATCCCTAAATTCATATAGATCTTCGATTTTCCACACATGTCCTTTACTACCAATAAACATCGAATAATCTGAATCAATCATAGAATTTATTATCCTCAAAATATTTTGAGGATTCACTGCGGTTTGGAAAAATTTTCGGAATGAAGTTCCATTCAAACAGTTTGGACAGAGAATTGGTCCTAAAAATGCAATTCCAAACCTAGGTATACTTACCATTAGATCTTCCTCTGTAAAAGCAGATCCAAAATTTTTAACGAAAATTGCCATTTTGTTATCAACGATTTGGAAATCATTTGGTATTATAAGATTTGGTAGTTGAAAATGAAAATTTGGCTGCTGAAGTAAATGATAAAGTTCGATATCTTGCGTCAGTCGAATGATTTCATTTTCTTTTTCAGACATGATTAATTGTTGAACTATTGATTCATATGAATCACTCATGTTTTGCACCCAATCGTTCAGAATTGGTATGCCTTCTTCACGAATTTTTTGAAATTGTATCGGTCCTGCAAGTATAGAGGTAGTGGGTGAGATATTAACATATCCTAATAGATGATCAAAATGGCAGTGGCTGTTAATCACGGTTTGAATGGGTTTTTTTAAATTCTCTTCAATGAATTCAAAAAGTTCAGCACTAACTTGTGGGGAGATAAATGAATCTATTAAAACCACACCATTTTCCATTTCAATTGCAATAACATTGGATTCGGGATAACCCGAAGCACGTGGTCTTAGAAAATGAATATTACTATGGATTTTCTCGATATCAAAATAATTAGAATGAATTTTGGAATGATTAGTGCTGTTTTGGTCTCCATCTACGGAAATAACTGAGTTGGAGTCAAGCCGGGGAGATATATTCATAATATTTACCTTTGCTTATGGAAATTTTTGAAGATTTTCAAACCTTCGTATGATTGTATAACACCATAACGTTTAATCTTTAGACAAAAAATCAAACGTTAGGATCAAACTAATATAGTTAAAAATATATTTAAACATTTGTTTTTGTTAACTTCATTTAAAGGAAGGATACTAAAAATTTGAACCATAACTTTTTCTAAAGAGGAATCTTTTCTAAAAACATTTAGGAATTAAAATCTTAATCAATCCTATCATAATTCTCAGTAAAGGTTTATAACTATGGCAGATCACTATTTAATGAAATTAATTCTTGCTCCTCATTTGGCTGATCCGGTAAAAGAAGCACCCGATGTACACAAGCATTTTACTCGATATTCTAAGGGTTCATTTGATGGCCCAGTAATCAAGGTTTCTAAAACCAAAGCCAAAATATCCGTTTGGGCATCACATGAATACGAAGATTTACTTTTACGTTTCGCTTTGAAAAATTGTCAAGATGAAAAAGTGAAAGTCACAGGAAACATTATAGGTGGAATTAATTTCGCACCATTGTTGAAAAAATTAGATTTTCCAGAATCTTGGAATCCAGTTAAAAGTAAGGGACAAACAAAAAACTACACCACAGAATTTAAAACGGCTGTAGAAATTGAAACGAGTAAATTGTTAGATTTAGCAACCAAGGGAACCCCATATGTCTATATTTTATTAAGTTTTACCAGTGCGGATAAATCTATTGTTTTAAAAATCAAGAAAAAACCACCTCGACCCAGTTCTAAAAATCCTGAAGATAGCTCCGCTACGAGTAAATTAAAATTCGCTTCCTTAAAACTTCCCAACTCTCCTAAACTACTAGATGGACTCTTGGAAGAGATTGCCGGAGATTTTCGAGACGAAATCCCTTCTAGTTGGAAATCATTAATTCTTCAAAATACTTATGAAATAACTGAATTGGAACTACCAAAAAATAAGAAGTTAAGCTCCCGTCTCATTCGGTTACACACTTTGCGAAAAGGGATCCTAAATCGTGTAATAGAAATTGATGGTGAACCATTTAAAAATTCAGTTGCCTTCACCGCTTAATTTCTTATTTTATTTTAACGGCACTTAATTCACTTTTCTGATAGTATTGCACCCTAAATCACAATAAATGCATCAGAATAGGATACTGCTTTTTACTTAAAATATTATTTCCTTCATTTTGTTATAGTTCGGCATAGATTACAAAACAACCAAACACTATAGGATTAATTACTGAATGAAATTGCAGAATACGATAAATTACTGGTTGCTACCACGTTTACCATGATGAAAAATGAAGATTATTGTAAAAAATTTGAAATGATGTAAAAAAATTTGATAATCACTAGTTTCTCCACTAAGCATGCTTCTAATGGAATAAATATAGGAACCTTTCCATATAATATAAAAACACTTGATTATAGTATCCGGGAAAATACATATCTGATGCATGACCTGCAAATGGAAAAATCAATAGGCCGCAATCATCTCGACCATAATCAAAATAGGTGTGTTGGAATTGAATGGCTTTTGGAAGCAAAGGATCCTTATCACCTTGGAAAATTAAACATGGAGGGCTGCTAGCATTTACCAATAGATTAGGATCAACCCATTCCGGCCTACTACTAATAGAAAATTCATGTTGGGGATTATTTGCGGGATAATAGGGAATTAAACCTTTTATAGTATATGCCTTAGAAAACTCGGAGTAATTCTTGTGGGCTAAACTTAAAGCCGCTGCACAAGTTAATTGTCCACCCGCAGATCCTCCAGAGACAAATGTTGAACCCAGATTCGCTCCAAATTCTGAGGCATGAATCTTCAAATACTTAGTGAAATTTCCGATATGTCGCATAATATCATCAATCGAGAAGTTTCCCATCACATGTTCTGGATGGGGCAGATTCTTAAATAAGTCTGACACATTATTCAACCCGTACTGAATATCAAAAACACAATACCCTTGAGAGGCAAAATACCGATTCATTTCATTTACATTCATAAATCCCTTATCTCCGACCACCCAACCACCTCCATGAATTCGAATGAGAGTGCTATTTTGACCAGGTAACCCAATTCCTCTATTAGGAGGTAGAAATGCATCAAAATATAACGTAATATCTTTATCTTGTGGATAAGCAGATTCACTCCCATTGAAATAAAGAATATCTTTGAATGTAATGCAATCGTAGGTTGAAGGCCCCCAGAAATATTCTGAGAGAATAAAAGGTGAAGAGCGGAAGTATTGGGCTTTTATTGAGGGATCAATACTTCCTTGCCAATCCCCAGCAAATTCCGGATTAAAAGCCCGTTCAAATTCCATACGGGTTGATTTAATAAATGCAGGTGTAGAAACTAAAGGGATAAACCCAATAGATGAAATCATCAATCCTAGAGTAAAAACTGAGATGATCAAGGGGTTTTTCTTTGAAATAATGAACTGCTGCATATGGTTAAAAATTTTGGATGAAGTTGAGATTTCGAGGTAAGTACTATGAATGATTGCCACCATGCTTATAGCGGTCAGCGTAAATCCAATTAAACCGAAAAAAGTACCCAACATCCCTGCAACTATGCCAATACCAAAAAGACGGGGCATAGAAGTTCCTGGAACGAAAATTCCTATATCAACATATATTAATAAAACAAATCCACTCACTACGATCACCCAGTGTAGTATGGTAATCGCATTATGGAATTTTTTTCTTAATGAAGAAGTCTGTAATTGGCTTTTTGAATTATTTATTTCTTGGTTTTTTAAATTGAACTGAATTAGACCACTATAAATATAAATTCCAATTAAAATGTTAATGAACCAAAATAAAACAAAATTAAGACTCTTCATCAACAGATTTTGGAAGATTAAATCATCATAACCGATGAAATTTACCATGAAAGCAGCAAAATACCATAAAAGCATGCAAAAAAGAAGCGAAAATGATAACCTTGCATATTTTCGGGCAATAACCTTAGAAGTTTTTTGATAAATTTGATTAATTACCATGAAAAGCGCAGTTAAATAATAGAAAATACTAATAATAATAAAAATTCCAACTATGTTCCACAAAATTGCCGATTCAAGAGAGAATAAATAAATCAGAGAGAAAATGATATTGAGAAAAGGAATTATGAAAGCTATAATTAATTGCTGCAATTTTCTCATATTTTGTTATTTAATCAATTTCTATTTAATGTTTTTGGAATGATTTATTGGATTTTATTCAATAAACAAAATATAATAAATAACAGTTGTTATTTAAACATAACAGATGCCGAGAAAAATTAATCTAAATAAAATAAATTATGCAAAAACTCTACTTGAAACAGGCCTTTCAATTCGACAAATTCAAAGTGAATTAAGACGAATTTTTGGCTCTGGAATGTCACCTAATCAATTAATAGAAATAAGAAATCAAATTAAAGATAGAAAAGAAGAAATTACACCATCTACTTCCTCGCGACAATATCTTCATCAATCTCTTCCAAGTTCAGTGGATATACGTTATTTTGCTGATCAATTCACACGTAGCATGAATGAATTTACAGAACAACTTAAAACTCAACAAATTTTGCTGGACGAATTGAGTAATCGTCTTCCGCCTCGAAAATCATTAAAATCTTCTTCCCTTCCTTTTTCTACTTCTCCTATAACAAATTCTCCTTCATCCGAATCAAGCTCTTTTTCATCTTCGTCTCCAGACACTTTGTTATTTGATCCTAATTCTTCAGATTTTGATGTTGAAATGGAGGAAAAACTTCTCGATATTCCTTTACCCCGTATCCTTTTCTTTTTAGAACAGCGAGAAAAACAGATATTATCATTTTTATCCAAGAAGAAGGCAAATCTCCATCAAATTGAGGAGCATTTAGGATTACCAAGGCAAATTACTGAGAGAATTCTTCAATACTTGGAATATCAAGGGAAAATCTATTCACTTATTGAAAACCACACTAAAATGTTCCAAATACAGTCTAATGAAAATGTAGATGAAGATGAAATGTCGTTGTACTATACTTTTCTCATTAATGTTTTACTTAAGCGTGTTTCTGATGAAATAAAAGCCATGTTACCTAGTGAGAATAAAAAAATTTCCCCTATACAATTTCCTCTAAATCGTTTGAATTTAATAAAAGTAGCATTATGGAAAGTTTGGCAAAATTTAGAAAATGAATTTGTATCTTATTTTTTATCTTAATTTGAAAGATTTTCAGAATTTTCAAGAGATTTTGGGTTGATAGACGATTCATTAGACATCTCAACATGAAAAGTGATCGGTTTTATCTCATCAGAGCATACCACGTTGTAAGTTTTTATCCAAACATCTACACGAGTAAGCAAATCTTCTGCTCCGCACGGCATTAAAAGAATGTCTTCGAACATATACTTAACTTTCTCGTCTATATCATGATAATGTTTTTTGAGAGACAAACCTATTGCAGGAATATTCATAAAGTGCTCAGAACTTTTAATTTTGTCCAAAATGTTTTGCAAACCAATCCAAGGTCGATCGGTATTGATGAGAAATAATTTTATGTTCCAATTCGGACTCAACAAATCTAATGAATCAAAATTATCTAGTGGGATTATATTATATTTAGAATTCAAATGAGAATCTAGTATTTCAAAGAATTTCGAATCTGTGGCGATAAGGATTATAGTGCCACTCTTATACATCATATTAATTATATTTAGTTGCTGAGGAATATAAATCAAGTTATTTCGTGATTAAAAAAAGTAGGGAGATCTCTTCATAAAGCTATGTAAAAAGCATTCTAAACAATTTGATTCATAATTTTTTTATAGTTACGCAATTTCTTTTCAGTGATAACCCATGCTGTATCAAACCAATGTACTGGAAAAGTGGGGTCAAAGCATCAAAGAAACCTTCCAAAATATGGATTATAACGGATTTTGGGGATTGATTTTAGTCATATTAGGTATTATTACTCTTTTCATATTGATTCTTTTTACCCAATACAAACGTCCAGAGCGGGATTCCATTAAATTTACAGCAATTACATTAGTTGTTGCCAGTGTATTTTTAGGCTTTGGATTGCACATGATTTTAATCGCTCGCGGAATTTGGTGATAACCAAACCAATTTTTTCTTGTTAATCTTCTCTATCTATTCTGTAGTTGCTCTTAACATACTCCTTGGATTTTTATATGATCTTTTATATGATCCAAAATTATCTAAAACGATGATTGTATGATTTTACAAACAAGTATTTTTCTAACGATTGTATATATACTAATTGCAAGTATTTTATTATGGCTGATGATTTGGCTGGCTGCACGTTTGATTATTTCGAAATCCTACGCGGTTGATAAGAAATTTCTCTTATTGATTTCCGCTTTGGTATTAGTT
>Ga0164318_10006567_pt1 | contig 11260 bp, 7 predicted proteins | sample GuaBasSedimGuay9_FD_113734 | JGI IMG/M metagenome (GOLD analysis project Ga0164318, IMG submission 113734) | Subseafloor sediment microbial communities from Guaymas Basin, Gulf of California, Mexico - Guay9, Core 4571-4, 0-3 cm | ecosystem: Environmental > Aquatic > Marine > Hydrothermal vents >... | reverse complement strand
CTCTACGCCACCGACTACCAGACCGACAAGCTCTACCGCTGCGACGTCTACGACCTGGCCGGCAGGTGCGTGCGCTCGCGATCGCGGCGCGGCACGGCGACCCTCTACAGCGAGGTGGAGAACCTGGGCCCAGGCGAAATCACCGGGGGCTCCATGGTCCTGGCCATCCCCGTCGACGGCCCCAACCAGGAACTGGACCGGGTCGCCTGGACCGAGGGCGCCCGGCGCGAAAAGGACCAGTGGGGCCAGGAGGTGGCCGTCTACGAGCTGGGGCACCTCGCCCCGGGCGAGAAGAAATCCGCTCAGCTGACCGGCACCGGCACCTTCTACCGCATTTCCACCAAGATATTCCCCCACCTGGTGGGAAATCTGGACGAGATCCCCTCCGACATCCGCGACAAGTACCTGGCCGACGCGGACAAGTACCGGGTCAACAGCGATTACATCCAGGACAAGGTCAAGGAGGTGATCGGCGACGAGACCAACCCCTACTTCAAGGCCCGCATGCTGTACGATTTCCTCATCGGACGCATCAACTACCAGATGGTCGGCGGTTGGGACATCGCCCCTACAGTCATCGAACGCGGCACCGGATCCTGCTCCGAATACACCTTCTCCATCGTATCGCTTTGCCGCGCCGCGGGCATTCCCGCGCGCTACGTGGGCTGCATGGTCCTGCGGGGCGAGGACGCCTCCATCGACAGGGCCTACCACCGCTGGGCCGAGATCTACCTGCCCCGCATCGGCTGGATTCCCGTGGACGTCAACGCCGGCGACCGGACCTGGCAGGGCGACCGCTGCTTCTGGTTCGGCGGCATCCAGAACCGTTTCCTGATCACGACCCGGGGCGGCGGCGATTCGCGCTGGCTCAACTGGGGCTACAACGTGGAGACGGCCTATCGGACCCGGGGCAAGGCCAACGTGCGCACCGAGGGCTTCGCCGAATGGGACGTCGTGGACGAGTAAATTTCCACGGCGGGGTTGACACGGCCTGAAACTGTGGCCATCGTGGGAACCTGGCGCTGATTCTGGTTGTTCGACCCCCGGAAATCCGACTTCCGGGCGGTAACGTTAGGCACATCCATGACGACCGGGCGCAAAATCCTGAGCGTGGTCCTGGCCTTGACCCTTTGGGGACAGGCCGTGGCCGTGGATTACCTGCACCACCATCTGGTGACCGGCATTCCCGGCCGCACCTTCCAGGCCTCCATCGTCCACACGACCGCCGGCCTGCCGGCCTACCTGGCCGCCGCCGATACCGAGACCGGGCACTCGGAAGCCACCTGCCCGTTCTGCCTCTTCCTGCAGAATTTCCACGGCCGCACCATCAACACCGTTTTCAATGGTGCCGGCCTTGTCTACCGGACCTCGGTACCGGTCCTACAGTCCGACTCCGCTCCCTTGTCCGGACACCTGAACCACGCCGGACCTCGCGCCCCTCCCGCCGACCAGGTCTGATCATCACCCGGCAGTGAACCATTCCTGAACCATGGCGAAGGCCATGAGCCTATGCCATGAGCGGAGGTCAAAAACATGAGGAAATTTGTAGGTATTTTTGTGTCGATCCTGGTGATCCTGACGGGTCTCGGCGGACCCGGACGGGCAGTCGCCCAGGATCCTGCGCCCGATCCGGAACTCCAGAGTCTCCGGCAGGCGGCGGCCGCCGCCTCCCAGGCCCCAACTGCCGCGGAAAAACCGGCCGAGACCATTTTCAAGGCCGGCTCCCTGGGTCTGCAGAAACTCAACCCCGAGATCAGCGTCACCGGCGACATGCTGGGGATCTACCAGAGCGGCAACGACGATCTGCCGGCTTGGGACACCACGTTCCGCAACATGGCCATGCACTTCGAGGCCTACCTGGATCCGTACTCCCGCTTCAAGGCCGCCACCCCGTTCTCGGACGAGGGCGCCGAGCTGGAAGAGGTCTATTTCACCCGCTTCGGTTTCCTGGGCGCGGTCAACCTGACCCTGGGCAAGTTCAAGCAGCAGTTCGGCATCGTCAATCGCTGGCACAAGCACGCCCTGGATACCTTCGACTATCCCCTGGCCCTGCGCATGATCTTCGGCAACGGGGGCCTCAACGAGACCGGCGTCTCCCTGGACACGGACTTCTCCGCCTTCGGCCTGGTCCACGGCCTGACGGTCCAGGTCACCGACGGCGACAACCCCGATCTCTTTGCCGGCAACGCCAAGAACAGGCCAGCCATCCTGGCCCATTACAAGCTGTACCGGGACCTTTCCCCCAGCACCTATCTGGAGCTCGGCGGAACCGGCCTATTCGGTTGGAACGATACCTGGGCGACCCGCGACAGCGTGGCGATCGACCCCGATCCCGTGGTCGTCGACGACCACCGGCTGAGCACCAACGTTTACGGCCTGGACCTGAACCTCCTGTGGGAACCCACGGGCAACATGCGCTACCGCAACTTCCAGTGGCGCAGCGAGGCCTACTTCCTGGACAAGGAGATCCTCTCGCCCTACGGGCCGGGCACCGACCACATCAAGCCCTGGGGCTTCTACTCCCTGGCCCAGGCCAAGGTCAGCCGCACCATCGAGATCGGTGCGCGCTACGACTATTACGAACCCGAAGCGAGGGCTTACGCCGGCGTTGACGACGCCCCCTTCACACCGAACCAGGTGGTCGACGGCGACAGCCCCAACCGGTGGATGGTCAGCGGCTGGGTGACCTGGTGGCAGAGTCCCTTCGTGAAATTCCGCGCCGGATATTCCCATGAGAGCGGGGATGAAACCGGACCCGACATCGACTCGGTGGCCTTCCAGATGGTATTCGCCGCCGGCCCGCACAAACACGAGCGCTACTAGGAGGAACAACCATGAAGAAACTCATCCTGCTGGCGGCCTTGCTGGCCGTCACTGCGGGCCAGGCCCTGGGAGCCCTGGCCGACAGGAAGCTGAACGTCGTGACCACCCTGCCCGATTACCGCATCCTGACCCAGGCCATCGGCGGCGACCGCGTCGATGTCCGGTCCATCGTGCGCGGCGACCAGGATGCCCACTTCATCCGTCCCAAGCCCTCCTTCGTGACCATGGTGCGCAAGGCGGACGTGCTGATCGCCACCGGGCTGGACCTCGAGCTGTGGCTGCCGACGGTGGTCAACAAGTCGGGCAACACCCACGTCCGCAGCGGCCAGCCCGGTTACGTGGCCGTGGCCCAGGGCATGAACCTGCTGGAGAAACCCGCGCTGATGTCCCGCTCCGAGGGCGGCGTGCACATCTACGGCAACCCCCACTTCACCAGCGACCCCATCAACATGAAGACCGTGGCCCGCAACATCACCACCGGCCTGATCACCAACGACCCCGCGGGCCGGGACTACTACCTGGCCAACCGCGACCGGTTGCTGGACCGCCTGGACCGCAGTCTGTTCGGCGCGGACCTGGTGGACATCCTCGGCGGCGACACCCTGTGCGACATGGCGCAGGCCGGCACCCTCGTCGATTTCCTCTCGGCCCACGACTACCGGGGCCGTCCGTTGCTGGACGTGCTGGGCGGGTGGCTGGGCCGCATGATGCCGCTGCGCGGGATCCCCATGGTCACCTATCACCGGAACTGGGTCTACTTCCAGCACCTTTTCGGTCTTCAGGACGCCGGCACCATCGAGCCCAAACCCGGCATTCCCCCCTCGGCCAAGCACGTCGCCGAGCTGGTGGACCAGATGAAGGCCCGCGGGGTCAAGCTGCTGATGGCCGCCAACTACTTCGATGAGCAGAAGGTCAGGACCGTGGCCAAGCGCGTCGACGCCGCACCCATCATCGTTCCCATGTACGTCGACGGCGCTCCCGGTACCGGGGACTACTTCAAGCTTGTGGACTACTGGGTCGATCACCTGCTGGAAGCAGCCGGATCCAAGGGATTGCTGAATACGGCAGTATCCGGTGAGGCCGCCCCATGAACGACTTCCTGGGGTTCTTCGCCGTCCAGATCACCTTGATCGCGGTGGTGCTGGTCCTGCACACCTACCTGGGCCTGCACGTGATCCGGCGCACCCTGATCTTCAGCGACCTGGTCCTGGACCAGCTGGCAGCCTTCGGGGCCATGGTGGGCATCGGGCTGGGCATCGGCTACGGCACCAGCGGATCCTACTGGCTGTCCCTGGGCGCGGTGATCCTGGGTTCGCTGTTGCTGGCTGTCGCCGTCCCGCGGGACAAGCGTATCCCGCGGGAGGCCGTCATCGGGATCCTGTACGCCATGGCCCTGGTCATCTCCCTGCTGCTGGGCGACAAGCTCAGCGGCGGGGGGGACATGGTGACCAAGACCCTGGCCGGCGCCATGCTGTGGGTGAGCTGGCCGCTGGTGATCGTCACCGCCGCGGTCTACATCCTGCTGGCGATATTCCATTTCGTGTTCCGCGACCGGTTCATCGCCCTGGCCGACCCGGACAGCCGCCTGCAGCAGCGCCGCAAGTGGGACTTCCTGTTCTTCACCACCCAGGGCATCATCACCGTGCTGATCGTGCCCATCGCCGGCGTGCTGCTGGCCTATGCCTTCCTGATGATCCCCGCCGCCATCGCCACCATGTTCGTGCGCGGATGGCTCAAGGCCGTCGCCGTGGGCTGGAGCATCGGCATGGCGTCCTGCCTCGTGGGCTTGACGGCTTCGTATCACTGGAACCTGCCCTACGGGCCGAGCCTGGTCCTGGCCATGGGCGCCTCCTTCATCATCGCGGTCATCATCCGCTCCCTGCGACCCGGTGCACGGAGCATACCGGAAGGTTCCCCGTCATGACCGACCTGATCGCCATCCAGGGTCTGCCCTTCCTGGCCTGTCTGGCCATGCTGTCGATCCTCGGCTACGTGGGTCTGCATGTCCTCAAGCGCGAGGTCATCTTCATCGACATCACCCTGGCCCAGGTAGCCGCCGTGGGGGCCATCGGCGCTCATGTCCTGTTCAAGGTCCACGCGGATTCCCTGCAGGCCCAGGCCACAGCCCTGGGCGCCACGTTGCTGGCGGCGGCCTTTTTCGCGATCATGCGCCGCCGGGTCAGGGAGATCCCCCTGGAAGCCATCATCGGGGTGAGCTACGCCATCGCCGCGGCCGGCGCCTTGTTCCTGGTGGGCATCGCACCGGGCGGGCACTCGCACATCCAGGACATGCTGTCGGGCAGCATCCTGTGGGTCACCCCGCACGACTTCCTGGTCAGCATCCCGGTTCTCGTCGCCGTCGGGGCCTGCTTCTACCTGTTCCGCAAGCCCTTCCACGCCATCTCCGATGATTACGAAGGAGCCGCCGCCGCCGGCTTCAACACCCTGCTCTGGGATTTCCTGTTCTACGTCCTGGTCGGCATCGTGATCACCACCGTGGTGCGCATCGGCGGCGTAGTGCTGGTCTTCTGCTTCCTCATCATCCCGGCCACCGTGGCGACCATGCTGGCCTCGAGCTGGAGAGTCTGCCTGCTGCTCACCTGGGCCATTGGTTCGGCGGCCGCGGCGGCCGGTTTGACCTTCGCCGCCCGGCTCGATTTTTCCGTGGGCCCGGCCATCGCCCTCTGGTTGGGGATCACCATCGCCCTGGGTGGTTTGGGAAAAAGTCTGAAATCGAGGTCCCGGCATGGGGTTTCCAGCCCTCCAGGAGGTTAATAAACGGCTTTCCCCCTGAACCGCCGTAATTGTCCAACAATTTACCATAAAACCGGTTAACGGGTTCCTCGTCCTTCGTGGAGTCAATAAAGCGGGAAAAACTATGCAAATAATCCAGCATTTTTGATATTATAGGTCCGACATCGGATCCCTATGCGCCCTGGAACCCCAACATCAATGCGAGCCTGGATCCTGACTATGCAACCGTGGTATTCCAAACTCTACTCCCGATTGATCCCCCTGGCCGGAATGGTCCTGCTGGCCACGGCAGCGGGTACGTCCACTACTGTCCACGCCGATGGGCACACAGGCCTGGCCTCTCCCCCTGCCGACTGGCCCCAGTCCTGTCTCATCGAGGGAGGCAGCGCCGCCGCCATGACGAGCATTCCCATGACCGTTTCGGGAATGCCCGAGCCCGACGCACGTCAAGAATTGTTCGACATCCTGCACTACGACCTGAAAATAGAAGTCAATCCCGCTATGGCCTGGATCGGGGGCATAGCCACGATCTATCTGGCCGCCAAGGACCAGCCGGTTTCGGAGATCGTCCTCGACTACCGGGACGGCATGGATTGCTACCAGCCTTCCATCACCTATCCCTACGAGGCCGATCTCAACTACTACCACAAGGACGACCTGCTCGTCGCCGCCCTGCCCACACCCCTGGAACCGGGTGAAACAGCTTCGATCGTGCTCAATTTCTGGGGCAACCCCGAGCCCGAAGGCCTGTTCGGATTCCAGTCGTCCACCACCGACGCGGGCAACCTGGTCGTGGCCACGGTGAGCGAACCCTGGAGCGCGCGTTCCTGGTGGCCCTGCAAGGACGACCCCACCGACAAGGCCACCTTCACCACCAGCATCCGGGTTCCCCTGAACATGATCGCCGTTTCCCCCGGCATCAGCACCCAGAGCGGCATGGGCTCCTACTCCTGGTACGAACCCAAGCCCGTATCCACCTACCTGTTCAGCCTGGGTATTTCCAACTACACCGAGCTGGTAGACCAGTACATCGGCAGCGCCGGGGCCATCCAGCTTCACCACTACATGTTCCCCGAGGACGCCGCCGACGCCGAAGCCGACTTCGCCGTCCTGCCGGAGATGCTGGATTTCTGCGGAGACCTCTTCGGCCCCTACCCCTTCCCCAACCAGAAATACGGCATGGTCGAATGCCAGTGGGATGAGGCCATGGAACATCCCACGGCCGTGACCTGGGGCAATGTCCTGGTCACCGGCACGGGGCAGTTCGAGACCATCATCGTCCACGAGCTCTCCCATATGTGGTTCGGCAACCTGATCACGCCCGTCGACTGGACCCAGATCTGGCTCAACGAGGGTTTCGCCACCTACACCGAAGCCCTGTGGGCCGAGCACAAGTGGGGCTTCACCGGGCTCCGCCAGTTCATGGCCACCCACAACTGGGGCTTCGGTTACGGCTGGGACACCCTGGTCAAGAAATCCACCATCTCGGACCCGACCTACTTCTTCAACGCCATCCCCTACAACAAGGGCGCGTGGGTGCTGCACATGCTACGGAGATGGATCGGCGACGAGGATTTCTTCGCCTCCCTGCGCGCTTACCTGGACAACCCCGACCTGCGCTACGGCAACGCCACCTCCACGGATTTCCAGGCGGCCTGCGAGGAGGTTTCGGGGCAGGATCTCGGCTGGTTCTTCGACCAGTGGCTGTACCGCACAACCCACCCCGTATACAGGATGGGTTGGCACAACGACTGGCAGGACGGGACCAACCGGTTTACGGTGCAGTTGCAACAGGTCCAGATTCCGGATCCGGTGTACGGAACCCAGCCTTACAAGGTCCAGGTGGATTTCCGGCTCGTGGGATCAGGTCTGGACACGACCGTCACGGTCATCAACGACCAGCTCGATCAGATCTTCACCTTCGACCTCGACACCGACGTGACCCAGGTCGTTCTGGATCCCGATCGCTGGTTGCTGCACGGTGTGGACGACAATCCCCTGGCGTCGGCAACCCCCACGGCCAGCGGGCCGCTCCAACTGCTTGCGGCCTACCCCAACCCCTTCAACCCCCGCTGCCGGATCCGCTGGCAGACCGAGACGGCCACACGGGACCGGCTGGAGATCTTCGACATGAGGGGACAACGTGTCGTCTCGCGGCAGCTTTCCGCTGCCGCGCCGGGGATCCGCGAATACGTGTGGGACGGCCTCGATGAAGGCGGCAGGCCCCGTCCCTCGGGCGCTTACCTGTACCGGATCACCAGCCGGGGGACGGACAAGGACGGACGCGGAGGGGCTTGGTCCGTACAGGGCAAGATCACCCTGGTGCGTTGAGCGGGATAACGATCACTTCACCATGACCAGGCGACCCCGGGCCACGGGGTTCCCATCCAGATACATCCGGTAGAGATACACGGCCGACGGCAAGGCACGCCCCCGCGCATCGGTCCCGTCCCAGGCCATGTCATGCGAACCCGCGGCCAACCGCTGAACCGGAGACCGCCACACCCGACGGCCGGCCAGATCGTAGACCTCCAGCCTGACTTCTCCCGATCGCCCGAGGTCGAAGTCGACCCGGGTGCGGCTGTTGAAAGGGTTGGGACGGGCCCGCAGGCGGCCGACCACGGTCTCCGCCGGGACATCAGGTCCCGGACCGACACCGCTGGGACCATCCATCTCCCTGATCCTGTCCACGGCCAGCCATCGGCCCGGCAACGTGTCGGCATCCACCAGACGCAAACGCACCGAACGACCGCTGAAGGCCGTCAGATTCCATATCCTCTCCTGTAACGGGTAACCGGGGAACGGCTGCAGCCGGTCCAGCTCCACGCCGGTGTCGGCATCGGTGATCGCCACATAGGTCTCCGCACCCGAGGCGCCGCAATCGATCATCACGCCCAGGTAGCCGGTGCCGAGCACGAAAGGACGCGACTCCAGTACGGCCGTGGCATTGTCGGGCAACGTCCCCCCCGGTTGCCCCACGCCGCCGAGCGGCCCGCCGTAGTTCTCGAGGGTGCTGAACCAGCCGTGGCCCTGGGGCAACTGGGGAAGATCCCCGCGCAGGACGGCGTTGTCGCCGAAGGTCGGGGCCGAAGTCGCCGCCGCACCCGCACGCACGGGCCAGTCGTCGCCCAGGGGATCGGTAGCGAAAACGACCGGGGTCATGCCGCCGTCGTCGTAGCGCACGCTGTCGAACTTCACGGTCACGAACCAGGTCTCGTCGCGGGGATCCTGGTCCTTGGCCAGGCGTGCGAACACGTCGGCGCCGCCAGGGGAACCGAAATGGTCGACCTCCGGCGCCCAGCCCGCATCGACGACATCGCGCTGAGTCATGGTCCACAGGGAAGGGTCCGCGGCCACCATGTGGCTGGTGGGCGCGTGCTCTATGTTGGGATCCTGCTCGGTGAAGAACAGATGGTGCCAGCCGTCTCGCACCACGTACTGCGGGCTTTCCAGGTCGTACGTCAATCCGGTGGAACCATCGTGGGTATAGAACACCCCTGCATCCTGCCAGTGCACCAGATCCGTCGAGACCGCCCGGTGGACAATGGCCCGCCGGTAGCCGGGATACCCTCCCAGGCGCAGGGCGGCGGTGGACAGCATGTTCCACTGGGCCCCGTCGTTATAGACGAACGGATCCCGGAAGGAGCTCCAGGCCTGGTCAGGCGCCCAGTGATAGACCAGGCTGTCCGGCTCGAAAACCGGGTTGGCCTCGCTCTTGGTCCAGGTCTGCAGGTCGGGCGACCAGGCCAGGCAGGGTCGCTGGACCATCTTGTCGGCCACCCCCGTGTAGAGCATGGCCCAGCTCCCGCTCACCGGGTCGTAGACCACGTCCGGCGCCCACATGGCCACCGCGTCCCACCATCCGGGGCCACTGGTCAGCACGGGACCGAGAACATCCCAATGCCGCAAATCGGGCGAGGATGCGTGCCAGATGGTGTCCGCGTTGGCAGGGTTCATGTCCTGCTGGGGGATGGTGTGATAGAAGGCATGATAAAGTCCCCCGTTTTCCACCAGGCAGAAATCCCAGATCTGCCGACCCGGCTGCACCAGGTAGGGAGTCTCGAAATCGAAGTCCGCCTGACCCGGGCAGGGCACCGCCGCCGCCAGCAGCAGGAGCATTGCCCATGCCAGCTTGGCCGGCAGCGAAATTGTTCCGGGATGAAAGCGACCCATGACCACTCCTCAGTACCGCCATACGATGCGGGCCGACGCCACGGTATCCCGTGACCGACCACGGACCAGGTAGACACCCTGGGCCACCCGACGGCTCTGGCCGTCTCGACCGTCCCAGACGACTTCATGCGGCCCCGCAGGCAGCATCGCATCACGCAGCAGCTCCCGGACCCGGCGGCCGCGCAGATCGAACACGGTCAAGGTCAACGGGCCCTCCCGCGCCATGTCCGCCCGGAGGGAAATCCCTCCCGGGGTCCGTTCGACCACGGCCAGCCGCAGAGGCGTTGCCGCCTCCGGATCGGGAACCCCCGCCGCCGCCGTCAGGATCTCCACCGGTCCGGTCGTGTGCCGGATGGTCGCCACCTGTGCGGCAGCGTCCCAGTACCAGCCGTCGCTCTCGAGCGGCAGGGCCTGCGCTTCGGACATGGGAATCCCGGCCGCCGCGATGGCGGCGGGCCTGGCGGCCAGCTTCACGGTTTCGCCGCCGCTCCCACCGGCGGTGGCCCAGCGGACGGCCACGCCTCCACCGGGATACTCCACCAGGGTCAAGGGCGCCTCCGCGGTCAGGACATGATTTTCCCCGGTGGGCGCCAGCTCCGGCTCCAGCCCCATGATCTCCAGGAAGTACTTCACCGTGTTGAAGTTCTGCTCGTACCAGCTATCCACGTTGAAATGGGTCACCAGATCCTTGATGGTGGTGAACATGCGGCCGTCCGCGGCGATATCGCGATCGTTCTGTCCGTGGGAACAGACCGCGGCCATGGCCAGGGCCGTGTGCCGCCAGGTCGTGTCCCGCCGGGCGTCCCCGGCCAGGGCTTGGTCCAGCACCAGGACGGTCCGGGCGTACTGCAGGCTGGAGGCGTAGGTGGCCTCGGGCCACCCGGCCCATTCCAGGGTCACCGGCTCGTACTGATCGTAAATGGTTCCGGGCCCCCGCACCAGGTAGCGGGCATCCACCGAATCGAGAATGGCCGTCGCCATGTCCTGCCAACCTGTCGGTCGTCGACGAGTCAACTCCATGATCATCTCGTGGGCCGAATAGTGGTCGCCGAAACCGGTCTGCATTTCCGGGGATTGATCCTCGTAGAACGCCTCCCAGCGCATGTAATCCGCGGCGGCCGGGTTGCAGGGGTTGGCCAGCAACCAGTTCCAGGCCCGATCACGGGCCTGGCCATACCCCGCGTCCCCCGTGCGCAGCGCCATGGCATCCAGGAACCGGACCGCCGGCAGCAGGTGGCTGGTGTAGTCCTGGGTCACGGTGCCGTCGCACGGCACGGCGCGGAAGGGCCAGCGACCGTCGTCCTCGGCGCCGCCACCCAGCTGGGTGGCCACCAGCACGTCGGCGATCTCCAGCGCGGCCGTCCAGTAGGCCGACTCGCCGGTGATATCGTACAGGCGCAGCAGCCGCAACCCGAACATGGGCGCCTTGTCCGTCATGTTGGCGGGGCCGTCCCAGCCCCCGCCCATCACCGCGTTGGTCTGCGTGCTGTAGGGAAAGTTCCCGTACAGG
>Ga0164318_10006566_pt1 | contig 11261 bp, 13 predicted proteins | sample GuaBasSedimGuay9_FD_113734 | JGI IMG/M metagenome (GOLD analysis project Ga0164318, IMG submission 113734) | Subseafloor sediment microbial communities from Guaymas Basin, Gulf of California, Mexico - Guay9, Core 4571-4, 0-3 cm | ecosystem: Environmental > Aquatic > Marine > Hydrothermal vents... | reverse complement strand
TTTATATCTTCCGCAACTTCTTCAAGCTCTTTCTTGGTCACATAAGTCGGCTCAAGTATCTTTTTCTGCAAATCCATATTTGATTTCAGAAAATCCGTATACCTAGCAATAAACCCGGGAACCGCCTCCATAAAGTCAGAACTGTCAGCTACCTTACTCAAAACCTCGAATGGTATATCGGTCCATTTATTTATGAACTCTTTCGGGTCTGATACCGTACTGCATGTGGCCATACTCCTACATGCTTTCAAACCATCCCGAGAAACCTCCATAAGTTTCTCATAAAAATCCGCGCATAACGAATATAGGTATACCTGAACGTCAAAACCTTTCTCAGCACTTGCAGTCGCCAGGCTTGCTATTTCCGGGTAGTTTGGGTGAATACTAAAAAACGGTTCCATAACCTGTTTCCAGTGATCCAGTGTATTCTTATAAATTTCCTTCAACTCAGCAGGGTTGCCAAACATTTTCGTTCCCTTGCACTCTTCCTGCCCAGACTGATACATAGCTTCCATAAATCCGCTACAGACTTCCGCTGTAGTCGAAAATGCTTTAATGGTTGATTCGCCAACCTGTTCCAGGAATTCTACATAGTAATTAGTCATGTCATTTATTTTGTTATCACTCATTTTTACACCTTCATTCTTAATCTAAGTATTGGATTTTTTGGAATCGGTTTTTTCAAAGGGAGCTGTAAACCCCTCCATCATTTTCTGAAACTCCCTGGTCTGTTTCTCCACCAATTTCTGGAATTCGCTTGCCACGCTCGCATACTCAAACCCTTTCGCTCCAAGGAGAGCCTCAAGCTGCTTTATTCTTTCTTCAAGACGCTTTACTTTATCTTTAAGCTCCTTGCATTCTCTTGCAACTTCTTCATACTTTTCCCCGGAAACTACGTCGAATAGCTCCAGATATTCCTTAAATGCACTCCTGAAATCACTGACTGATTTTTCCCACAACGAGGCATATTGGGGATCATTTTCGGAAAGTTTGTCAAGCCCGTAAAATTTCTTGAACTGCTCTGTCAAATCCTCGAACCCCTTAAACCCACTTGAAATCCACTGACCGATCTCCGCAGCACGCTTTTGTTTCCTGGCAACATCAACCAGTAGATTTCCCCAAAATTCTAAAAACTCTTTGTTCATACCTGTTCTTTCTCTGATGATCTTCCATGGGAATTTTCAGAGATTAGGACTCCTAATCTCTGAAAACTAAGCCCATGAAGTAGCGTCAGCCACTCTTAACCAAAAAAATCTTCAACTTTTTTATAGCTTTCATCCACCGCTTTTTTGAATTCGTCTCTAGCTTTTTTATAAGCCTTGATCCATTCTTCCAGTGCTTTCTTCCCTTCGTCCGGTAGCCATGGTGACTGTGATACCAGCGTCTGGACCATTTGTTCTGTCTGGTTCTGTAACATGACTATGGAGTTAAAGGTGTTCTCAAAAGCAGTCTTGTTTAACTTAATCATCTGTTTCATCATTTCTTTTGGTTCCATTGAATTTCTCCTTTTTGTTTACTTTGATTTGGCTTCTGCGCTTTTTTTAGCCTCTTTTTCTGACTTCGAAAAAATATCCTCCATTTTCTTGAAGCCGTCATTAACTATCTTCTTGTATTCATCTCTAGCCTTTTTACATTTATCCAGCCACTCCTTTAACACCTTTTTCCCTTCTGACGGCATCCAGGGAGCTTTTTCCATGTAAGCAAGCAGCATTTCCTCCGTTTGATCCTGAACCATGGACATGGCTTTAAAAGTGTTATCAAAAGCCGTTCTGTTAAATTCAATCATCTGTTTAATCATTTCTAACTGTAACATTTTTTCTCCAATCCTCCTCTGGGTATAATTTTGGCGGCAGATGGCCATGCTTCCATTACTTCTGAGTTCCAGTTTTCACCACGTTCAACACCTGTTCACTGATGTCAGCATCTCCATCCAGTTTCTTATCAAAACGAACAGACCTGCATACAAAGGACATAATATCCTCCGATGCTCCGTTCATGACCTCCAAAACTCTTCTCTTCTTTTCCATAAAATCCAGATACGATTCCAGAAAACTGCACAAAACTTTTCTTCCCCTCTCCGGAACAAATGGATTTTGTTTTACCATCAAATCTGCAATCTCAATGGCTTGTGCCCACATTAAATTTGTTGATTTGGCGGTCGTCCTCAAAATTTCCCTCTGCACAGCACAAATTGTCTCAGCAATTTCGAAAGTGTTCATATCGTTACACCTTTCCGTTTTCGTTTGTGCTCAAATTGCCACCTGCCAGCCATTTGTGATCATACTATAAGCACCATAGTTACGAAGTCAAGAGAAAAATGACGCATTGCACAAATATTTGACTCATTTCTTCACACAACCATATTATCGCTTGACATCACAAAATATCTGAATTACAAATCATCCATAAAATATGCTGAAGGTATATTGTGCTTAAAATTATTGCATTGTGTCAGGAGATTTCGTGGAGAAACAAGAAAAAGAAAAAATAATCATCAAAAAATACCCCAACAGGCGACTTTACGATACAAAAAAGAGCACTTATGTCACATTGAAAGAAGTCGCCGAAATGATCAAAAAAGGTTACGAAGTAGAAGTTATCGATGTAAAAAGTGGAGAAAACGTTACTGCGTTTATACTCACGCAAATAATACTTGAAGAAACCAGGAAAAATAGCTCATTTCTCCCCGTATCACTGTTGCATCTCATTATCCGATACGGCGAAAATGTTCTTAGTGAATTTTTCGACAAGTACCTGGAACTGACAATAAAGAATTACCTCACGTACAAGTCCACTGTGGACGAGCAGTTCAAGAAGTGGCTGGAACTCGGAATGGATCTATCAACAATGGGGCAAAAGGCAATGTTAGATTTTTTCAACCTGAAGCCACCGTTCGATTTTTCATCCAGTCAAGAGCAAAGCGCTGAAGAAGAATCGTAGAATCCCGGGCACTTTGTGATAGATCAGCCCCGGCGGGAATAATTCCCGCCGTTCCATTTAATTGCGCATTTCATACCCCAAAAGACTCGATGCAATCTTTGTATTTTGCAGAATAGTTTTCAAATATTTTAACTGGTTTTCGGCGGCCTCGGCGGACTCACCACTGCTTCACCGTCCAGAACAACCGTTCCCTCCTGGTTAGTACACGTGGTCTTAAGCCTGACTTTTTTCTTCTCCTTATCTATAGCAATTACTTCTACCCTCGCAGTTATTGTATCCCCCATTCGAACAGGAGCAAGAAATTTGAACTCTTGTTCCAGGTAAATTGTCCCGGGCCCCGGAAGCTGCGTACCCAGAATAGCTGAAATAAAACCGGCGGGAAGCATACCATGAGCAATTCTTGTTTTAAAAAAGGTCTTTTCAGCGTATTCTTCGTTTATGTGAGCAGGGTTAAAATCTCCGGTCAAGCCGGCATAGAGATATACATCTGACTCGGCTATGGTTTTAGAAAATTCCGAAGCTTCCCCTATTTCAAGTTCATCTATGGTTTTTCCAATCATTATTTTCCTCCGCTATCTATTTTCAGGGTCGTTATCGCACGATACACTAAAACCACGATCTGTGGCTCCACATATCTTCCTGCAGTTCTTTCATATCAGTTTTCAACATCAGGTAAAGGGATGCATTCTGTATCGCCAGTCCTCCAAGGTACGCAAGAGCGTTCACCAGCATAATTTCGTCTTCCGTAAATTCCCTTTTTCTATCCGTGTAAAGCCTGAGTTCCCCTATAACCTTTTCTTTCGTCTTAATGGGCACCGATAGTATGGACACGATACCTTCCTTCTTTTTTTCATCGTGATACTGAACACGGTCGTCAGTGGTGGCATCTTCAATCCATACCGGTTTTCCTTTTAGAGTATCGCTGATACTTTTGTCAGCATGGATTGGCCCTTTGTCCAGGTACTCCTCGCTGAGACCATAACTCGATACCAGCTCCAGCACCTGCTTATCCTCATCCAGAAGTCGAATAGAGGACGCTTTCACTCCCAGCGCATCTGCAACATCAGCTGAAAGGATATGCAGGATCTTCTTAATATCAAGACTTGAATGAATACTTGCCGCTATATCCAGAAATATCCTCGTATTTTCTCGCAGTTGTTCAAAAAGCCTGGCATGCTCTATGGCAATGGCACCCTGCTCGGCAAGTGCCTTTAGAAATTCTATTTCTTTCGGTGAAAAATCTCTGGGCGTATCGGTGTATAGTGACAGTATTCCAACACTTTTTCCTTTAAACAAGGCCGGTACAACCAGGATGGATGCAATTCCCTCTTTCTTTTTCGCCTCGTGGTTTTCTACCCTGGGATCACTGGTTGCATCCTTAATTGCCATGTATCCACCCTCAAGCACATCCTTCGCTGCCTTTTTCGCCTTCATTGGATCAGCATGTAAATAGTTATCAGAGAGTCCCTTCTGCGCCACAGGCTGATAAATCTCTTCTCCTTCTTCTGCCAGAAAGAGACACGCTGCCTTTCCATTCATGGTTCTTATGGCGTTATCAACTATAAGTTCCAGAATTTCATCCTTGTTTAACGTTGTTCCAAAAGCTCTAACCACTTCACAGATCGATTCGAAATAGTCATTTCCACCTTTTTTCGTAGTCATATCCCACTCCTGGTTTCACATTGATTTATTTACACTCTGTCAATAATTACTTTGCCTTGGCCTTTGAAGCCGTTTTCTTTTTCTTCGCAGTTTTACGAACCGTTTTGTCTCTTTCCTTAAGCCACTGGGCTATCTTGGGCACCAGTTCACGCTGGCACTTTGAGCTCACGTAAATCCCTATGTGGCCTGTGTCCAGACAGATGTCCTCAGTATCCTTACTACCAATCTTTTTTGTAAGAAGTTCACATGCTTCAGGTGGAACAAGGTGATCAAACTTCCCATAAATATTCAGCAACGGAACTTTAATCTTCCTGAGGTCAACTTTCTTTCCCCCCACCACCATCTTGTTTTGAATAAGTAAATTCTTCTGGTAACAATCCTCGATAAACTGCCTGAATGTCTCTCCTGGCACATCAGGGCTGTCAAATATCCATTTTTCCATCCGGATAAAATTTTCAACGAATGTTTTGTTATCTATATTTTCAAGGAATCCAACGTATTTATCAATCATCAGGCGGGCAGGATTAAGCAGAAGGAATCCAAGATTCAGGATATCCCCCGGCATATTTCCATAGGCCCTTACAAGCTTCTTCGCGTCAATTTGCCTCGTCCAGATGTGGAGTAATCCTTTGTCTGTATCAAAGTTGGTAGGAGTAACAGTGGTTATAAGATTCTTGATTTTATCGGGATGAAGCGCAGTATATATAACAGAAAAAGTTCCTCCCATGCATATTCCCATGAGGTTGATTTTCTTTATTTTGTGCTTTTTCCTTATAAAATCAATAACACTATCCATGTATACGTTTACATGGTCATCTATACCCAGGAACTTATCTTTTCTGGTCGGGTATCCCCAGTCAATCATGTAGAGATCTAATCCTTCGTTGAGAAAATTTTGCACCACACTTCTACCCGGCTGGAGATCAAGCATGGTTTCGCGGTTAATCAAAGCATAGACCACCAACAGTGGTGTTTTTATGCTCCTTTTAACTTTAGGCTTGTAGTGTTTTAATTTCACTCGATCTATTTGATACACCACTTCATACGGTGTAGTCGCAATATCAGTATCTAATTTTCCCAGCAACACATCCTTGGCCTTTCGAAAACGTTCCTGAGTTCTTTCCGTCTCTTCGGCCAGCTTCTCAAGTATCAGGTCTACTGCTATTTTGGGTTCACTCATAAATACCCCCGTTTAAACAATATATCGTTACTCTTGTTCAATTTTTCTGGACAATTCCCTAACCTGTCTTTTCAGGTCATACAGTTCTTTGTATACATCATCAATATCCCGATTGGTTGGTAAGGGAAGATTCTGAAGCATATCCATCATAACTTCTTCCCTGGCAATCTTGTATTCTTCCACCGCATCCAGCAGTTTCTTTAGAATTTTTGTATACTCGGACGACTTAAAAAGCGTCATGTAATGGCCTTCCAGGGTCTTAATCCACATCTTGTAATACTTCTTAAAATCGTCCCCAAGCTCACCCTTCTTCGCCATTTCTCCCATGGTCTGCTGGACAATCTGGACAGACTTTTCAATAGGCAGGTAAAGAGTATAAAGAAATTCAGCCATGGTAGTTTGAAACACATTGAACTTATCTACAAATTCAGCCATTCGTTCCTGATATTCCCTCGACAAGCCAATTTTCGGCATTTTTAAGAGCTGTTTGAACTCTTTTTCATAGATTTCGGTCCAGGTTTTAAACGTATTCTCATCAAGTTTTTCAAATACGTAAGCCTGAGAAGGCTTGGTGCCTCCCACACTTTTCTCTAGCCATTGTTGATACAAATGGAAGTAGCCATCCCAGCCGGTTTTCGACAGTTTCAGTGCTATCTCCGGCAGCCCGCTTAATCCACTTAAAGCTGATGCAACCGTTCCGGACGAATACAGGGCGGACATTAATCCCTCGGACATTTTCATCATTGATTGCCAGGATTTCAAAAACTCCAGTGGCTGGCTCTCGGTATTACCGGATTGAAACATCCCAACCAAATCAGGCCACGCTTTCCCCATAGACGTCCAAAAATCAATACTGGACTTCATCCAGCTAGTGAAAATATCGCCCTCTTTTCCCTTTTGATCTCCATTACTCATCTTAAACTCCGTAAAAAATTTAGTTTTACTCATCTGACATGTAAGGATAGATTTTTTCCTTTGCCCACAAACATCTATCCTGAGCATGGGTTTCGACCATTCTCTTTTATTAGTTTTTACCAACCTCCTGCTAGCTAAACTCGGTTCGATACTTGCTTGGGGATCAGCTACGCAGCGCTTCCGGCATGAGCATCATGAGAAGGATTGGAAAGCCCTTGTTGAAAGGCACTGGAATAGTTCACTTTTCTTTCTTTTTTACCTGAATGTTTTCTCATGAATCCTTCAAGTACCGGATAAAGGTGCGGATTGACCACTCCGCGGACGTGTCCACCATAAATCTTGATTGTTGTCTGATCCTCCCTGGGAGTCCCTATCAGGTAAGCCGTTGATAAGGCGTTGGGGAAAGGTACGATGTGATCAAAAAGAGCCGCAACGTTACAGAAAGGCACAGTAATATTTTTCAAGTCTACTTTCTTGTCAAAAAGCTTCATCTTTCCCTTTGCCAGGTTATTCTTATAGTATATTTCCCACAGGTATTGTCTGTGAGCAGGACCGGCCAGATCCCTTGTGGAATGGGTATTCCAGAAAAACACTGCATCACTGGCATACTTGTACTCGTTTCCGTAAAAATACATATCCATAAACATCATAGCGGCTTTCTCAGGCTTTACCCAGTCAAAAAAACCCTTCAGAACCTCACCGGGGAAAACACCATTATACGTTTCTATAAATCGATCAATATCGTTGATCGAAAAATCCGAGAAAGCCCCCATAAGGCCCGCCCCTTCTTCCCCAATCTTGGAATTGAGAAGCGTGGTGAGATTAATAAGGTATTTGTATTCCTCATTCAGGGCAGCGTCAATGTCGATGTACGTCCCGCCTATACAGTAGCCAAGCCCGCCTATCTTGTCCTGGCCTGTCAGGTTTTTTATGACTCGCTTGGCCTCCATAATCTCGGAAATATAGTCTTCAAGTGTGGCATTTTTGGTTTCTTCTGTTATGAGTTTCCAGTCGGTAACAAATACATCGTATCCCTTTTCGACCATGTACCGAATCATGCTTAATTCTTGAGTAAGATCAAGTATATAGTAAGCATTAATGATAGAATAGATCATAAAAAGCGGAACTTCGTAGACCTCATCAGACACAGGAATGTATCTTTTGAGTTTTAACAGAGGAGTTTCGTGAACCACCTCACAGGGTGTTACAGCTATATTCCTGCCTACTTCGTAGTACACGCTCGATTTTTCAATTAATTTCATGGAAATCATCAAATCGTAGAGATACTTGGTTGCTCCCGCCCACATGCGAAACCAATTTTCCCATATTTCCGTAGAATTGCTGGCAATTGCGTCGGGATTTCCCCAGGCACCCGGGCTGGCAAGTTCAAAGAAAGGCTTTGCCGACTTGTTCAAATACTCAAGATAATTTCTTACAATAGCAGCCCTAGCTCTCGTAGGAATACTTTTGAAAATTTCTTCATAAAATTCTCGGTAGTGTTTGTCATCTCTTGCATTGGTAACATTTTTAAATTCATCACTAAACGGATCTATGAACTCAAGCACCTTTTTCGATTTCGTCATTCCTCCCTCTTTATAAAAATTGTATCCCTTTCTCAATCATAGACATATCTGGCGAAAAAACCAGATTTTACACCGCAAAAGAAGGTCAACATACAACATCTGAGACCATAGTCAAAACACTTTTTGGGTGATGTCAAATATTAATCACTTATTCTAAAAGACTAATATAGCTCCGGAGCCTGAAATATACGCAGGAAATTCGTTTCTGGCAGTGAGCTAGTTGTTTTTTTGACAAATCAGACCCATAGTTTTATATGAAAGTGTCCTATTCTACTAAGCCTATCTTGAGCCAGAAGCTTTCATTGTTCGTTGTTGCTGGGCACATTGAGTCCAGCAATGCTGGTTAGTAGAATTTTAACTCAACAACTGATAAATATCACCGTTCCTAGGTAGATTATAAAACGAAAGGGAGATGAAGGATGCAGTATTTTTTTCACATTAATGGTCGAAATGTTGGTCCCTTGAAAGAAGATGAGATACGACAGCTTGTATCATCGGGGAGAGTCAAAAAGGATACCCTAGCATGGAAACCTGGTATGAAACAGTGGGCAAAAGTAAAAAACGTTCCCGAACTGCTTGTAACGTTCCCTGAACTTGAAGGTGCCCCAAAACCATCATCAACCCCCATTACAATGCCTCGCGTGGAACCACAACCTGAGTCATATCTTCGCTATCAACAGATACCAGTAAAAGAAAACCAGTGGGGTGTAACAGGAAACTATGCAGGTTTCTGGAAAAGATTCGCTGCGGCTTTTCTGGACGGCATTATTACAGGCATTGCAGGTGGACTGATAGGATTCGCTCTTGGTTTTGTGCTGGTAGCCTTGGGAACCAGAGACCCTGATCTTATGAGAGGAATCGGTAATATCGTTGGTGCAATCCTTGGTTGGCTATACTTCGCACTGATGGAATCTTCACAAACACAGGGAACTTTAGGAAAAATGGCATTGGGCATAAAAGTAACTGATCTCAACGGGCACAGGATCGGATTCGGGAAAGCTACCGGTAGATATTTTGGAAAAATCATATCAGCCATGATTCTTTTCATCGGATTTCTTATGATAGGATTTACAAAGAAAAAACAGGGACTCCATGATATGATGGCAGGATGCCTGGTAGTGAACAAATAGAAAACCCCCAGCAGGCTAAAAGAGTTATTATCAGGTTTTCATTGACAAGACAAGCATCCACAATGTATATGTACACGATAATAGTAAAAAATTTCAAAACACAAACCCTGTTGAATGGAAGAGGAGAAAATAATGGACTACTATTTCCACATTGATGGACAAAACGTTGGCCCTCTGAAAGACGATCAAATCAGGGCATATATCTCCAGCGGAAAAATTACTTTACAAACCCTTGCTTGGAAACAGGGTATGCAGCAATGGGCCCAGGTCAAAGAAGTAGCAGAACTGATAGCAGCCTTTCCTGAACTTCAGGGTGGTGCATACACTCCGCCCCCTCCAGGAGAAGGTGCTCAAGCACAACCACAGCAGCAGGCGTTTGCCGGGTACCAGCAGGCAGCCGTTAACTACGCCGATTTCATGCCAAGATTCCTCGCAGGCTTGATAGATGCCGCGATTCTCTTCATACCCAGTATCATTGTAGGGATGTTTATACCATTGGTCGGTGGATTTCTTGTTTCCATTCCCTACTACGTTTATTTTATGTCAGACTATGGCGGCGGACAGACAATAGGCTACAAGGCCATGAAGCTGAAACTCTTAAACGAAGAAACTATGCAGCCAGCTCCACTAGCGCCAATTTTCCTCTGGTATCTGGTACTTTCTTTTGCAGGCTTTATCGGCTGGATCTGGTTCTTCACTGACAGCAAGCGAAGAATGCTGCACAACATTGCTTCCAAGACAATCGTTATAAGCCTCGCCGAATAATGTCATTCAGCAGCAGGTGCAAAAACACCTGCTGCTATTCCATCTTGGACTTCCTCATCTACATTTGAAAAAACGATTTTGACCTAGACCTATCTATCCAGTATAATTAGCAAGTTAGAGGAATAAAAAACATCATGCTAGATACTTTTAAAATATACAACGAGCTAAAAGATACTTTCGGTGATGAACCCGCCAGAAAGCTAACACTCATAGTGCACCAAGTTTATGAGGAACTTAGTGATACGGTCAAAAGGGAAGATTTTCTTGAACTTAAGGCTGTTGTGCATGAGCTTGCTGAAGCACAAAAAAGAACCGAAAAAAGACTGGATTCACTTACCATAAAAGTTGAGGAACTGGCTCAAGCTCAAAAGAAAACTGAAGAAAGACTGGATTCACTCACTATAAAAGTTGAAGAGCTGGCCCAAGCTCAAAAAAGAACGGAAGAGAGAGTGGAAGAGCTGGCCCAGGCTCAAAAGAAAACCGAAGAAAGACTGGATTCACTCGCGATCAAAGTCGAAGAACTAGCCGATGCGCAAAGAAGAACCGAAACAGAGCTTGCCAAACTTATTAAAGAACACAGAAAAACAAGGGAACAACTTGGAGGACTTTCACATTCAGTGGGTTATCGCTTGGAAGACGAGGCAATCTGGGCTCTGCCATCACTCCTAAACAGTGAATTCGGCCTAAAAGTAATAGGTGATTTGAAACGAGGTCACCTAGAAGTTGCTCCAAATCGATACATTGAAGTAAATATCTGGGGAGAAGCCGAGAAAAACGGGTCGATGTTCAACGTACTTGGAGAGGCGAAAACACAGCTAAAGAAAAAAGATGTCGATAAATTTCAAAAACTTATTAAGAAAGTGGGCAATATAACTGGCAGGGATATATTTCCTGTACTTATTACCTACCAGACTTCTCCACAAGTTCTCTCCTTTGCCAAAGAGAAAGGGATTAAAGTGTATTTCTCTTATGAACTCAGAAAATAACACCGACTTTCTGAAATATTAAAGATCTACCAGAGGACATCCTTCGCAGCGCGGCTTTTTCCTGCAATAATTTTTGCCTGTCATCACGAGAAGTGCATGG
>Ga0164318_10006565_pt1 | contig 11261 bp, 9 predicted proteins | sample GuaBasSedimGuay9_FD_113734 | JGI IMG/M metagenome (GOLD analysis project Ga0164318, IMG submission 113734) | Subseafloor sediment microbial communities from Guaymas Basin, Gulf of California, Mexico - Guay9, Core 4571-4, 0-3 cm | ecosystem: Environmental > Aquatic > Marine > Hydrothermal vents >... | reverse complement strand
CCATCGATAACTTCAATTTCAACAGAATAATTATTATCTATGTAATCTGTTAATTCATTAACTTCTTTTTCAGAAACATCGCTTCCATGCATAATTGTAACAATTTCTGTTCTATCATCTATCATTTCTTTTAAAATTCTTTCACAAGCTTCAAGTTTTGCTTCATTGCTAGTAACGATTTTTCCATCAACAATACCCATAAATTGGTCTTTTTTTATTTCTATTCCATTATATACACTATCTCTAACGGCATAAGTTACTTCACCTGTTTTAACATTTTTAATATATTCGCTCATTTCTTCAAGGTTTTCTTCAATGCTTTGAGTTGCGTCAAACATTGTTAATCCTGCATATCCTTGAGAAATAGTTTTAGCTTCTAACACGCGAACATCTCGACCTTCTATCATCTTAGCTGCAGTTTGAGCTGATAAGAATACGTTTTTATTATTAGGAATAATAATAACATAATCAGCATTTATTTTTTCAATAGCGTTGATAAAATCTTCTACTGAAGGATTCATTGTTTGTCCACCTTCAATAATATAATCACAACCCATTTCAATAAAAGTTTCTTTCAAACCTTTTCCATTAACAACAGCTACTAATGCGTACTTCTTTTTTAAAGTAGGAGCTACGCTGTGAGAATGATCATGTCCACAATTACAATCATCTTGATTTTCTTCTGTTTGATGTATTAAAACTTCAGTGTGTTGAAGACTCATATTTTCAATTTTAAGGTTAATAAAGAATCCATAATATTGTGCTAAATTTAAAGCATCCCCAGGAGTCTTTGTATGAATATGAACTTTTAAAATATTTTCATCTTGAACAACAACCAATGAATCTCCTAAAGGACTAATCATTTCAGTAAATTCGCCTTGATCAAATTCATTCATTTTTTCAATTTGCATAATAAATTCAGTACAATATCCAAGTTCATCTCCAGGATTAGTATGAATATCTGTTAAATTCACTTTATATTCACTTTCTTCAGGATTGAATTCATATATTTCACCTTTTAATGCATCGTTCATTCCCTTTATTATTTCTATAAATCCAGCAGCTCCAGAATCAATTACTCCAACTTCTTTTAAGATTGGCAAAAGTTCAGGAGTTCTCTCTAGTGATGCATCTAATTCTTTAATATATTCATCGAATAATTGTTCAAAATCAACCACAAATTTAGCAATAGAAACAGCTTTATCAGCTGCTTCACGAGAAACTGTAAGCATCGTACCTTCTACAGGATTAATAACAGCTGCATAAGCTTGTTCAACCCCATGACGTAAAGCATTAGAAAATACTTCTACATCAGCCATTTCATATCCCTTTAATTCTTTTGCGACCCCACTAAATAATTGTGAAAGTATTACTCCTGAATTACCTCTGGCTCCCATAAGCATTCCTCTTGCTAGGGTTTTAGAAACTTCACCAATTGAAACATCATTCATATTTTCAATTGCCTTTGAACCAGCTGAAATTGTAGCCGACATATTTGATCCAGTATCACCATCAGGTACTGGGAAAACATTTAAATCATTTATACGGTTCATATTTTTTCTTAGTCTAATATTACCATTAAGAATCATAGTTTTAAATAAATTTCCATCAATTTGATGAGTTGACATAATTAATATCTCCTTGTTAAATTTAATATATATTTCACATTTTACACGTTTTTACATTTTCAAAAAAAGCAAAATTATTATATCATAATAGCATTAAAAATGCAATTAAATCGAATTTTATAGGCTTAACCATGAATTATGGATTTTTTTCTTGATTTTTTTCAAATATGTGATAAAATAATGTATGCTGAAATCTTAACAGAAACGGAGTGATATCATGCCAAGAGAATGCAGTGTTACAGGTAAAAAGTTTATGTCAGGCAATAGCCGTTCCCATTCAATGCACGCAACTAAAAAACATTGGAAAGCTAATTTGCAAAAAGTTAAAGTAATTGATGAAAATGGGCAAATTAAAAAAGTGTACGTTTCTGCTAGAGCTTTAAAAAGCGGAAAAGTAAATAGAGCTTAATTTTACCAGTATAAGAAATGAAAAGCAGAGAAGACTCTGCTTTTTCTTTTTATAATAATATTAATGTTTTTGACATTAAATTAGTCGAGTAATTATGATGCTGTACTTGATACTCATAGTAATAAATCGTGATTGCATCTCCAGATTCATAATTACTATATAGATATTCTAGAAAATCATTTCTATCTTTTATAGTATAATCATCTATTTTAACAATTAAATCTGGTACTTCTAAGTTGCCTGATAAGGTCCCTGTTTGATCAAGAGATTTAATTATTATTCCCGAATCAACATCATCAGGCAAAGTTATCTCAAAATCTGAGTAATTATTATTTTGAATAGTTATTGTAGGAAGTACAATCTTACCATCATAAGCTAAGGTGTTAACGTAATAAAAATCTGCACCTAGTCTTGGCATAATGGTGTGTTGCGATAAATCTCCCGCTTCAATTCTTTCAATAACTCTTTTAATCATATCTACTTGAATTGCGAAACCCATACCTTCAATATCAATTGTGACTAGTTTTGAAACATTTATACCAACTAATTCACCATTTAGATTTAATAAAGCTCCACCGCTGTTCCCTGCATTAATAGCGGCATCATGTTGGATATAATCAACAAAACGATTATCATCTATTTTGCGATTTTTACCAGATAAAATACCTGAAGTAATTGAATTATAAAAATCATATCCATTAGGATTTCCAATAGCATATACAAAATCTCCAGTACTTACATCATCAATATCAGCTAATACAACTGGTGTTATACCTTCTAAACCTTGTCCACTAAATTTAAGTATAGCTAAGTCAACTTCAGTATCATATCCTAAAATAGTGGCCGGAACATTAGATCCATCACTAAAACGTATATCTAATGTTAAAGAGTCTAGTTCATCTGGATAATTTGTTTCATAAAAAACATAATTAGAAACAACATGATAATTTGTTAATAAATAATATTCTTGTGTAATTGAATCATATTTGTAAACCACTCCAGAGCCAACATCTCCACTATCTGGAGTTATTGAAGTAACTCCAAATACACTATGTTCTCCAACAGAAACAACTTCATGAATCTTATTTTCAAGCTCACTTAAATAAACCGTTATATCATCTTGAGATAAAACATCAGATAATCTATCTTGCACGCTATCATATATTTCATTATAAAAACTGTCTGTTAATTCTGATAAAATCTGTGCTTTTAAATCAAGAAAAACTTCGTTATATATATCTTGATATATTTGATTAACCAAATCTTCATAATCAGTATATACATAATAATTTCCATTATATTCTGTCTCATATTCAGTAACTGTCGCTAAAGTTGTGTAAGTTGCAGCTTTAAGTGGTTGAGATAAAATCATATTTAAACTGAATCCAACTAATGTAGTTACAACAATAGCAATTAATATTAATATTCTTTTCATATTATCCCTCCACACTAGCTAATAATTCAATATTATTAATAGTAATATACTTTCCATTTCTATATAGCGTAATTGATATAATATCTCCAACTATATATTGAGAAAAATACAGGACAAAATCTTCAGCCGAAGTTAATTCAATTCCAGCAATTTCAACTAATATATCACCTGGTTGAACATAATTATATAAAGTTGATCCTTCAATAACTTCATTAATATAAAATCCATATGTGATTTCTTCTGGAATTGTTATTCCATAATAATCAAAATAATTTTCATTTCCAGCTATTGAAACAAAGTTTATTCCTAATACCGGTTTTTGTTTAGAATATCCAAATTCTTCAATATCATTACAAATAGCAGACACTAAGTTACTTGGTATTGCAAAACCCATGCCTTCAATATCAGTAGCTGAAATTTTAATTACATTTATACCAATAACATCGCCGTATATATTAAATAATGCCCCTCCGCTATTGCCTGAATTAATAGATGCATCATGTTGAATATAATTAACAAACATATCATTAACACCATCATTATCAATATCGAAATAACGATTTATTCCAGAAACAATCCCCATTGTCATAGACCCAAAATAATCATATCCATATGGATTACCTACAGCTAAAATGATATCGCCTTTTTCTGTTAGATCTGAGTCGCCAAAATGAGCGACTTCTAAACTTTCATCTGAAAAGAAATACAGCACAGCTAAATCTACTAAAGAATCACTTCCTTGTAAAATAGCTTCTTTAGTTGAACCATCTGCAAATCTAACTTCAAAAGAGGTGCCATCTTCAACGACATGATGATTTGTGACAATATAATATTTATTCCCAACCTGTTTGTAGATAACTCCAGAACCAATTGACATTCTAATTCCATACTCATTAAGAGATGTTACTCCGACCACAGCTTGAGCTGATGATTCTTCAACATTTTTAATCATATCAACTATCATTTCCGCAGTGACTGTAATATCCCCATCATCTATTTTTTGAATCAATTGAGACAATATACTAGAATATATTTCATCGAATCTTTCTTCGGAAATATTATCAATAACTTCTTGTTTTACTTCGTCATATAAGTCTTGATAAATTCTTGCATATACCTCTGATAGAATTTCATCTTTATTGAAAGTTTTAGTGGTAATATTAGTAGTAATCTCATTAGTTGTAGCTAAAACTGTAGTATCATCAGTATTCTCAGTAAAAAGCTCCATAAAAGTACAGCCGCTTAATACTCCAACAAGCAATATAATATTTAATAGTATTAGTATTTTTTTCATTTGTTTACATCCTCACATTTTTCTAATTAATCATTGGTAGATATGACTAATATTTTTCCTTTAGAAAATTCGATTTCTCCCTCACCCTCATTAGAAACACATAAAGAGTCATTAGTGCTTAAATAGTAATTGTTTAAAGAAAATTTAAACCCTCTAATAGATAAATTATAACAATCTTCAATAGCAAAGAATGATATATATTTTTTATAATTATTTATTTTATGTTTTCCTTTTTTTAACATATATATATAATGTTTATCATCTTTCATTGTAAAATTATATTTTTTTATAAGATTAATATTAGCTAAGAAATGATCAACTCTACCACTAATGCCTCCATAAACTTCTATAGAATTATAATCCATATTATTATAAATATAATCTAAGGCGAATGATAAATCCGTCATTTTTTTATCAGTATTTAAAGTAATAATCTTATTACATTTAGACTTAATCTTATCATATTTTGCAATATCAATCGAATCAAAGTCGCCTATTGCTAAATCTATATTCTTATCGATATTGGCCAAATACTCAAGCCCTGAATCAACTCCTATTAGGAATTCATTCGCTTCTTCAAAATATAAATGTTCAAAATCATAGTTATTAGGGCCAGCGAATATTTTTATTTTATCAAACATTTTCTAACTCCTTAATTAATTGTTCGCGATTATCATTTTTAAATATAAAAGATCCAACAACAATTACGTCGCAACCAGCTTCTTTTACTAGCTTTGCAGTTTCAAAATTTATTCCTCCATCTACTTCAATTAAATATCTATAATTAAATTCATGTCTTTTTTTATTTAAATATGAAATTTTATCAATTGAACTTGGTATAAATTTTTGTCCACCACGCCCTGGTTCAACACTCATGATTAATATTAAATCTATAATATTTAATATATTATCTAATTCAGTTACTTTTGTATTAGGCTTAATAGAAATGCCTGCCTTAATACCTTTACTTTGAATATATCTAATTAAAGGTATATATTCTTTAGTAGCTTCAAAGTGAAAAGTTATCAAATCAGCTCCTGCATCAATATAATCTTGAACATATTTTTCTGGGTAATTTATCATCAGATGACAATCAAAAAATTGTTTAGAATATTTTTTAATTTCTTTTAATTTATTGTAATCATATGTAATATTAGGCACAAATTTACCATCCATAACATCAAAGTGAATCCATTCTGCAATTGAAATAGATTCTATTTCAGCTTTTAATTTTGTAAAATCACAGCTTAAAAAAGATGGCGATACTTTCATTTGTTATTCCCCCTATATATACGTTTTATATTTGAAATTTCTTGGTATATTTGTAAATAATTATCATATCTTATTCTTGGTATTATATTTTCAGCCACTAATCTTTTAATTTCACATCCAGGTTCATGAGTATGAGTACATCCATTAAATTTGCATTTTGAACTTTTTTCAAAAAAGTCAGGGTAATAATATCTTAATTGATCGGCTTCAAAATCTTGAAATTCTAACTTTGAAAAACCTGGCGTATCAGCAATATATCCATTCCCAAATTCATATATTTCCACATGTCTTGTAGTATGTTTTCCTCTTCCCAATGCTTTAGAAATCTCATTGGTTTCTAAATTTAATTTGGGATTGATTGCATTTAAAAGCGAAGATTTTCCAGCTCCAGTTTGTCCAGCTAAAACATTCACTTTATTAGATATAACTTCTAATATTTTCGAAATACCTTCTTTTGTTTTTGAACTGTAATATATTACTTTAAAATACTGATTATAATATGAAAGATTATTTTTTAAATCATTTAATTCTTCTTCAGACATTAAATCTATTTTAGATACAATTATAATTGGTTGAATATTAAAAGCAGTAATTATAGCTAAAAATTTGTCCAATAATAGAAAACTAAAATTAGGTTTTTTAGCAGAATTTATAATTAATACTTGATCTACATTAGCTATCATAGGTCGATATAATTCGTTTTTTCGCGGATAAACCTTTGTAATATTATCTTGATCAAAATCGACAATATCCCCTACTTTAGGTGATATATTATGATACCTAAATATTCCTAATGGTTTTACAATATATTTATTTTTATCTTCATCCTGAACAGTATATAATCCACCAATAAGTTTTGTAATTCTACCTTTTTTCAAATAATACCTCCAAAAATCATTATATCTATATTATACCAAAAAAAGAAAAAAAGAAGGCCTTTAGCCTTCAAATGTTTAAATTGTTTCTACATATCTTCTAAAGTATGATTTTGGATGATCACATACAGGGCAAATTTCAGGAGCTTTTTTCCCTACATGAATGTGTCCACAATTTGAACAAATCCAAATTTGTTCATCATTATCAACACTAAATACTAAATCTTCATCTAATCTAGATAATAATTTTAAATATCTTTCCTCATGTCTCTTTTCAATAAGTGCAACTTTTTCAAATAGAAAAGCTATTTTTGTGAACCCTTCCTCACGCGCTGTTTCTGCGAATTTCTTGTACATTTCTGTCCATTCATAATTTTCGCCGTTAGCTGCGTCTTTTAAATTTTCTTTAGTTGTTGGAATTCCTCCATCATGAAGTAATTTAAACCATATTTCCGCATGTTCTTTTTCGTTATGCGCTGTTTCTAAAAATAAATCAGCTATTTCTACATATCCTTCTTTTTTAGCTTTTGATGCATAATATGTATATTTATTTCTAGCCATTGATTCTCCAGCAAAAGCTTCTTGCAAGTTCTTTTCTGTTTTACTTCCTTTTAATTTCATTTTTTTCTCCTTTTTTTAATCACCAAATGTGATTCCGATATCTCTAGCAGCTCTTACAAGATGTCCATGAGGATTTACAATTCTCGCTCCACCAGCACTTGTTTGTCCGGTTTGCCCAGCACCAACAACTTCTTCAATTCTAACAGAATCCATGCGATCATTTTTAATAACGACCATTCTGCCAAATTCATTATCAGCTATCATTTTAACAGCATGAGCACCGTATTGTGTGCTTAATACTCTGTCAAATGTGTTTGTAACTCCTCCTCTTTGAATATATCCTAATTGAGTAACTCTTATATCTTGTCCAGTAACTGGTTTAATTATTTTTCTTAAATCTGCAGCTAATTGTCTACCAATTCCACCTAATTTAACTGAATCCGGACTGTCTTCATCAATATCTTTAATAGTTACAGTTCCACCTATAGGTTTAGCTCCTTCTGATACACAGATTATAGTAAATTTTGACCCGCGGTTATAGCGATCAAAAATCGTCTGCGCTACTGAATTTATATCATAAGGTATTTCTGGAATCAAAATAACATCAGCTGATCCAGCAATTCCGCCTTCTAAAGCTAACCAACCAGCATTTCTACCCATAACTTCTAAAATCATAACACGATCATGTGAATATGCAGTTGTATGCAAAGCGTCCAAGCTTAACATAATGTGGTCTAAAGCTGTTCTATATCCAAATGTTATCTCAGTTGCTGGAACATCATTATCAATTGTTTTAGGAATACCGACAATATTGACACCTTTTCTTGCAAAGTCTCTAGCAGAAGTTAAAGTTCCATCTCCACCAATAATTACTAAAACATCAATATTGTGTTTCTTTAGATTAGCAATAGCTACATCGGAAACATCTTTATATATTACATTACCTTTTTCATCTTTCATCTTATATTTAAATAAGTTGTCTTTACTAGACATTTTTAAGATGGTTCCACCTTGATGGAATATGCCTGATACTGATTTTAAATCTAATTTAATATAGTCATCCATATATAATCCATGATAACCACCTTTAAAACCAATAACTTCATAATTATATTTTAATATCGCTGCCTTAACTATTGCTCTAATAACTGCGTTCAGTCCAGAACAGTCTCCTCCTCCGGTAAGTAATGCTATTCTTTTTATTTTTTTTATCATAATTCATTCACCTTTTTCCTAAAAATTAACAGGGTTATTCTACCATTTTTAGCCATAAAAATCAAACTATTTATACTTAATTTATGTTTTCTTTTTTATATCTTAATTGACCACAAGCAGCGTCTATATCAGATCCTTGTTCTCTTCTCAATGTAGCGTTTATTCCTCTTTTTATTAACTGTGAATAAAAGCGAGATGCTCTTAAATTATCAGTTTTTTCGTATTGAAATTCGTTTACAGGGTTATAAGGAATTAAATTAACATAGGCATTAATTCCTCGAATAAGATCACTCAGTTCATTAGCTTGTTCTACGGAATCATTTATACCATTTAAAAGAATATATTCAAAAGTAATTCTTCTCTTAGTTATTTCATAATAATCCTTACAAGCTTTAATCAAATTATTTAAAGGATATGATTTGTTGATTGGCATTATTGAACTGCGCAAATTATCATTAGCTGCGTGTAAAGATATCGCAAGATTTGTTTTAATGGGTTCCTTTGCATATTCATATATCTTAGGAATAATTCCACAAGTAGAAACCGTAATATGTCTTGAGCCAATTTGTAAACCATGTTTGTAATTAATAATGCGAATGAAGTCCATTACATTATCGTAATTGTCAAATGGTTCACCTGTTCCCATAACTACAACATGACTAATTCTGATACCTAAATGGTTTTCAACTGTAGTGATCTGGGAAACTAATTCGAATACTTCTAGGTCTCTTGCTTTTTTTATTAAACCTGATGCGCAGAAACTGCAACCCATATTACAACCAACTTGAGATGTGACACATAGACTTTTACCGTAATTATATGTCATAAGAACAGTTTCAATTAAACTTCCATCTTCTAATTTAAATAGAAATTTGAATGTTCCATCGCTTGATTTTTGCACAGTATTTATTTCTAAATCTTTTATCTCTATTGTTTCTTTTAAATCTTCACGCAAGGGTTTACTAATATTGGTCATTTTATCATAATCAAAAACTTTTTGTTCATATACCCATTTATATAATTGCTCTGCGGAAAATCCCTTATATCCTTTTTTAATCAATATACCTTTTAATTTGTCAATTGTTAAATCATAAAATTTTAACATAGTTTTCCTTCTTTTATATAATTTACTATGATTATATCATAATATAAGAAATTAATCTTTACAAAAATCAAGGTCACCCTAGGTGACCTATCTAAGTTTTGCTTGAAGTGTTTTATCAAGATGTTTTAAAATCCTTGATATAATTGTATCCACTTCTTGGCTTTCTAATGTTTTATCTGGATTTTGTAAGGTCAATTTTAAGGCAATGGACTTTTTGCTTTCTTCAATTTTATTTCCCTGATAAAAATCAAAAATAAATACATCAGTCAATGCTTTCTTTCCTGCTATTTTAACTTCTTTTATTATTTTTTCTGCATCTATATCCTTATCAACTACTATGGCTATGTCTCTTGTGACACTAGGGTGTTTTAAAATTGGTTTCATAACTAAATCTAAATTATAGTTATTAGATATAATATCAAAGTTTAGTTCAAAAACAAAGGTTTTATCAACACCCATATTGTATTCTTTTTGAGGATGAAGTTTTCCAATGAACCCTACATATTCTTCACCAATATAAACGTCAGCTGTCATTCCTGGATGCATTGATTTAACTGGCTTTTCTGATTTTATTATCCTATAATCTTCAATATTTAATTTTTTAAATAATCCTTCAATTATACCCTTTAATAAATAGAAATCAGCTGTTTCTTTTTTCCCTTGCCAAAGAGTAGATGAATTTATTCCATATATTAATCCACTCAATAATTCTATTTCTTCATTTTCAAAATATGAACGACCGAGTTCAAATAAGTAAACATCTTCATTTTTATGTGATACATTATACTTCAATAATTTAAGTAATGAAGGTACTAAAGAATGTCTCAAAACATTTCTATCTTTGTTTATTGGATTTAAAATGGAAATAGTTTTTAAATCAGTTTTATCAAATTCAATTGCTTCATTTTTATTTACTAAAGAATAACTAATTGTTTCATTAAATCCCTTATTTACAAAATACTCTCTAACGGTTCTTCTCAATCTTTGTTTTTTTGATAGATATCCCGAAGTTGGCGTTTTAGGCAAAGTTACAGGAATCTTATCATAACCAAAAATTCGTACTATTTCTTCAATTATATCTTGATATCCATATACATTTTGTCTTCTTGTAGGTACCAAAATATAGAATATATCATTATGTAACTTATAATCAAAACGAAGGCGTTTTAATATCTTTTCAACTTCATTAATTGAAAAAGTATAACCTGTTACTTTATTAAGCACATCAAGAGATAATTCAATTTCTTTTGGTTTTTTATTTGTTTTATCAAAGAAACTATATTCACCCAACACTTCACCTTCAGCTAGTTTAATAAATAATTCAGTCGCAAAGTCAAGTGCTTTTTTAATTTTATTAGGATCAACTCCGCGTTCAAAACGAGTTGATGATTCGCTTTTCAAATCTAGTCTTTTTGAAGTTTTTCTAATACTAATAGGATCAAAATACGCTGATTCTAATAATATTTT
>Ga0164318_10006564_pt1 | contig 11262 bp, 5 predicted proteins | sample GuaBasSedimGuay9_FD_113734 | JGI IMG/M metagenome (GOLD analysis project Ga0164318, IMG submission 113734) | Subseafloor sediment microbial communities from Guaymas Basin, Gulf of California, Mexico - Guay9, Core 4571-4, 0-3 cm | ecosystem: Environmental > Aquatic > Marine > Hydrothermal vents >... | reverse complement strand
CCCGCTTGGGGCGACTCCGCCGCGCCTGGCCGCGCATCTGGCCCAGTTGCACTCGCTCTCGCACCAGCGTCGTCAGACCATCGTACAGGCGAGGCAGCCAGCGATCGGGGTCCAGGCCCATGGCCTGCAGCACGGCGGCGTCGAGGGCCTGGCGGTCGGGTTGCTGCACCTCGTCAAAGACGGAGCCGATGGGCCGGGCCAGCAAGGGCTGGAAGGCGGCGACGACGGCTTGCCGGTCGGCCTGGCTGAACTGCCGCACGTCTGGCACGCGCAGGTGGTCGCGAGCGTCTTCGACAGTCAGTTCCAATGCTCCATCACCCATCGTCACTCGCCCGGCCAATTCCGTGAAGAAGGCGACCAGGCTAGAGTTCATCACGGCAGCCGCTAACTCGTGAGATACACTCTCAATGGGGGACAGAAAGTATAGCCGCTTGTCGGCAATCAGCGGGCTGGGGCTGAACTTGTGGATGTGACGGTCACCGTAGGCACTGGCAAAGAACAACCGTGCTGGTCTACTGCGATACTCCGGCAAGGCATACCAGCCCGGCTTGCGATTGCGCACCTCAGCGCCATGGGGCCAGGTGAGGCCAGCCTGCCGCCCTGAGGTGAACACCTGCTGCTCCCCCCACTCGATGTAGCGCAGCGCGTTTGTCTTTCCCTGTGCCCGCAGTTCGTCCTTTGTCAGCCGGCAGACGAACACCTTCAGCCGCAGGGCGTTCTCGTCAATCAGGATGCGATCCGACTCACCGGGCGACTTGAGCAGTGGGAACAGAAACTCCGGTTCGATGCCCCACTCGGCGATCTTGTCGTCGTCGAAGTGAAAGAAAGCGTTGATGCCCGTTTTACTCCCAAACGTGGGCGGTGCCACATCGCGCAACAGGGCCAGCTTATCACCAGCCTGGTGCAGCAGGTTAAAGTAGACGTCCGGGGCGCGGAGGTACAGTCCCCACTTGACCGTCTGTCCAGCCTCTTCTACCTGATGGCGCAACACACCCTGGCGCACGGCACGGATGCGAAAGTCGTCGTCCTCGTAGGCAGCAGGCTGGTCCGGGTCATCGCTGGCCTGCCCACAGCCTCGATTCGTCCTACTAGTCCATCCAGTCCAGTCCAGCGGTTCAGAGCGTCCAGGCGCAGGTCCCAGGGGATCAATTCCGCCAAGGGACGTTTGACCTTGACGAAACGAGCCGGATGAGCGTCCCGTTCTGCCGGGTCGGAGCAGCGTTCCACGATGGTGACCACAGTGTTGACCGCCGCCTGCAGGAACCAGGGTTCGCAGCGGCTCTCCAGAATGGCGACGATCTTGAAGTGATCGAGGAGGAAACGTTGCAGGGCATAGCCATAGCCCACGTCCAGCCAGGCGTTGGAGGTGACGATACCCATACGTCCACCCTCTTTGAGGAACGCAGCGGCGTGCCAGAAGAGGGAGACGTAGAGATCAGCATAGGTGGAGATGATCGGCGAGGCTTTCTCCAGGAAGGCGTCCAGGTCAAGACCATTTTGGCGGGCCAGGCGATGTTGCTTCTCGTCGGCTTTGCGCTTGAAGGTAAACCCATCGGGATAGGCGCGGAACCAGTCCTGGGTTAGGCGACGGGCCACGATCTGGCGGTAGCCCTTCACCGCCCGCTCGATGCGGTCGGCGCTGATGTAGGGGAAATTGCCGACGATGGCATCAAAGGTGGGGATCGGTTCGTCTATCCAACCCTCACCCTTTCCATTGTTTGGCAAGGTCTCCCGACCGCCGCCGAGTGGGGCTCGGTCGGGAGACCTTCGCCCAACGGGAGGGGTAGCAGGAAAATTGGGGGATTTTAGTGGGGGGAAGCGATAGGTACCGCCGGGGACGATGGCGAAAAAATCTTGGTTGAGAATGCGGGGAAAGTTACCCGGGTCATCTACGCGCTGACGAAAGAGGTTGATGGTGGCCAATTCGGCGGGAAAGGGGGCGATGTCCACGCCCCAGAGCTGGCTCAACAGCCTGCTGTGGTCGTGGACGCCCAGTCGGGTGCGCAGCCGGTCGTAGGCACGGATGAGGAAAGTGCCGGTGCCGCAGGTGGGGTCCAGCACGGCGTCATCGGGGTTCCGCACGCAGAAAGTAACAATGAGATCTACGAGCGGCTCTGGGGTAAAGTACTGGCCCAGGGCGTGACGATCTTCCGGTGGGATGAGCCGCTCAAAGACGGCACCTACCACGTCCTGGGGCAGGTGGGCGAAGTCGCGGGTGTTCAGGTCGCTCACCAGGTCACGCAACTCGGCGGAGGCAGCGGCCGGGAAGGGCAGGCGATCCACCACGTCCTCGCGGAACACGGCGTGGTAGTCAATTTTGTGCGCCGCCGCGAAGCAATCCCGCAGGCGGGGGAGTACCTGACCAGTGTCCAGGCCACTCAAGTCCATGGATGGCAAATGAGGCGCAGCCCGGCGCAAACTCTGGTAAAAGATGATCTTGCCCAGCAGACGGTAAATGGCCTGGCGAACGACAGCCTCAATGAAATCGTCAGAGCGTAGGTCGGCGGGGATACCCTGGCGCACCGCCCACTCGCCGAGCTCCTGGCCGAAGGCCGGATCCATGCCCAGCTTTGTCCGCAGGGCTTGCTTGACGGCCGGCTTGAGGACATTCACAGCGCGAGTCAGACGCCCGACGAAAAAGTCGGCATCGGGGATCACCAGATCCAGGGAACCATCACGGTGCAGAGCAGCCAGGTCAGCGGCGATCTCGTCGGCCCGGTCAGCCAGGGAGATGCGTTCTGGAGGGGAAAGGGAGCCGCCAGCGCCGGTCGCGATCTGGTAAAGGGGTGAGTAGCGTTTGAGTGAGTCAGGCGCGTCGCCAGGCCGGGCGGGGACGGGTAGGAGCCGGGCATCACGCAGGTTGCTGACGATCAAGTAGGGGATACGCCGGGCGCGGGCGCGTCGGGCCAGATATTCGATCAGCCCGGCTTTGTCCACCGCAATGGTTGGCACCGTCAGTCCCAGTAGGGCAAAGGCCGTACCCTGGACGCGGAGCGTGAGGGCACGCAGCGGTCCACCGACGCCAACGGGATCATCGGAAGCGAAGGGCTCGTCGGCGCTCAGGCCCAAGTGGGCAGCGGTGCCCAGCCTCTCTTGGAAGATGATAAAAGTTTCTTCAAGACGGGGGTCGGGTTGCATTGATCGAAATCTCCAGGTACCCCCAGGGTGATTTCATGTAAGCGTTGAAAGCAGTGGCAGGGGCGACTCATTCGCCGGATGGCTTCTCCAGAAAACGTGCGTGGGCCAACACGCCCATGCGGTTGACGGTAAAGCGCACCTGATAGGGGTGGGCCTTCTGGTAAGTGATAATCGCCTCTCGCGCCACCGCCGGTTCGATCACGAGACCATGTTCCAGCAGGGCCTCGATACCGGCCACCAGGGCCATCTCCTCGATGGGCGCGTAGCCACCGGCACTGCGGATGGCCTGCCAGGCACGGTGCAGGTGAGGTACGATGGCTTCCGGGTCGGTGATGGGCGCAGCCGAAATTCCCCAGGCTCGAGCGGCTGAGGCGAAGAAGCGAGTCGTTAGAAACTCGTACACCTGATCATCGGTCTCTACGCCGGCCAATGCCTCTACCCAGACCAGACCAGGAGGTGTAAAGGTGTAACTGTAGCGGACAGGATCGGGCTTGGTCAACAGGCCAACATCAGTATAGGGCTCGAGACGGACGCGCACCGTGTTCTCCCGTGCTCCCCCCCCTGTGTATGGTCGTCCTCGCCACCTTTCGACGTTATCCGCAACCTGTGAAAGTATTCCAAGCCGATCCCGTTCTTCTGCCGAGAGGATACGGCTGCGGTGCCGCCTGATGAGAGCACGATAAATCTCTGGCAGCCGGTCTCCGGCGTCCCGGTCGCTGAAGCCATCGGCAGCCTCGGCAGCCAGTTGGCCGAACAGGGGCGCGACGATTTCGCCATCGTTCTCCAACAGGGCATAGAGCAACAACAATGCCTGCGCCCGGCTGAGGCGCAAGGGGTTGGCCTCGGGCCGGTAATTCAGAAAAGCCTGGAGTTCCTTTTCTGGCGTGAAATAGAGCAAGGACAGGGCACGAGTGTTGGGCGAATAAGTACCGGCGCGGACTAAACCCAGGGCCACGCCCAGCGGTGGATACCTGCGCCAGTCGTTGCGCACCAGTTTTCCGGTCTGGGAAGGCAAGGTGGGATCAGCCAGGTAGAGGTCCTGCAATTCCATGGCCACGATAGTCTCTTTGCCTTCGCGCCAGGCGGCAGCCTGCTTCTTCAGGCCGTTGTAGGCCCGATCGTAGAGCCGCTGGCGGATATAGGCCACCCGTTCAGCGGTGAGTGGCACTCGCACTTTGCGCATGACTGTCCGGGTCAGGTCGCTACCCAGGTTGTCCAGACTGGACGTGTTCAGGGCAACCACACGGCGCACCAGATGCTTGAGGTAACCCAGACGCTGCATACAGCGGGCAGTGCTGTCAAGCACGCGAATCTCAGCCATGCTCAAAACCCCCCGTGGACGCTGACGCGGGGGCGGATGTCCACGATGATGGCTCGTTCGGCCTCGGTATTGGAAACCAAAGCCTGGCCTACATCCAGGCTGCGCAGCAGGTCGTCAAGAGCCAACACACGATTGGCATGGCGCACTTCCCGAGGTAGGTTCGATTTCAGGTTACGGCGCACGTAGTCAATGTCGCCCTGCACTGTCAACTTGTGGGCGATCAGCGTATCCACTTGAGCCAGCAAACGACTGTCCAGGGCAGTGGGTTGCTGGGTCGCTACCATAAAGGACAGGCCATAGTTACGACCCTCGCGCACAAAGCGCACCAGCATCTCCCCGGCGGCCGTGCGGCGCTCCGACGGCAACACGTTCTGCGCCTCGTCCAGAGCGACCCAGGCGGGGGGGATCGCCTCGGTCAAACGAGCCTTGATGTGGGCCCGCTCCTCGGGCGACAGGTCAGGCCGGATGGCTAGGTGTTTTTCTGCTTCCGAGGCTTCTGTGCGGGCGTCGAGCAGACGGCGGATCAGGGCACTGAGAACCACCAGGCGCAACGGCCCGGACATGCGGTTCATCACCAGCACGTTCATCCGGCCCGGCGTCAATAGATCTCGCAGCGGGGTGCCTTCGTCCTGAAAGAGGGGGTTGCGTCGGAAAGTGGTAAGTTGCTGCAACACGGCACGACGCGTTTCCGCCCGGTAGCTGCCTTGGATCTCTGCATCCAGTTTGATGCAAGTGATCAGATCGTCCAGCGAGTAAATCGGCTTGGGCCCCCGCTTACCCCCCTCACCCTGCCAGCCTTCGAGGGTGACTTTGAGGTAAGCGTCGTTGAGTAACTGCCCCATGCGATCCTGGTAGATGTCCAGGTCGAGCAAGTAGCCCCAGTCTGCGGCAGTGAAGTCGGCGGTGCGCACGGCAAACTCACGATGGCTGGCTGGCGTCGTCTCGCTCCGCGTACCCCGGGGGATCCACACCTGCACGTCGAGTGGTTCGGCCTGCAGGTTCCAGCCGCGCCATACGGCCCGCTGTTCCTGGATCACCGGTCGGTCGGCGGCTTCGGTGAGGCTGATGTCAGTCCACTGGAAGATGCCCAGAGTGTCGAACAGCAGCACAGCTCGGTCACGCCCGATGTGGGAGATGCTGCTTTCGGTTCGGCGGGTGCAGAGGCTCTCCAGCATGGAACCCATGGTGTATGACTTGCCAGACCCCCGCTTACCAAAGATGGCGATGACATGGGGGTGGGCAGTGTCAAAACGTACATCGGTGAGCTGGCCGGTTTCGGCCAGCCGGCCCAGGTAGAGCCAAGCGGCAGCACAACCGTCCGGATCGCCAACGATTATTTCGTTTCTGGTGAGCAAGCGGGGTTTTACAGTAAACTTTTTCATCACGCAAACACGTACTGAGCCACGCTGTTGACGATCTCCTCGTCTACCAGGTACTTTTCCTCATCCCAGGCCTGGATGGCGCACTCGTTGATGGCGTTAATGATGTAACGTGGCAGCGCGCGGGCTGGGTCCTGGGTGGCATAGTCTGCCAGTAGTTCAAAGGCGCTGCGCTCGAAGGGATAGATGCCTGGCTCTGTATCTAATCCCTGCTCGTTAACGCGGGCTTGAGCCTGCTCTTGGTCAATGAGGTTCTTGAGCAATTCGCTGACGAATGCCTTGACGTCTGACACAGCGGGCAGAGGAGGAATGTCTACATAGTTGCTAGGGCCGACACGGCCCATGATGTCGCCGCGCTGCAAGATTTGCGGCGAGTCGTCAAAGACATCGGCTTTGAAACCAATCAGAAAGCCCACACTGGCGTTAGCTGGCTCCGCCAGGCGGCGAAAATACTGGTGAATGGACTCACTGGCATCGCCAGCTTTTACATTCTGCAGCTCCTCGAGCTCGTCCAGGAGGAAAATCAGCTTCTCGCCGACCTTGCTGGCAAGGTTGCCGATAGACACCAGGACATTGACCAAGTCGCCAGCGCCGACATCACCCAGGTTGCGGGTGAGTGAAAGACCACTGAGTTCGCCCGTTTTGAGGGATTGGCCGGTCAGCCAGCGCCAGGCGACGAAAGTGGAGTTACCGGCCGCGCGTAATTCTTTCAAAACCAGGGCGATATTGGGGTCATCTGTAAGTTCCTGGAGGGCAGCGTCCAGATTGGGAACCTGGTCAAACAACCGGCGCACCCAGCTAGCCACCGTCTCCTTGCCCAGGGTTTCCATCAACTGCATGTGGAGGTGGCTGGCTGTCGAGTTGCTGCGCATCTCGACAGTGACATAGAGGGTGTGTGGTACACCCTGGCAGGAACTGGGCGTGTCGGTCTGGAGATAATGTTCCAGGTAAAACAGCGTTTGGGTCTTGCCGGAGCCGTAAGGTCCCCACACCATGAGCTTGGGCACCCCTGGCGCGATGAAGGCTCGCCGCAACTGGCGCTGGAGCCGCGTCTTAATGTCGTCCCGTCCGAAGTAGAAACGGGCATCGTCGGGATTAATCTGCGGATCAATCGTGAAGTTGAGGCGATCTTTCAGGCAGAACCATTTCGGGAACTCGATCATTGGTCTGTTCTCCTTTCGGCAGGGCCTAATGAGTCATACGGATTGCTTTGATACGCTGGCTCTTCGTACGCAGAGTATAACTACCCCACTGATACAGATCGCGCAAGATGGTTCGCCCATGCCCACGGGCAAAGATCATCATGCCCAGTTCAATATTATGGCGCAAACCGCTCTCTGTCAGGTTGCCGGATCCAAAGAGGGCAAAACTCTCTGCCTCATCGCGACTCCAAACTACGTACAACTTGGCGTGAATGTCAGGGTTATAACGAATCTCGGCCAGGGGACACTGCTGGAGTACTGCTACACCGGCTTGATGATACAGTTCACGTGGCTCGCGAGTGATCACATAAAGTCGGGTGTGATCGGCTACCACCTTCTTAGTAATGGCTCTTAACTCAAACGGTGTTCCGGCCAAATCCCCGATAAAAGGGCTGACAATAACCATCGTCTGGGCCACAACGCCGCCCAGCAGATAGCGCTGGAGAAACCGCTCCACGGGCCGCTCGGTAACCACCTGGGCATAAGGTGGAATAACCCCTTCCACGCGACTCTCGCTACCAGCCAGCGCTCCCTTGATTTGCAGTTTAAGTTCAACCAATCGGCGGAAACGTGGATTGGACAGAATCATCTCCCGGATTTCGCCAATGGTCATCGGGCGCTTGTCGGTATCATAGCGGCGATAAAAGTCAGTCCGTTTGTGAAAGATCGTCATATGGGGACGCTGGTCGCTGGGAGGCACGTGAACGACGACAATGCCTTGGTTGAAACCTGTCTCAAAAGCTTGTATCTCCAGACCTTCAATGCGGTCACGAATGCAATCCAGACAGACTTGACGCATTGCCTGAGCAACGGTCTGCGGGTCGTCAAATGGGGTCAGCTCGAGTGGCCGACCGGTCCCATCCTCTCGAACACCGAGTATCAAGTAGCCACCCTCTGCGTTGGCCAGAGCAATAATGTCCCGCAGCATCTCGTGTCGATCGCGGTCGCGACCACTGTAGGGCGTCTCTTTATAGTCCAGGTGGGGGCCTTCAGGCACCTGGTTATCAATCAATGAGCGGATATCGTCGAGAGAGATATCATTGAGAGGGCGATCGCCAAATATCATACGCTCCTCTGGAACATGTTATCGGCTGCAGGAACGTTCAAGATTGCGACCAATTCCCAGTAGGCCATAGAAGCAAAAACCCGTCTCGGCGGGGCTTGACGGCGGACGGGCTGTCGTGGTAAAATAACAGTGCCGTGGGCGCCGACTTCGCCCCGGTCATCGCCTCGGGCTCAGGGAAGCCGCGAGGCTTCTTTATTCGGTTCTTCGATACCAGACATTATACCATCTCTGCCCACTTCTCGCAAGGCGAAACGTGCGTCAAAGTACTGTGTGAACCCGTCCTGAAGCCCTTGGCTTCGCTCGTTGTGAACTCTGTCGCAGGGCCTGGCGAAGCCGAGCCGTGACGCGAGCATCTGCTGTGGATCATAATCACTTGACGTGATGAGCAGCTATGGTATATAATAATAACGTGATACATTGTTCCCCGTTCGTTGCCCGCTCTTTTCTGCATCATCGTTCCTCTGCACTGCCTCCCACCAAGCCCACGGGCTGCGACTTGTAACGCTGGCTCTGTTCCGATTGCAGACAGGCCGCGGAAGGAGGCGCTCCGATGAACAAGAGTTTCCTCACCCGTGCGATAACATTGGTGGCCGTGGTGACAATGATGGCAACGGTGCCACCCAGCCTCGCCAAGGAGCACACCACTCTCCCCGCAGGCACCCATACCCAGGTAACTAACGCGCTCCGTAGCTCGCCGCTGATGTTCATTGAGAACGCCGGCCAGTGCCCCGACAATGCCCGTTTCCAGGTGCGCGGCGGCGACCGCACGATATGGCTGGCCGAGGATGCCATCTGGGTGACGGTGGTAGAACCGACAGACAAGGAGACAAGGACACAAGGGGACAAGGAGATGGACGCCTTGTCTCCCTCTCACCCTGTCTCCCCCTCTCCCCAGCGCGGCGTCAACCTCAAACTGAGCTTCGTCGGCGCCAACCCTCACCCACGCTCAGAGACTTTCAACCGCCTGGACACCCACGTCTCCTACTTTATCAGCAATGACCCAGAGCAATGGCGCTCCGACGTCCCCGTGTGGGGCGGGGTGCGCTACGTGGACCTCTACCCCGGTGTAGACCTGGAAGTGACCGGCGAAGGCGGGCGCTGGACCTGGCGGCTGGTCTGTGGTGGAGCGGATTGCCAATCCGCCTTACGGGATGTGCGCCTGCGCGTGGAGGGCGCCGACAGCGTAACCCTGACTCCCTCCCCCGCGCCGGGGGAGGGCCGGGGAGGGGGTCTACGCCTCACCACCGCCGTGGGCGAGTTCACTTTACCGCTTTTGACCGTTGAGGGTATTGTACCAGACGGTCAACCTGCAACCTTCAACCTGGAACCTGGAACGTTTGACGTGACGTCCCCCTTCTCCCTGTCTCCCCCTCTCCCCCTCTCCGTGTCACCGCAGGACAACCCAGACGATCTGCTCTATAGCACCTTCTTGGGAGGGAGCGACGATGACGGTGGCAGAGACATTGCCGTGGACGCAAGCGGGGCGGCCTACGTCACGGGCAGTACCGCGTCCTCCGACTTTCCCACCACGCCAGGGGCCTTCGACACGCTCTATAGCGGCGGCGACGGCTTTGTAGTCAAAGTGAATGCCGACGGCACGGGGCTGGCCTACGCCACCTTCCTGAGCAGCGGGGGATCCATTGCCGTGGACGGAGCGGGCAGCGCCTACATAACAGGCATGACCGGCTCCTCCGACTTCCCCACCACGGCAGGGGCCTTCGACAGGACGTATAACGGCGGCTACTGTGATGCCTTCGTGGTGAAGCTGAACGCTGACGGCACGGCTCTGACCTATGCTACTTTCCTGGGCGGGAGCGATTGGGACTGGGGCCACGCCATCGCTGTAGATGGGAGCGGAGCAGCCTATATCACTGGTTGGACTAACTCTTCTAACTTCCCTACCACTTCCGGTGCCTTTGATAGAACCCATAACGGTGCTGGCGATATCTTCGTGGCGAAACTGAACGCTACCGGTTCGGCACTCGATTATGCCACTTTCGTGGGTGGAGACGCTGGAGATAGGGGCCTTGCTATTGCTGTAGACGAGAGTGGGGCAGCTTACGTCACTGGCGAGGCTGGATGGGGATGGCCCCACGAGTTCCCTACTACGCCGGGCGCCTTTGACCGAAGCCACGACGGTTACGACGATGCCTTTGTGGTGAAACTGAATCCGGCCGGCTCAGCTCTGGTTTACGCTACCTTTCTGGGTGGAAGCAACGATGAGTGGGGATTTGCCATCGCCGTAGACGGGAACGGGGCAGCCTACGTCACGGGGAGTACCAATTCCTCCGACTTTCCCACGACGTCTGGGGCCTTCGATACGACTTACAATGGCGGCACGTGCGGCGCTGACTGCCAGCCTCGCAACGATATCTTTGTGACGAAGGTAAACCCTTCGGGCAGTGACCTGATCTACAGCACTTTCCTGGGGGGGAGCTATGATGAGTGGGGCAATGCTATTGCCGTGGACGGGACGGGCAGTGCCTACATCACGGGCAGGTCCCAGTCCTCTGACTTCCCTACCACGGCGGGAGCCTTTGACGCAAGTCTTGACGGCAGCGACGACGCCTTGCTGGCTAAAGTAAATGCCGACGGAACAGGACTGGCCTATGCTACCTTCCTGGGCGGAAGTGGCTGGGACGGGGGCTACGGCATCGCCGTAGATGGGAGCGGGGCGGCCTATGTCACGGGCAGGACTGACTCCTCCGACTTCCCCACCACACCGGGAGCCTTCGACACCAGCCTCGACGGCGACACCGACGCCTTCGTGGCAAAGTTGGCGGTGGGGAGCGGGCCGGGTCTCACACCAGTCGTTTCCACTCTGACGCCGGATCTCTCGCCGGAGGATCCGATGCACCAGGTGATCCTGAAAGGCTCGGTGGATCCCCGAGGAGGAACGGTACAGGTCTGGTTCGAGTGGGGGACGGACGACAAGCTGGCTACGTATCAAATCACCGGGACTCAGACGGCCGCTGGCAGCCCGGCGACGGTAACGGCCACCTTATCCCTCCCTCCACAAGATAGCATTGGGGTGCCATATTATTACCGGATCGCCGCCAGTGCCCCTGCCAACCCCGGGCAGATTCAGCCCTTCCTTATCCTTTTGGGCGAGCCAAATCGCGGTGGTGTAACAAACCGCCCTTACTGGAACCGGTT
>Ga0164318_10006563_pt1 | contig 11262 bp, 12 predicted proteins | sample GuaBasSedimGuay9_FD_113734 | JGI IMG/M metagenome (GOLD analysis project Ga0164318, IMG submission 113734) | Subseafloor sediment microbial communities from Guaymas Basin, Gulf of California, Mexico - Guay9, Core 4571-4, 0-3 cm | ecosystem: Environmental > Aquatic > Marine > Hydrothermal vents... | reverse complement strand
TGATGCTAGCCGAAAATCCCCTGGTTGAGATAGTGGCGATAGCGCACGATGGAAAAGAGGCTATTGAATTAGCACAAAAACACCGCCCAGATATTGCGCTTTTGGATATTAACATGCCAGAAATAGATGGCTTTTCCGCTTTCGAAGCGATGCGGGAGTTAAATCCGGATATTGTTTGTATTATCATCTCGGCAGAAAGGAATAGACTATCTTTTCGAACCGCTATGAGCATAGGCGCAAGCGAATACCTTATTAAGCCTTTTACGTTCTACGAACTAGACAACGCAATTAAAAAATTAAGCCAGATAATTAAGAGAAAACGTGACCAAAGTGCCAGTGTAATAAATTTGCGCGAACAGCGAGAGGCCTATTTACAACATCTGGCGCACGAGTACGCCAAATCGCGGCGGACGGACGACCAGGCTATTGAAGTGTTTGAGGAATTAGCCAAAGACCCCAATTGTAAACTTCGCTGGTTACGCACTTTGGCTATGGTTTACATTATCCGCGAGGACTGGAAAAGACTTCTGCCGTTGGCCATCCGGCTGGCAAGATTACCAGACTAATAATTTTTGAGGAACAATCATGAAAATTGCTATTATTGGAGCGGGAATAGCCGGATTATCGGCGGCATATGATTTAACGAAAGCCGGACACAAAGTAACTATTTACGAGGCCAAGGAGCAGGTTGGCGGTCTGGCTTCGGGTTTCAAAGAAGAAAATTGGGATTGGTCCGCGGAGCATTTTTACCACCATTGGTTCGCTTCGGATGAACACATCTTAGGGCTGATGGAGGAGTTGGGGCTGCGCGACAAAGCCCTCTTTCCGCGCCCTTATACGGTTTTGCTGCACAACGGAAAATGGTATCCCTTTGATTCTATTCTTCAGGCACTCAAATTTCCTGGTTTGGGATGGGGCATAAACAAGATTCGGTTTGGGTTGGTGGGGCTTTATTTACGACTGACCAAAAATTGGCAGCCTTTAGAAAAAACAACCGTGGACGCCTGGATGCGGAAATGGGCCGGGAATAATGTCTACGAGACCATGTGGGAACCGATGTTAAAGGGGAAGTTTGGCCCGCATTATAAAAAGGTTAATATGGCTTGGATGTGGGCTAGATTCCACGCCCGCACCTCGCGTTTGGGAACATACCAGGGCGGATTCCAGGCCTTTGCGGATGACTTTGCCGCGCGTTTGCAGGAATTGGGCGTGGAGATCCGGCTCTCGACCCCGGCGACGTGCATCACGGAAGGGTTGACTGTGCAAACGCAAGAAGAGGAGCAGACCTACGACCGGGTTCTGGCGACCACCTCTCCCCAGAGTTTGATCCATCTGGCTCCGGCCTTGTCCGAAAAATATCAATCCGCCTTAAAAAAACTAAAAAGCATGGGGAGTGTAGTGTTGGTCTTGTCGCTCAAGCACCAGCTTTCCGAAGAGGGTTACTACTGGTATAACCTCCCCGAAGGTGCCGGCTTTCCCTACCTGGCCTTGGTAGAGCACACTAATTACCTTTCACCTGAGTACTTTGGGGGCGAGCACATTGTTTACTGCGGCGACTACCGTGACCCTGACCACGAGTATTTCGCGCTCACTAACGAGGATTTGCTGGAGCGTTTTTTGCCCTCTTTAAAGCAAATCAACGCCAAATTTAGCGCAGATTGGGTTAAAAAGTTTTGGGTGTTCAAAACTGAATATGCTCAACCTGTCCCTGAAGTGGATCATTCCCAGAACATTCCCAATCTTGAGACATCTATTTCTGGGTTGTATTTCGCCAGCATGAGCCAGGTTTATCCCTGGGATAGAGGGACTAATTTTGCTGTGGAAATTGGCCGAAGAGCGGCTAGGAAAATGGTGGCGCGTTAGGCTCGTTTTGGGGGAATTTCTTTAAATCCGCACCGCTAGAGTGATAAACTTCTCCAATTTTAGGAAGATACCCACTAAAAAGAGACCCTTTTTGTTAGTAAAGTTAAAGACAATGTAATGGGGCAAGACAATTTTTTATACTCTATGGTGCATCAACAAGGAAAAAATGTCTGAAGAATTTTTGGAATACTTATCTTTAACTGATATATTGAGCGAAGAAGAAATGCGTATTTTGCGCCCGCTTATTGAGCAAGTTCCATGCGCAGCCAAAAAAGTGGTTTTCGAGCAAGGCGAGGAAGCAGAATATTTATATTTGGTAATCACCGGAGAGGTGATCATTCGCTTCAGCCCCAAAGATGGAGCTTCGCTTACTGTCTCTAAGGTGCGCAAAGGAGACGTGTTTGGATGGTCTTCTATATGGGGAAGCCACACCTATACTTCTGGCGCGGTATGCAGCAAGAGCGGAAAACTACTACGCATAAAAGGGCTTGATTTGAAAAATCTCTGTGAAGAACATCCAAAAACGGGTATACTTATTTTAGAGCGTTTAGCAGGTGTAATTGCCAACCGCTTACAAGGTACTCAAAACCAAGTGGTGGCATTATTGCACCAAGGATTGCAAAACAAAAAATCATAGGAGATTGAACAGTGGTTGAAGAACATTCAAAACAGGAACACATGCAAAACTTAATTGCTCAAATTAGTGCTTATATTGAGCAATATCATGGCGGCTCTGCTGAACTGGTGGCTTTTGAGAACGACATTGCCACCATTAAATTAGGAGGTGCGTGCCTGGGATGCCCTCTCTCGGCTTCCACCTTGAAAGGCTGGGTGCAAGGGACGGTCCATCAATTCTTCCCTGAAGTTGAAGTGGTTGCGGCAGAGAATGAAATTAATTAGGTAACTATTGGCAGGCGTCCATTCCGCTCGAGTAATCGCGTTCCTTGGGCGGAAGTTATTTGTGGATAATATTTTAGAAAAAGGAGAAAAAATGTTTAATTTAAGAGAAATTTTGGCCTTATTAGGAGCGTTTGGACAGGTAATTGGTCTGATTGTTTTTGGCGTTGCGGCTGGCTGGTTCACTTTATACGCTTTTCGACAGCCTGAGCGACACTGGGGATTGCAAAGCGTGGTATTTGGCGTGTTTTTCCTGTTTGTTGCCTTGTTAGCGCGGTTTTCGTCCCCCGGCGCGTTTGGCGGATTTTTACTGGGAGCTGCAGGAGCGTTTCTTTATTGGGGAATATTCAAAAAAGAAGCTTCAGAAAGTGAAGAGGAAGAATAAATTGGTATATTAGTGACTGGTAGATTGGTCAAAACCAATCTACCAGTTTACCAATCTGCTAACATTCTGTTCACGCAATACCCAACGTCTTATCCATCATCTGTGCCACGGCCTTATAAACGGGGGAATCATCTCCTAGCTCAACAAGCGGCTTACCGCTGAACTCAAAATCCATCAACTTCTCATCCATCGGAACTACCCCCAAGAACGGAATCCCCATTTTATTAATGCGTTCCTGAAGCGGCGCTGGCATTTCACCCGGCAACCGGTTGAGGATAAAGTAAACATTCTCAATATCTATTTCCAATTCCTCTCTCAATTTAACAATGCGCTCGGCAGCCACAATTCCCCGCTGCGTAGGCCCGCTCACAACAAAAAGATGCTGCACATTTCGTGTTGTGCGGCGGCTAAGATGCTCCATCCCCGCCTCATTATCAATGACCACATAACGGTAATGCTTAGAAATATTATCTACAATCTCCCGCAAATTATGATTGACAGCACAATAACACCCCTGCCCCTCCGACCGTCCCATAGCAATCAAATCAAAACGATCCCCTTCTGAAAGCGCGGAATGAACCTCATAATCCAAATAATCCTGTTTAGTCATGCCGCCGGCAATCGTTCCCCGGGCTGCACCGCCATACTTGAGTGATTTTTGTATCTCTTTGAGGAGATTCTCTCGAACATCGCCCACCGTCCAATCGAGTTCCAACCCCAGAACCATGTTTAGGTTCGCGCTAGGATCAGCGTCTATGCCCAAAATAGCCCCAGACTGTTTTTGAGTCAAATATTTGATAATCATCCCGGCCACAGTAGTTTTGCCTGTGCCCCCCTTCCCTGCCAAAGCAATTGTAGTAGTCATATGTGAGATTTACTCCTTTTATTTTTATTTCTCTGTGGAAATGTTTTCTACGAGCGTTTTCGCCATCGTCTGGGCCGCGCCCCTGAGGGCGGGGGAGTGGTCGTAAACCGGTATCCCCAAGCGGTCTGCCTCCTGAACGGCGAGATCAACAGGCAGCACGCCCAAAAGCGGCACCCCCGGAGATTCATTGAAGAGGAAGTTTTTTTCCTCTTCGTTGCCAACTTTATTCCCCACCAGCCAGAGACGGGTAAGGCCAATATCATGAGCTAATTTCTTAATCTGTTTCGCGGTTCCCAGACTGCGGCGGGTGGGTTCAACAACTATCACCATCGCGTCTACAAAATCTACAGTAGCACGCCCTAAGTGCTCTACTCCGGCGTACATGTCTAAGAGGAGCACCTCGTCATTTCGGAAAAGTAAATGGGTAAAGAGAGTTTTTAACATCGCGCTTTCGGGGCAAATGCACCCCGACCCGCCCAAGTCTACACTGCCCATTTCCAGCAGACGCACTCCCCGGTGGCTAACGCTAAATCGCTCTGGGATGTCATCCACGCGCGGGTTAATGGTGAAAAATCCGCCCGAAGAGCCTGGTTTTGCCCCTGTACGCTCCTCAATAAGAGCGCTCATCTCTGAAATAGGGCTTAATTTTTCTTGCAGCTTATCAGGAAAGCCCAATGCGCCCGCCAGACAAGGAGACGGATCGCCATCTACTGCCAGAACGTCACGCCCAGCGTCAGCATAAACTTGGGCTAATAAAGCCGAGAGGGTTGTTTTCCCGACCCCTCCCTTGCCACTAATAGCAATTTTCATCTTGTTCTCCTTAATGTGTATCAGTCTTTGAGCAAACGCTTGGTCACTACCTCGCCTAGGATGGCACAAACTTCGGTAGGAAGATGATGGGCAATACCGGAATTGAATAAAATTCGGTAGGAAGGGGGAAATTCTTCATCGCCTTCCCAACAAGCAACCAAAACCGCCACTCTGGGGAATACCTGAATTTTATAAGCCGCCGCCGCGAAAGGAACGGGAACCCCGCCTATTTTTTGAGCCGCTTCTCGAAAATTTTGGTAATCGCTCTCAAAATGGCGCAACAATTCTTTAGAGGTGTATCCTTGAAATGCCGAGTTATAGAATTGTCCGCTGGGAAGCTCTGTGAATGATATCCAACCATCTTCGGGTGGTGAGCCTTTTGGATCATGGAAATAATAAGCCAAAAAGGCTTGCGTGAGAAAATCTAAAGGGGCGTTGGTTTTAAGATCTTTGGCAATATAGTCCTGATCGGAAACAAAAGCTTCTTTTCCCCATATGGTGAGATGTAAGTTAGCTGTACCATCACCATTTGACTTGTAAGTTGCGCCTGTCTGGGTGGCAATTTGTCTGGTGTCGGTCTGTGTTAGCTCAGCGCGAAGTTCTTCAACTCGGTCGGCAAGGGAGGTTTCTTCAGATGGCATGTTGATATCCTTTTTGGCTCTTGTGTAGTATTTGTGAAAAAGGGCAAGATAAATCTTGCGTTGCGGAACGTAGCGTGACAATTATGTCGCCTTTGCACATTTTTTACGGATGAGCCTCCTTTTTTAGTCTTCGCATTAACAAAAACGATACTTACACCCCGCATTATAACGCATTATGCCAGCGTGTAACTCTTGTTTATCGCGCTTGGACTCTGCGCTAACCAGCACGCGAAATTTTGAAGAGTATTTGTGCTTAATGTACCACAAGAAAATTTGCGGAGTGTTAGAAATAACTAAAATCACGGTAGAACTATTCTCTACCGTGATTTTTTAATCCCCATCGTAGAAACGCTTTTAACAGGTTGGCGGCCTGGCAGTCTAAAATGTGCCTTTTGGCGTTGATCAATTTGCCCATCTCTTATCTTCAGTCTATTTCTAAAGAGATGGTCACTGGCCCATCGTTGTGGATTTCTACCAGCATATCAGCCCCGAACTCTCCGCTTTGGGTTGGGATTCCCAGCCAGGTGAGGAATTCGGTGAATTGATCTACCAGGGGGCCGGCCACGCGGGGAGGGGCGGCTCCGGTAAAGGAGGGGCGATTCCCTCGGCTTGTGTCTGCGTAAAGGGTGAATTGCGGCACGACTAGGGCACCGCCTCCCATGTCCAGGAGAGAGAGGTTCATCTTGCCCTCTGCGTCTGGGAATATTCGTAGATTGGCTATTTTTTTGGCTAGCTCTCGGGCCTGGGACTCGCCATCATCCGGGCCGATGCCCAGCAAGATGACCAATCCGCGCTCAATGGCGCCGACTATCTTTCCATCAACAGAGACGCTGCCTTTTTGTACTCGCTGTAAGATTGCTTTCATAGGATTAGGTTATCTCTTGAAATATATTTAAGTACTCTGTACGTCCCGTGTTTAACTCTGAAAGGATTTATACCTTAATGTGTTAGTAACGGGTAATCAATACTTTTTTGAGAAGTTCAGCAATTTTTGGAATGGTTATGGGGTGAATATTTACATGTTTTTTGGGATTGTCAACGGGATGCAGATGCCAATTATGACGATTGTCGAAATCAATCCCCCATATTCGTTGGTTCTTTTCAATTAAGGCGAATGCCATTGTACCTGTGACTTCGTTGAAATAGAAACGCAAAAAAACATCGTCTTTGAGATAAGTATAGCCGCTGACTACAGGGCCTTCAGTTTGTAAAGAGACACTCTCGAAATATTCAATTTCCGCTAAGGCCGTGAGGAACTCATTAGCAAATTCTTTTACGTCCATTGAGATCGCAGATTTGTATAATGCTCAAGAAGTGTCTCGGTTTTTTCCCATTCCCAATAATCACTTTCAACCTCGTAATCGTATGAGTTCTGACTCAAAGTTCCAGTTTTGAACTCTTCTGAAAACTCTGTAAACGTCATACTCCACTTTTCTTCGAATGTCTTAGTGCGCTCTCTAAGAGAGGATATCTTCATAACGAGATAATCTGATAATACTCTCCACAGGGCTGTTTCTAGATCAGGTGTTTCGGTAACTTGTGTGAGAAGAGCTCCTACACGGGGAGATATAGGAAATGTTGAGGTTACAGTACTCATATTTTTACCTTTTGGAAACAGATAATTTTTATCCATAACATCATTTTACCAGAAGACACCATCAAATAAACGGATTGCTGCTACACCTCATACAACCCAATCGCGGCGCGGACTTCTGCCATGGTTTCGGCGGCAATGGCCTGGGCGCGTTTGGCGCCATCGGCCAGCACGTCCCGGACGTAGCCATCTCTGGTATCAAACTTGGCTCTGCGCTCGCGGAATGTTTGCAGGTTGTTGTTTAGGCTTTTGGCAAAGCGGCGTTTACAATCTACGCAGCCGATCTCGGCCTTTCGGCACGCGGCATTAATTTCCTCAACTTCTGTCGTGGAGGAAAAGATTTTATGCAGCGTAAACACGTTGCAAACGTCAGGATCGCCGGGGTCAGAGAGGCGTTGCCGCTGGGGATCGGTGACCATTTGCATGACGCGCTTTTCGGTCTCTTCGGGTGTGGCCGCTAGCTCTATATGATTGTTGAGACTCTTGCTCATCTTGTGTTCCCCATCAGTGCCTAAGACTTTGGGAATTTTTGTGGCTTTGCCCTGCGGCTCTAAGAGGACATCTGTGCTATAACGGAAGTTGAACGAGCGAACTACCTCGCGAGCAAACTCAATGTGAGGAAACTGGTCAACGCCGACCGGAACGGTAGTGGCCTTGTAAAGCACAATATCCGCTGTCATTAGCACAGGGTACCCCACTAATCCGTAATTGACGTTGTTGGGATTTTGGCGTACTTTTTCCTTGAACGTTGGCAGGGCTGTGAGTTTGCCCAAAGGCGTGACCATGGAAAGTATGGTGTGTAACTCCATGACTTCGGGCACGTGCGATTGAACAAAAATGATGCTTTTCTTGGGGTCCAACCCCGCCGCCAGCCAATCCAGAGCCATTTCTCTGGTGTTCAATTTGAGGTCTTTTGTAGCTTCAACCGTGGTTAGAGCATGGATATCAACAATGCAGTAAATGCTCTCATAGTTTTCTTGGAGGGCAACATAATTTTGTATGGCGCCCAGATAATTTCCTAAGTGTTGGCGTCCGGTCGGGCGAGCACCCGAAAAAACGCGGCCATTCTTTTCAGTCATTTCTAATTCTCCTTGGTGCATGTTAAATCTTTAATGGTAGATAGTATATCATATTAGGAAAGTTGGGAAGCTGGGAAATTGGGGAACTGGTATATTGGTTGTGACCCCGACTAATTTGGCAATCTGCCAATCCCCAATCCGCCAACCTATGCTACAATCGAAGTACAAATTCTATAAAGATGTGCATAGCATCTTCTATTGATGCGTTGCACATCTGAATTCTAAGAGATCATCCCATGAGGCTAAAAACATGACTCAACTAACCGACCCTCGCCCCTCCCCTTTAGCCGGACGCTGGTATCCGGGCGATTCCCAAACCTTAGCTCAATCCGTAGATAAATACATCGCGGACGCAGAGATTCCCGAAATTCCAGGGGAAATTCTAGCCGTGGTCGCTCCCCATGCGGGACACACTTACTCTGGCCCCGTGGCGGGGTATGCCTTTGCCGCCCTCCAAGGGTTAACCCCAGACCTGGTCGTAATTGCCTCTCCCATGCACCAGCCGTACCTAGAGCCTGTCCTCACCTCTGCCCATGATGGCTACCACACCCCGCTGGGTGACGTTCCCATCAATCGGGAAATCGTCCAAGAAATCGCCCAAACCTTTCAGGCGAAAACGGGAATTGAAATTGCGGCTGTGAGGAACGATAGAGAACACTCCATCGAAATTGAGCTGCCGTTCTTGCAGCGTGTCTTCTCTCATCCGTTTCAGATCGTTCCCCTCATGATTCGGAGTCAGGAGCCGCAAATTATTCAAGAGCTTGGAGCGGCAATTGCCGAAGCTCTAAAACCGCGCAGTGCCATCCTCATAGCCAGCACAGACCTCTCTCACTTTTACCCTGCCCAAGTCGCCGAAATTTTAGACAAAACCATCATCCAAGCCATCACCGCCCTCAATCCAGAGGAGATTTTCCAAGCCGAAAGAGAAAAGAAAGGCTTTGCCTGTGGAAAAGGAGCTTTAGCCGCCGTCATCTGGGCTGCCAAAGCCTTGGGAGCAACCAGCGCCCACCACTTGCACTACGCCCACTCTGGCGCGGTCACCGGAGACAACCGCGAGGTGGTCGGCTACGCGGCGATGGCTATTATCAAATAGGGATAGGAGCAAGTCCTATCCCTACCTTGGGCGACCACAAGGATACGCCCCTACCCGTACACCCTCATAAACCCAATGCCCCACTTTATTGAAATTGCCGTCAACGTCCCTCGTGTGCAGGGAGTTTACCATTACAGCGTCCCCGCCCGCCTGAGAGCGGAAGTCACGCCCGGGCAACTGGTCACCGCTCCCTTTGGGCGGCAAACCGTCCAGGGGATTGTCCTCCGCGCCATTGATCGCCCCCAAGTCCCCCAAACAAAAGACATCCTAAAAATACTCGACCCCCAACCCGTGGTCACCTCCGCCCAAATTGAACTTGCCCGTCACATCTCCGAAACCACCCTCACGCCGCTGGGCATTTGCGTCCACGCCATGCTCCCCAGCGGATTGAGCAAACAGGCAGATTCACTGTATACTTTCTCTAAGCGTAGTCAAGAACGGTTTGAAGCGGGGGAGGAAATCTATGCAGCGTTAACCCCGGCCCAAGCAAAAATTGTGGATTTGCTGGCGGATCGCGGCCCCTTGCGTGGACGCCAAATTCAACGCGCCCTGCCACATAAACATTGGCAGTCTACCGCCCGCGCCCTAGAGCGTAGAGGCGTAATTGAAAGTAATGCCATTCTTCAAGCCCCATCCGTGCGGCCCAAACAAGTGCGCATCGTGCGGCTTGCCTGCTCCCCAGAAGAGGCACACGCCCAAATGGACGCCCTGGCCCAGGCACACCACCCGCAAGCCTTAGAGCGGCGCCAAGCCGTCATGCGCTTGCTAATAGACAACGCCGAAGCGTTCCCTGTCTCGCAGGTTTACGCGGCCACCGCTAGCAACCTGGCCGACCTCCGCCAACTGGAGAAAAAAGGCCTTATCCGCCTGGAAGAAGAAACCGTCCTCCGCGACCCGCTGAAAGACATCTCGCCCCCGCCGCCCCAGCAACTCGCCCTCACGCAGGCGCAACAAGAGGTGTGGGATGTCATCCGTCTGGCCCTGGATGCGAAAGAGAGCCATAAGCCATTTTTGCTCTACGGTGTTACCGGCTCTGGGAAGACGGAAATTTACCTTCGAGCGGTGAAACATGCCCTCAGCCAGGGGCGGCAAGTCATCATCCTCGTCCCCGAAATTGCCCTCACGCCGCAGACCGTGGGCCGTTTCCTGCGCCGTTTTCCGGGGCAAGTGGGCGTAATCCATTCTCAACTTTCGGCAGGGGAACGCTACGACACCTGGCGCATGGCCCGGGCGGGGGAAATCTCGGTTGTGGTTGGCCCGCGCAGCGCACTTTTTACACCTTTCCCCAAAGTAGGCCTAATCGTGGTGGATGAGTGCCACGATGATTCTTATTATCAGTCGGAAAACCCGCCCTTATATCACGCCCAAGAGGCCGCCGCGGCTTACGCTCACCTCAGCGGCGCGGTGTGCATTTTGGGTTCGGCCACCCCGAACATCACCTCCACGTATAGAGCCGCGCAAGGGGAATGGCATCCCCTCAGCCTCCCAGAACGCATTTTGGCGCATAAGGACGCCATCCACGCTCAGGTAGAGCGAGCCGGCCAAGAGCCGCAATTCGCCCGCTATCTGCCGTTGGATGACGACACGCTGATGACAGAACTTCCCCCCGTGGAGGTGGTGGACATGCGCCGGGAGTTGAAATCCGGCAATCGCTCAATTTTCAGTCAGGCTTTGCAAACGGGCCTGGCCGAAATCTTAGAGCGGGGCCAGCAGGCTATCTTATTCCTCAACCTGCGGGGGACTTCCACGTACGTTTTTTGCAGGGATTGCGGTCAGGCTTTAAAGTGTCCGCGCTGCGATATTTCGCTCACTTATCACCAGTGGGATGCTGCTTTGCGCTGTCATCGCTGCGGCTACCAGCGGAAAATGCCCCAGTATTGCCCAACTTGCAAGAGTAAGAATATCAAGCAATATGGCACGGGAACAGAGCAAGTGGAGCGCACGCTAAAGGCCTTGTTCCCGGACGCGCGTACCTTGCGCTGGGATAGGGACACGACGCGCGGGAAAGGGGCGCGCGCCAAAATAATGGACGCTT
>Ga0164318_10006562_pt1 | contig 11263 bp, 11 predicted proteins | sample GuaBasSedimGuay9_FD_113734 | JGI IMG/M metagenome (GOLD analysis project Ga0164318, IMG submission 113734) | Subseafloor sediment microbial communities from Guaymas Basin, Gulf of California, Mexico - Guay9, Core 4571-4, 0-3 cm | ecosystem: Environmental > Aquatic > Marine > Hydrothermal vents... | reverse complement strand
TTTGGTAGCTATATTTAATTGCATCAAAAAGACTAAAGTCATCATCTGAACAAAGATGTACATATTTGGTATTAAGTCGTGCTACTGTTAGAATAAATTTTTCATGAAAAGAGATGTTTGGAGTATGATAATATATTAAATTATCATGCTCTTTTAATTTATAATTATCAGTACTAGAGTCTGCTATAACTATAGGAAGATTAAATTGTTCATAATACTCTAATGCTCTAATAAGAAAATCCTTTCTCTCATGTGTCAATATTAGTAAGGTAACATCCTTTTCTATCATTTTATTTTCTTAATAAATGCTTCTGGCCAATAGGTTGGTCTACTGTTCAATAAACTCTCATTAAAAATAGGTTTAAAGGGTGTGATTTGAAAGTTAGGATTATGTTTTACAAATTCTTTAGCTGCTTCTGTTGGATTATTCCATTGCCAGTCATTATTAGATCTTGGTGCTCCAACCAAATCTTTTTGAATTCCATCCATAGCAACAATATATGAATTCTTACTCAAAAGAGTTGAGTATAGTTCCAACTCTTTGAGTACATGCTCTTTAGTATGTTTTCCATCTAAAAACACTAAAACAGTTTCATCCTTGCAAATAAGTTTTTTAACCTTATCAAAAGTTTTTTTAGCAATGGAGTCCCCTTCAATAAGTGTTATATAATCAAATAAGATATGCTCTTCAATAGCTTTTCTGTTATGTTTTCTTATGTCAATGTCTATGCCAATTACTCTACCTTTCTCAATAGATTTACATATTGAAGCTGATAAAATTAGGGAGCCACCATGTGCTACACCAATCTCAACAATAACATCTGGTTTAATTTCGTATATAATTTCCTGTATTGTCATAATATCATCAGGCAGTTGAATAATAGGTCTTCCTAGCCATGTAAAGCTATATACATACTTTGAATCCCATCCAACTCTTAGCATCATTTTTGATACTGCATCAAATGCTTCTTGCGAATCAAATGCATAACTTTTTGTTAAGTTATTTTTTTTTACAATTACTTGATTTGTATCTTCATCAATTATTAACATTTTTATCTCCTTTTATTTTTGACCTTTATTTTTTCTCATTTGCTCTTTTTGTTTTTCAAGTTCAGATAAATCATTACTTTCTTGTTGCCCTCCGTGAGCGAGTAAACCTTTTTCTTTAATATATTTTTTAGCATAAATAATTCTTTTATTCATTTCTTTTGGAAGAATTTCTAAATCTCTGAATTTTTCAACGGGTCTATTAGGAACAATTTCACATCCATAAACTGCAATTTCATCAAAAACTTTTGTTGCATATTTTAAGCTGTTCTCTAACTCTTCAGTAGTTTCACTTGGAAAGCCTACGATTAAATCTGTTCTCGTTATAATTTTAGGATTGTTTCTTCTGAGTTGTTTTAAAAATTGATAAAGCTCATCTTGATACTTAGGTCGTTTCATCATTTTTAATAGTCTGTCACTTGTTGTTTGTATAGGTATTTGAACATCAGTTACTCTTGGATTTGAAAATGTTTTTAATAATTCATCTGTATATAAGTGTACACCAGAAGGAGTAAATTGTGCTACATGTATTTGAAAGTTTCCATCTAATTGAAATATAGCTTCAAGTAAATCAGGATATGTTTTTTTAAACTCTCTTCCGTACATTGATGTTTCCATTCCTGTAAGTACTAGGATATTTAGTTCTTCAGTTAAAAGCATTTGGATATGTTCAATGATATTTTGAATACTTCTGCTTCTTTTAGGCCCTAACCCTGGTTTATGAGTACAGAATGTGCAATCAAAGCTACATCCTTCAGCTATATTTACAAATCGTTTTGTTAAATCATAGAGCCTATAATCTTCTTTTCTTCTGAATGTTGAAGCAAAAGGTATTTTTTCAATAGGGATAGTTGGGTTTTGAATAAATCTAGATAAGTCTTCAATATTATGAGCAGATACTAGTTCACCTTTATGAACTGCTTTTACTGCTTGTAGATTTGCATCATTAGTACAGCCAACAGAAACAACTTTATTCCCATATTTTTGATAAGTTTTTAATTTTTCTAATGAACGTGTCTCTAATTCACTCCAACCAGAACAAGTTAAAACAGCAATTAAATCAGCATCTTGAGGATCATTGGTAACCTGCCATCCATTTTGTAAATAAAAATCTTGAACCCTGCTAATAGATAGTTTTCGAGTGGTACACATATCATCATCTGAAAAGTATATTTTTGACATTTTTAACCTTTTAATATTTTTTACCTATATAATGAAAGTAATTTGGATTTAAAAATCCTTGTTTAGTCATAAATTTATCATAAGTTGCTAAAAAATTTGCAATATCATGAATCGTATTTGAATCTCCACGTAATCCACCTAAAACTCGGTATATAAAAGATGCAGAAGGTTGATATTCTAGTTTTGTAAAGTATTGTGAAATAGTATTTAAAATTTCTTCACCATCTGTTTCTAGGTCGCTAGGTGATTGACCATCAATTTCATCTATATCTCGTTCTAGTACATACTCAGTGTGAATATGAGTAGTATACTCTTGAAATTCTGTTAGACTTTTTTTATCAAAATGAGTAAGAGAATCTTCATACCAATACCCTGTCTGTGATAATAATGTTCGTATAAGTGCAACCTGTGATGCATCTGCTAATGTAAAGTTTTTATGGATAGGTTCGTGACAATATAAAATACCATTGGGTGTTAATAAGGAATGTGCTTGTCTTATGCTTGCAGATAAATCTTGCATATGATGTAAAGAACCACAAAAAAAGACTATATCATATTTTTTCTTAATATCTATATCTTGAAATGCTTTCACTTTATAGGTTAATGAACCAAACTTTTCATCTTTTCTTGAATTGTTTAATGTTCTATTTGCTAATTCTATATTTTTTTTTGATATATCAAAAGCATCTACATTGTAGCCTTTTCTAGCTAATTCTAAACTCATTAGACCATGCCCACAACCAACATCAAGAATATTTAAATGTTTACTTGCATGAGTTTCAAATAATTCAAAAATTATTTTTAAGATATTTCCTAAATATAAGTTGATATATTTTGGTTCCCTCCAAAAGCTTTTATAAAAATACTCGCAACTTACTGCATTTTGTAAATCAGGGATAAAACCATTTTTATCACGCTCACTAATGCGTTTATCAAAAGCCATTGCTTCATCTTCTAATAAAGTTTTTATTTTATTCATATTCTACCTCTTTATTATTTTTGCTTTTTATGAAAGTTAACTTAGGAATAGCAACTATAAAGTCACAATTTAAATCTTTAATCTTTTTCAACTGTGTAATAATTTCATTTTTAATATTCCATGGTAAAATCAAGATATAATCAGGTTTAATTTTGTTTATTCTGTCTTCATTTACAATAGGAATATGACTAGCAGGTAAATATTTTCCTTGTTTATATTGTGATTTGTCAACTACAAATTCTATTAAATCATTTTTTATTCCTGCATAGTTTAAAAGAGTATTTCCTTTAGCAGCAGCTCCATATGCAATAACTTTTTTAGTGTCTTTTTTAGCTTGAATTAAAAATTCTATTAAATCATACTTTATTTTATTTACTTTTTCTTGAAAAAATTTATAGAATTTCATTTTATGGAGTCCAAGATTTTGTTCTTCATGTAAAAGATCTTTTATATTTTGTGAAATGTTAAGCTTATTATTTTCTATATGAGTGGCATATATTCTTAAGCTTCCACCATGAGTTTTTAGTTTTTCAACATCATATAATTTTAATCCTTGTTTTTCAAAAATTTGTTTAACTGTAAAAAATGAAAAATATGAAAAATGTTCATGATAAATTGTATCAAATTGATTCTCTTTTATAATATTTAAAATATGTGGAAACTCCATAGTTATAGTTCCCCTATTCTTTAAGGCAATTTTTAAGCCTTTTACAAAGTTATTTATATTTGGAACATGTGCTAAAACGTTATTCCCAAGAATTAAATCAGACTTTCTTAAAGTATTGGCTAGCTTAACATTAAAAAAATCTTCTATTACTGCTATTCCTTTTTGTTTGGCTATCTTAGCAGTACTGGCTGTTGGTTCAATACCTATGCATGGAATATTCTCTTTTTTAAAGTATTGTAATAAATATCCATCATTTGAAGCTATTTCGGTAACTAAGGATGAACTTTTTAAAGATAGTCTTTTACTTATATCTTCTACATATTTTTTAGAATGAGCTAACCAACTTGTAGAAAATGAGCTAAAGTAAGCATAATCTTTGTTAAAAATATCATCAGGTTTTTTGTAATCATCAGTTTGAACTAATTTACATTTCTTACATATATATACTCTTAAAGGGTAAAAAACTTCAGGTTCATTTACTTGATCTATAGAAAGATAAGAGTTGGAAGCAGGTGAATTCATTAAATCTACAAATAAATCATTTAGTTCAGTTTTACAAAATCTACAATTCATCTATAGCCCTTTAAACTTTTCATCTAAATATTTATGCTCAGTGTCTTTTTTTGAAATATTGGTTATATTTAAAGGCCATTTAATATCTAATGAGGGGTCTTTGGCATTTAATGCACCTTCATTAGATGGAGTGTAAATATTGCTATGTAAATAAAATAATTCAGTATTATTTTCTAAGGTTTGAAAGCCATGAGCAAAACCTTTTGGTATATATAACATTTTTTGATTTTCTTGTGTGAGTTTTATAGAAAATGTTTTTAAGAAAGTTTTAGAATTTTGACGCATATCAACAACTATATCAAATATAGATCCTTTGATACACTTTACAATTTTCACTTCACTAAATGGTTCATATTGATAGTGTAATCCTCGAACAGTTCCCTTTTTATTTGTACTAGAATGATTAATTTGTTTTATATTTTCATTAAATATTTTATTAAGTTCATTTAAGCAAAATATTCTTGAAAATGAACCTCTTTCATCCTTAACGGTTATTGGTTCTATTATAAATAAACCCTTAATATCTGTCTTTATAATATTTAGTGTTTTATCCATTCTAGCTCCTTATTAATTTCTTTATTATTAATTAAATATTTTATTTGATCTAATCTTGTATAGTAACGATGATAAAAATCACTATCTAAACTAATTGCATTATACTTTTTAAAGAGTTCTATTATTCCTAAATCTAATGTAAAGTCAATTGTAAAATTTAATTCATTTTTCAGTTTATCGAAACAAACATTATAATCTCTGCTATCTTCAAGATTTTTTTTTGCGACAATAATTTTGCAATTATTAATCGCTTGAATATGTTGTGCAATAACTTTTATCTGATAATTTTCATCGCTAGAACCTATATTAAATGCTTGATTGTGTATTTTTTCAATAGGTGCATTTAAAACTGTAATAAAAGATTTACAAATATCTTTAATATGGACTAGAGGTCTCCATGGTTGTCCATCACCTAGTATTTTTATTTTATTTTCTACTTTTGAATAAGCAGTTAAGTTGTTAACAACAATGTCAAATCTCATTCTAGGTGAAAATCCAAATACCGTAGCATTTCTCATAAATATAGGACTAAAATTATTGCTCGCTATTTTTGATATTTCTTGTTCAGCTAATATCTTAGATTTTCCATAAGGTGTTTGAGGGTTAGAAGAACTATTTTCGTTAAGTATTTTCCCTTTACCATCACCGTAAAGAGAGCAGGAACTAGAAAAAATAAATTTTTTTATTTTTGCAAGTTTAGCTAATTTTGCAAGTTTCACAGAGGCATGATAATTAATATCATATGTTAATTGTTCATTAATTGTACCTAGTGGGTCATTGCTAAGTGCTGCTAAATGAATAATTGCATAATAATTTTGATTTTTTAAATCAGTTAACTCAATATTTCTTATATCTTTTTTGATTAAGTTATATTTAACTCTCTGTGAATTGTCAATGTTGCCATTACTAAAAAAGCAACTATCAAGACCAGTGACTTTAAATCCATTAGCGATTAACTCTTCTATCATTACTGTACCAATATATCCTTCACTTCCAGTTACTAAGATATGTTTCATTTTACCAAATTTTCCATTTTGCATTATTCTTATTCCACAGTTCGTTTAGTTTAACTTTGTCTCGTTGAGTATCCATACATTGCCAAAATCCATTATGTTTAAAAGCATTGAGCTGACCTTGTTTTGCAAGAGTTTGTAGAGGGTATTTTTCAAAGATAGTATCGTCATCTTCAATTAAATCTAAAACTTCTGGTTCACAAACCATAAATCCAGCATTAATCCAATTTTCATTATTCTTTGGTTTTTCTATAAATTTACTAATAGTATTATTTTTAATATTTAATACACCAAATCTATCTGTAGGCTCAACAGCTGTAACAGTCGCTTTTAAAGCATGTTTTTTATGAAATTTTAATAGTTCTAGTATATTTACATCGCTAACCCCATCGCCATAAGTAAGCATAAAAGTATTATTACCTATATACTTTTTAGCCTTTTTTATTCTTCCTCCAGTCATACTTTCTAATCCAGTGTCAAGAAGGGTTACTTTCCATGGTTCACTACTATTATTATGAACTTGCATACTATTGTTTTTTAAATCTATTGTTACATCACTTTGATGTAAAAAATAATTTGAAAAATATTCTTTAATGTAATATCCTTTATAGCCCAAAAGAATAATAAACTCATTGAACCCATAATAGGAATAACATTTCATAATATGCCATAGTATTGGTTTATTGCCAATTTCAAGCATTGGTTTTGGACATATATCTGTTTCTTCACTTAATCTGGTACCATATCCACCTGCTAAAATTAAAACTTTCATATTTGAATACTTTTTAATACTTTAGTGAAGCTAGAACTACTATACACATAGTTTTTTAAATAGTTTTTTTTATTCCATTCTTTCCAATATTCCAGAAAAGGTTTGTTTTGTATTAGTTCAGATATAAAATTAATATATAATAAATTTGTTTTCATATGTTTTCCTTCATAGTTAGGATAATATTTTTGAATATTTTTCGTAAGATTAATATCTATTGGTCTCTTTTCATCTTGCTTTGCCTTGACAACAATTGCACATCCTTTGATTCCTGCTTCCACTTTAGAATTTCCTTGATTAAATGGAAAAGTATCAGGCATGATATCAATGATATATCCATATATATCTGTATTTATATGTCCAGTAAAGTAAAATCTATCTAATATTCTTGAATCAATATTTTTTATTTTATTTATAATGGATTTTTTATCTCCACTACCACAAGCAAGATAAATAGAATGTTTATTTTTTTGCATAATTTCTATAATAGTTTCTAGATACTCTATATTATCAATTTTTATTAATCTTCCAATTGTTCCTAGTATGATAGTTTCTTTTGGATATAAGTTTCTTTGGTTTAAGATTTCAATCTCATTTCTATTGAGAGATAAGCACTCTTGATCTATCTGAATATTAAAACCTATATAGTTATATTCTTCCATCTGTTTTTTTTCAAAATTAGTTGAACCATGCATAATTTTTAAATCTATATTTTCTATATCATAAGTATAATTCCCATGACTCCAATATATTTGTTTAGGGGCTGTTCTTGTAGTAAATAAAAAGTTATATTCTGCTCTAGTGTGCATACCAATCAGAATGTCAATATTATCATTTATTATTCGTTGATGAATCTTCAAGCATTTTTCAACTATAGGATAAAAAACATAGGTAGAATTAAAATATTCTTGATGTAAATTCACATATTTTATTCCAAGTTTTTTTAACTTTTCTACTTCTATCTGATCTGAACCCAGTAGCTCCATAAAATTAAGATCATATATAATAAATTCATATTTGTTATTTTCTTTTAAAGATTTAATAAGTGAATAAAAAACTTTTTCTATTGAGTAGTTTATAATTCTCTCTTGAATAAAAGCTACTTTTATCTTCTTTTGATTTGGTTCTATTTTTTTAGTATTTGGTTTAATTTCATATTTTTTTATAAGCTTATTTTTTATAAATGACTCTAGTTTTAACTCTACTTCATCATTAAATTCTTTATGCTCTTTTTGTGTTTGAGATACTCCATTCCAAGAGTACTGAAGAGGGTAGTAGATAAACATAACAAGCTCATCTAACTCTTTTTCTATTGCCTTTAAAAAGATAGGGTACATAATCTTATACATCTCTTTAAAGTCTTCAGCAAAACTATATAAAATATTATTACAATAGAAAAATTTATATACTCTCTCTTTTTGTTCTAAAGTTTCTAAATCGTAAAAATCATCCGTAAATAGAACTTTTGCAAACTTATTAATATACTCTGTAAAATTATCTCTTGGAAATATGTGTTCAATATAGTAAAAAAATGAAAATACTTCTGCAAAATTTCTATACTTAGCGATGCTATTAAGATAACTCAACTCTATCTCTTGAAAAGACTGCTCTTTTTGTAAAATGCTGATAATATATGCTATTTGTATGGTTTGCATATTTGTATCTCTATTCTGTAATAAGAGAGAAAGATTTAATGCTAATTCATCTATGGCATAAGTAAAATTATGGCTATGTTCTTTTAGATAGTTTGTAGCTTCTAAGAGTTTAATTATTATTTTTATAGTGCCATCATCATCTAAATTTTCATAGAGTTGCTTTAATAGAGCATATACTATAATATTTAGTCTCTGTTCATTTATTTCTAGTTGAAGTACATTATTAATAATTTCAATTTTTTGATTTTTTATATTTTGTATGGTTTCAGTAATACTTTGAGTGATTTGAGATTTTATCTCATCAGAAAATTCTATTTTATCAAAGTTAAGTTGAGATATTTGAGGGTAAGTCGTTTTTAAAAAGTAGTCAAAAAACGTACTAATTGGTACATTGATACAGTTTGATGGAGCACTGTTTAGTAGCTCTCCATCATAGAAAAAAATCATTTCATTCTGATTCGTGCAGTTTGTCGCATCTTGCAGAGCTTTAGATGAATTAAAATAGTAAATACTCAAAATTGACATATATCTTCTTTATCTTAATTGTTAGATTCTGCATCGATCATCATTTGCAGAGATGAAAACTGTGCATTTATTTTACTTATTATAGCATCATAAGCTATAAATCTCTTAGACATAATTTCATATCGAGCATCAAGTGATGCTTGAGCTTTTGTATGACTATCAGAAAAGTTTGTACCTTCTGTTTTTAAATCCGTTGCAAAAGTACTTAGAAGGTTACCATATCCAGTGTAGTTTTTTAGTTTTTCATCAATTGTTTCAAAGATTCCTTTTCTGTCGCTACCATCATCATCTGTACCTCCTGTGAAAAAGAGTTTTACCGCATCTGGATCGTCTTCAAGTTTGGCCTCTAAAACAGTTGAGTCAAAACTCATAGTGTTGTATCTATCTATATCTATACCATAATTTAGTAGAGAGTTATTATCTCCATCTAAAAGAGTGATTGCTCTTGAGAGATCTTGAGTAATACCTTTAACAAAAGTATCACTGCTAAAAACACCTTCTGCTCCAGTTTCTGTATCTTTGAGTGTCATATCCCGAAGGTTAGACATTAGAGCATTGTAACTATCTACAAACTGCTGTAGCTCTCCTGTTAAATTTTCTGAATCTTGAGAAATTTCAACTCTGGAGATATCCCCTTTTTCTTTTAGTTCTATGCTTACACCTAGGATTAAGTCACTTATTTCATTTGTAGATCGTGTTACAGTAATACCGTTATATTTAAATTCTGAGTCTGTAGCAGACTGAATTTTTTGGTATCCATCTGGATTTGAGTCTATATCATAGGCATCAAATTTCCCGTTTAATGTTCCACTACCATTAGTACCGTCATCAGTGTCCTGTATAGATATAGCTTGATTGACCCCTGTAGTTTTAGAAGATAGAACAAGACTGTACTTACCATCAGCCGTCTCTAAAATGGAAGCAGAGATATCTGTTCCTGCATCATCCGTAATAGACTGAGCTAGGCTTTCTAATGTTGTAGTATCATCATAATCTATTCCATAAGTTGTTCCATCTATTGTTAGATTTAAAACACCACTTTCACCATTAGCAACTAAGGCAGCTGTTTTACTACTAAACTCTCCAAGATTAGTTATATCTTTTTTTGCAAGAGTAGTGGTTTCTAATGTAAATGATTCTATATTAGCACCTGCATCTATAGTTACTTCTGCATTTCCATCAACTTCAACACTTTTATTATCAAAAATAGTATCATAACTTAGTGCTGATGCACTAGCTTTAAAAGTTTTCATTAAAGATGTTAATAGTTCTTCAGCATCTTGCTTTTGATTGTTAAGGGTTATTTTATTTTCTAAGGGTTTAACAATTCTAGATTCATCTGCTTCTTTGAGTTGGTCAATGACATCTGCCGTTAAAACCCCTGAACCAATACCTAGTGAGCTTATACTTGAAGCCATAATAAATCCTTTAATATAGTATAGCAATAGTATCGGTATTTAAGCAATAAAATTTAGTAGAATTTAGAATTAAATTTTATTAAAGGAAATATAATCTTTGTCGATATATTAAGCATGAAAGATATAAATAATATTCAAAAGGAAAACAAGATGTATGGAAGTAATGCTCATAATATTTATGCACAAAACAATGTAGAAATTGAGTCCTCTGAGAAACTTGTAGAGATGTTATATGAAGGTATACTGAGATTCAATGCTCAAGCAAAAAAAGCGATAAAAGATAAAAATATTGAGAAACGAGTTTACTGGATTAATAGATCAATAGCTATCTTAACGGAGCTAATCTCCACTTTAGATAAATCTCAAGGAGAAATTTCTTTATACTTAGAAGGATTATACAATTATGAAATTCAGTTATTAACTGCTGCTGGAGTGAAAAATGACACTAGTAATCTTGATGAAGTTAGTAAAGTTTTTAAAGTATTACTTGAAGTATGGAGAGATACAGTAGATGTGGCTAGATAGATTAAAGATAGCAATAGTAGAAAAAAATACAGATGCTTTAGAAAAAATTTTAAATGAAAGTCCAAAGTTTAATACTAAAAAAGAGATGATAGAGGCTAGTTACCTCTTAACAGAGGCATTAACAATTGTCACTACCCTTAAAGATGAAACATCTTTAATATTAAAAAAAATAAGTAAGAATATAGAATTTTTAGCATCTACTCAGGCTCCAGCAATTACAAAACTAGATATAAAATTATAACTTCTTCTTAGAAATCCCAAACTTCAAACTTCTTATAGTGTAGTCACTCACAACCGCACCTTTTCTCATCTTTAATATATGCTCAACCGCGTCTGCAATATCGCTAGCGAAAAG
>Ga0164318_10006561_pt1 | contig 11263 bp, 9 predicted proteins | sample GuaBasSedimGuay9_FD_113734 | JGI IMG/M metagenome (GOLD analysis project Ga0164318, IMG submission 113734) | Subseafloor sediment microbial communities from Guaymas Basin, Gulf of California, Mexico - Guay9, Core 4571-4, 0-3 cm | ecosystem: Environmental > Aquatic > Marine > Hydrothermal vents >... | reverse complement strand
GTTAATGACTATATAGAGTCTCAAATCACTAAAGTACTTCTGAATTCAGATAGAACAATGGAGCAAGCGAATCCTGATTTCTTAGTAACATATATTTTTGGTGCAGATATGGATGCTGTAAAATCAAAACTAGATGATGAAGGTAAGGAGATTCTTAATAATGTACCTCAAGCGGCTCTTATCGCTATGTGTATGGATGCAAAAACATTAAAGGTTATTTGGGCTTCAAGTGCTGAAGCTGATATCAAAAAAGATAGTAGTGATGAAGAGTCTAAAGAACGTATCGAGTATGCAGTTGAAGAGATGTTTTCAGACTTTTAATAGTCTATTAAGGAATAGCTATTTTTTTAAGCTATCCTTTATAGGATGGTTTATTTATACAATGAATTCTTAAAGTGTTTTAAGCTTATTTGAGAGAAAATCTCTTTATATTGAAACTTACTGCATTATCATAACAGAAGCACTTAGCCCAACCCTTAATTCTATTGCATCTGGTAATTTGTCAAGTTTAATACGTACTGGTATTCTTTGAGCTAAACGAATCCACTGAAATACAGGCTTGATACTTGGTAAAAGATTTGCACCAGGATTTCCATCAGAATGGGATATACCCCAACCTATTGACTCAACCTTCCCTGAAATTGGGCTCTCTTTATATGCCATAAGAGTTACTTTTGCACTATCCCCTATGCTTATATCACTTATCATACTCTCTCTAAAATATCCAAAAACCCAAAAAGAGTTTGAGTCAACAAGCGCTAAAATAGCTCTGTTTGCTACTGCTTGTGAACCTACTTGAAAATTTATATTTGAAACATAACCATCAACTGAAGCATAAATATCTGTAAAGGTTAGGTCTAATTTAGCTGCATTTAGTTTTTCGATCAAAGCATCTATTTTTGCAAGGGCTTTTAAATAATTTATCTCATGTCTGATTAAATCTTTTTGAGAAACTGCACCTTTGTCTCGTTCAGCAATTTTTTTAACTCTCTCATACTCTATCTTTGTCCCTCTAACATTCACTTTTTCTCTCTTTAACTCTGCTTTAGTTTGAGCAATTTTAATCTCAAATGGAGTTGGATCTATCTCAAAAAGAAGAGTCCCTTTCTTAACAAACTGATTATCTATTATAGAGATATTTGTAACCATTCCAGAGACACGCGGAGAGATCTGAATAACTTGTGCTCGAACTTGACCATCACGTGTCCAAGGGTTGTTAAAGTAGTCTTGATACTTCTCATAGCCAAAATAGATAGCAGAGCCAAAAATAAGTAGATTTAAAATAATTTTTATTAATAATTTCAAAATATTCCTTTTAAATTTTTATAAAAAATGTATCAATTAAGATAACATGTAGAGTCATAATTGCCAAAAAGCTAAAATGAGGATAGATTATAAACTGAGTTATTCTAAGCTTGTTAAAAATAACGGTTGTTATAAGAGTTAATACAAATGCAATAAACATAACTAAAAGTAGAGGTGAAAAGTAAACACCATGTATAGCTATCTCATGAGGAAAACTATTTATCATCTAGATACTCTCCCCAATCTGTTCTATCACTCATCTGTTTTACATCATCAGGATTAAGATAAGGCTTATCCTTCCCAATCTCCCAACCACCACCAAGAGCTTTGTAGAGTGCTATAACTTGTAGTGCAATACTCCCTTGTATCTGTGCGTAAGTGTCTTCATTTCTAGTGAGTTTCTCAACCGTACTTAGTAAACGCTGGTAAGTTACTAAACCATTTTCATACTGAGTTATAGAGAGCTCAAAAGCTCTAAGCGTCGCTTCAATAGCCTGTGCATTTAACTCTAACTGCTTTTTAGTTAATCTATATCCATCTAGAGAGTTAGAGACTTCCCCAACTGCTAAAAGAACTTTTTTGTTATAGTTGTTAAGGGACTCTTGAAAAAGAGCATCTTGTACTCTCACTTGATTTTTAATACGGTCATACTGAAATATATTCCAACTAAAAGCTGGTCCTACACTTACTCCAATAGCATCACCCGCCGAAACCCAAGAGTTTGAAGTATTATTTGTGTTATACCCTAAACTTCCAAAGAGTGAAAAATGAGGGTATAGTTCAGCTTCAGCAGAACCAATGCGAGCACTTTGTGCTTTTGCTTGAAGTTCGGCTACCTGTAAATCAGGACGACGACGAACCATATCTGCATCTACTTTAAAGCCATTTACAAGCACTGCATTTGGAATATATGAGTCAAGTCTATAATCATATCCTTGTACTCTAGTATCTTTTTTTGCCTTAGAGTCTTTAAGCAATATCAGGTCTATGGATTGAGGTAGTGTTCCTAAAAGAACAGCAATAGCATTTCTAGACTTAATCATAGAGAGCTCTAAAGAAGGCAAGAGAGACTTAGTAGTATAGAGTTGTGTTTTTGCCTGTTGAACATCAAGTTCGGAAACATTCCCTGCATTAAACTGAATCTCTGTCATTTTTGTGACTTCTGCCTGTATCTCTATATTTCTTCGAGCAAATGCGATACGTTCTTGAGATGTTCTAAAGTTTATATAGTTACGAGCCACTTCAGCTATGATACTTACTAAAATGTCATCATATGATGCGATAGAAGCATAGAGAGTTGCTTCACTAGACTCTATTCCACGAGCATATTTACCCCAAACATCCATCTCCCAAGCAACATCAAAGTTGACTCCTGCAGAAGCAAAACTATTACCACCATTTCTAATACCTGCTAATGAACCAGAAAGTGTTTGTGCTTGTGGATATATTAGTCCCTCTGAGATTCCTAAAGCTGCACGAGCCTGGAGTATACGAAGTCCTGCACTTCTTAAGTCAAGATTTTGTTCATAAGTCTTTTGAACTAAAATATTTAGCGTATCATCATTAAAAAGCTTCCACCACTCTTTAATATTCTCATCACTCTTTGATGAATTCTGATCCCAAGTATCTGGGAAACTTTGCTCTTTTGGCTTTACGTAATCAGGTCCAACGACCGAGCAACCTGTGCCAAAAAGAAGCAGAGCTGTTGTGATGGAGAGAAGAATTAAACTATTATTTTTCATATTAAAATCTATTTACCTTTAAGTTTTGCCAATCTATTTTTTCCATGGCTGTATAACAATTTTTTTGACTTTTTTGCTTCGCTAAATAAGCCTCACAAACTCTACTAAATTCCATGATACTCTCTGAAGTATTTTGATTAAAGTAGTTTGTATCTATTTTTGGTCCCCATAGTTGCATCTTGGTTATACTAATTTTAAGATGCTCTTGATGGTAAGATAGTTGTAGTTTCTGCAGCCATGATAATGTTTGAGACTCAAGCTTCTCAATAGCGTCAGAGTGAGTAAAAAACCTCTCTTTCATTAAAGAAAATAGATGTTCTGGTTTTGTTGAAAATGGGAAGTTATAAAAAATCATTAATATAATCAAAAACATATAAAAGGTAAGAAGTATTGAAAGAAAAAATGCGAAGTCATAGCTCATCTCATTCCCTATACCAAGTACAAACATCCCTAAAAGAAAAAAGATAGTAATCTTCTGGTTTATAATATAAAATGCTATAAAAGTGTAACTAAATATAAAAAGAGCCAACTCCCATGCATAGACTAAATTTGGTAGTACAAAAACATACATAGCCGTAGCAAAAATAAATCCAAAAGTGAAAAGTATTACAAGTATACTTGGCTTAAGTGGTGAGAACGTTGTTAAGAGTCCAAGAAGAGTCGCAAGCATCACTACTAAAAAACCACCGGGAGGATTAAAGTATATCCAGTATGAAACGCTCGCCCAAAAGATTACAAAAAGTTGTAGAGTCGCTTTGAAATATTCCGGGTCAAGCCAAACAAACATGCTTCCTTTTGGTGCATCATTGATAGTTGTTTTTCCCTCTTTATTTGGCCACAAGAAAATACCAACAATCGTATATACCAAGATACCAAATATTGTCATATAAGTTCTATCTATTCCATAAAGAAAAGCATTCTCTGGACCTTGTAGAAAGACAACCATAATCATAACAGCACTTAACATAAAAACTGTGCTATCACCTTGGTAAGCATAATATAAATAAGTAATTATAGAAAGTATTAGTGACATACTTAAAAGATAAAGTATTCTCTCTTGAGGAAAAAATGCGATAAGAAGCATACCCAAGATTGCGCCTATAATAGTTCCTAAAACTCGAAGAATTCCTTTTTCTATGCTATCACTTACTCCCCCCGCACTAGCGATGAGCATGACAGTCATAGCAGCAGTATTTGGTTGATTCCATCCCATTGCTATAGGAATGATATATGCGAGAGTTAAAGAGAGTGAAATTTTTAGAGCAAACTTGAATTTTTGCATATCAATTTTTCTTATTTTCTAAACTAGCGCTTACTAGACTAGATACGATAATAGCCATATAAAAAACACCAACTATAGCTTCGGCATAGACAAAAAATTGTGATATAGGGTTTTTAGGAGATATATCACCATAACCAAGAGTTGTAAGAGTTGCAAAACTAAAATAGATTACTTTTGAGAAATTTTCTTTCCAAGGAAGTGATTCTAATCCATTAAAACCTTCGGGAAAAAAGATGAGTAAAAGAAGATAAAGTGTTGCCCAAATAAGAGCAAGAAAAAAGTAAAGTACTAAAGATCCAATAATCATGTTGCTATTTACCTCTTTACTTGTTAAAATCTGTCTATAAGATAGACGAAGTGAGCCTACAAAGAAAAAAAGTAAAATAAAAAGATGACTAATATCTATAATAGTAGTGTTTTCAAAGATTTTGTTACTAATAAAAATAATCAAAAGAAAAAACATCATTATATAAACAGTAAATTTCCAAGATTTATCAGACTTTAAAGAGCGGACACTGATAAATAAAATACTCACTATGAGAATCTCTACAGCATTACTTAACCAAATAGATTCAATATATGTCAAGGCTGACATAGAAAAGAATAGAGTTACTAAAGCACTAAAGAGATAAGTAAAGTTATTCTCATGTGAAATTTTTGTCATATTTACTTTGCAGGTTCCATCTCTGCTTTCACATCACCACTTAACCATGCCATAAAAAGTTTATATGAAAGTGCAAGACCAACCGCTCCTACAAAGAGACCTAAAATACCCGAAAGCATCATACCACCAATAGCTCCAAGAAGAATAACAAGCATAGGCACATCAACTCCACGACCTAAAAATATAGGTTTTAATAGCCCATCACTAGCTCCAACTATAACTGCATAAATAGCAAAAATAGTCGCAGAAGTTGGATCAGCATATGAGAAAACATAAGCGATAATCGGACCAAGAATAATAAGTGCTGGAAGTTGAATGATAGTTAAGAACATTACAGCGAACCCCCAAATCCATGCAAATGGAACATCCATTATAAGCATACCAATTAGAGCAAAGGTTGCTTGAACAATAGCTATACCTAAAACCCCTTGTGCAACACTTCGTATTGTCATAGCTGAAAGTATAGACCACTCAACTGCATCATCTCCAATAATGCGGCGGAGAATACTTTGATAAGCATTTATACCACTATCCGCCTTCGCTAAAAAGACTCCAGCGATAGCAAGTGCTAGAACAAAACCGAAGATACTTCCTAATGTTCCAAAAATCATACTAGCAATTTTTTGAGAATATTCTTTAAGTTGTGGTTTAAACTTCATAAGTGTATCTTCTAAATTTGTTGCTGTTGCACTCCATAGGGAATATATTTTTTCACCCACAATCGGCCACTCTTTTACATTTTCAGTAGGTGGAGGGATGACAATGTTCCCACTCTTCAAATCAGTTACCAACTCCTTAGAAGAATCTATAACTGACTCGGAAAGAAGGTAAGTTGGAACTAAAAGAGCACTAATTGAGAGTAAAATAAAAATAGTTACAAGCATAGTGCGCTTTATCTTCAATAATTTTTCAAGTTTAGTTATAAGGGGAGCTAAAGATACTGCGAGAATGATACCCCATAAAACTGGAATAATAAAAGGTTTCAGTATCAAAAATGCATAGTACATTATAACACCAAGAAGAATAGCCTTTATAAGTATCTCAAATGCAACACTTATAATTTCGTCTCTATTGAGATTATTTGTCAAAATTTTTCCTTCTTACATAATTTTGTAATATAATAGCAAAAATAAAATTATAAAGATATCCGAAAAACAAAAATCCCACCACAATATTATGTGGCGGTAGAAGAACAAAGCCTAAGTAAAACTTAGAATGACTCTGAGAAGTAACGATTTAAGTCATAAAGACCTGCATTAAGTAGATCTGACTCGTTAAAGTGGTTTTGGAACCAGTCAAATATTGGCCAGAAGTCTTTATCTGAACGGCTTGTAAAATACTTACTAATCTTAGCATTGTACTCTGGAGTACCGTTGTAGTTTTCTAAAAGGTCAAAAAAGTCTGGAAGATCTTTATAGTCTACTACTATAAATATATTTGGATATGAACCAACAGAATACTTTATAAAGTCTAGTGTATCTTTCTCAGGAGAAGCCTGTTCCCCATTAAATATAGAGTTTACATTATCATGCCAGCGATTAACAACTAATGAGCCTACTGTATCACTACCATCTTCCATTTTAATACGTAAGTGCATCACATTCATATCGTTTTCAGTAATATATCGGATAAAACCAGTACCAGGCTTTGTTAATGAACGCATCCCCTCTTTTAACTGCTCTCTTGTTTCAAAGCTTGTTGGCATTTTTGGAGGTACTTGACCTTCAGCATAGTAGTTAATGTCATCAAAAGTGATTCCGGTAGATTTTAAAATATGCTCATCAACAACACGCTCTATAAATTCACTTTTGTAGTGCTCACTCTTATATTTTACTTTTGACTTTAGTTTTAAAAGATCTTCACCATCTCCATCTTCCATATCTTCAATATCACCATCATTTATATACCAAGATTTTAATATCTCTAAACGCTTACCGTAAGGCATATATGAGATAAAATTAAGCTCCCCTTCCATACGCAGAAAATCCATATATCGTCTAACATTTGTTTGATGAGAAACATTTCCAAAGACGTCATATCCAGCTACTAAAGCGTAGTATATACGTTCAAACTGCGGATAGTCTATAACCCACATTGTACGAGGAAGCTCACCTAAGACTCCTTTATGTACAGAAGCACTATTGAAATGGCGATAAATCGTTAAAAGAGGGGCATCACTTGCTCTGTTACCTTTCCATACTCCATCGATACTAATACCATCTGGATATGTTTTGTCATAGAGTTCCTGTTTAGCATAATAGTATTTTTCATATTTATCTTTATAGCTATCACTAAATGTTTCGAGTACCGCCTTATTACTTGTCTCTATCGGCATACTTAAATTATCTGATTGTGCTTTTATAAACTCTGGACTACTTAAAGACAAGTCATATTTAGGATCAGCAAACATAACCCAAAAATGATCATGAATCACATTTAGAGCTATCTGACCGCGACAAGAGGGGCCACGGATAAAAGTCATAACAATATAATGAGAATTATCAAGTAAAAACTGATAACGAGAGGAAGCAGGAATCTGATAAAACGCAACAAAAGGATTAGCACTCATTTTCATATCATAACCTATGTAATGCGGTTCTTCTACCCACTCTGGTTCTATAAACAGCTCTTTAAATCTATTTAGTTTTTCATCATCAAACTCCATGATAATATGCGTTTTATGCACTATCGTAGAGTGGATTTTCTCAAATCTATAGTAGAATTTTTTCACCTTAGGATTATCATAAGGACGAAGTGTGGGGATTATATCGGGCTGACTAGGAGCTGGAGAATACGAACGTACAAGTCTGTAGAACTCCTCTGGTGCAGATTTAAAATTTATATGTGCTAAAAAGAGATGCTCATAAAGATATCTTGCCGTCACGGAGTGCTTTGGACCCTCTGCGTTTAAAAACTCTTCAAATTTTCTTATCTCTTTTACAGCTGCACTACTTGGAGTCTTCAAACTTTTTTGCTCTACTGCGTTTGGACCCTTCGCACCTCTGTGAACCCACTGAGTAAGAGTTTGATACTCTCCCTCTTTTAAGGCAGGAAAGCCATAAGGCATCCCATGATTCTTTTTTTCATCCATATATTTATCTAGCTCTTCTTTATTTTTAGGACAGATAAGCTCATCATCCTCTGGTGAATAAAAACCGACAACTTGAGGATTTTTCTTTTTATCATATAGCATATGCATCATGACTGAATCATTATGACTTATATTTGAATCTTTTGAAGTGGTTAATGAATAAAAACCTTTATCATGCCATTCATCACTGCTTTTAGCGTCTACAAACAGACGAGTCGGATCAATTGCGCTTAGACGAAGGGCATCATAAACCAAAGCTTTACTCCCGCCTCTCTCTATCCCTTCAAAAGAGCTAAATTTTGCTTGACAAGGGGAGTTATAACACGAGTGGCATGAAACACAGCGTTTATCTAAAATGGGCTTTACATCTTGAAGATAGCTTATCTCTTCTTGTGTCATTTTGACCTCGACTGGTGCCAATTTTGGGGCAAAACATCCAGTAAATAACAATAGCATCGGAAAGATAGTAAGATAATATGATAATTTCATAACACTCCTTTTGGTTATTGATTGTAAATGATGAAGTGAAAAATTATAGTTTTATTAGTAAATATAGTCTCTACTATATTATTTTAATTTTTCTCATTAACATCATATGAAATTATAGTACAAAAAAACTATAATAGTCTATCCGATAAACAAAAATATCTACTCAATAAGCAATACTACTCTAAGTTGTATGATATCAGTTTTACTTTTTGTAGTACTACTTGATGGTTGCATATTCGCATTATGAAGATTAGCTCTACTATATTGAGCTTGAAGCTGAATATCACGTATCGGGTGCCAAATAATACCTAAGGCATTTATATCCATTTCTCCACCATTAATTGTACCACTATTTAAATTCATAAAAGAGTGACGAATTGATAGTTCAATAGCACCTACTCCTCTATCTGAAGTACTTAAAAGAGGGGTAACACGACGTACCTGTCCTAAGCGATAGTTATAACCTCTATGCTCACCAGTGATGAAATAATTAGCACCAACATGATAACCATTAAAAGTAGGATTATCATTTTGTTGAGAATTCACAGATGTTGAAGTATACTCTGCCGATAACCATAAAGGTCCGTCCATATATGAAAACTCAAGATTATAGGTATCAGAACTCTGTGCCTCAAATTCTCCAGTGTTTAACCAAGGATCAACATAAAACTCTTCAGGTCTAGTTGTGTAGTGTAGAGTTCCCTCTCTGATATCATCATAGCGATATCCTACTCCAAGATGTAAAAGACGTGTTGCTTTTTTATCTTCATAAGCAACTGCAGTAAGTCGACCTATGTATTGTTGATTTGCTTGTGAGATTGATAATGAATTCTTTTCTAGCCAATCATTATAAATACCTATTCTATAATGCAACCTCTTGTCTAAAATCATATCTGAAAAACCAATACCAATATTTCTTGATGGAAGCAGTGTATCAAGATGCATCGGACGTTCCATTACTTGATCAAAAATTAAACCCATATTGCGTCCCATCGAGATAGGAGCTTTCATTTTACCAATCTGTATTCGAGCATAATCACCCCATAGAGGAATTCCTACGAGAAAATCTAAAAGTGTACGTTCATCATCAACTCCACTTTCAAAGTCTCTACTCAGTGAATTTAGAGAGGCAGCTATCAGATAAACCCATGGTCTTTCAAAATTAATAGTTCCTACTGCACCAATACGTATTGCACGTATGTTTGCTTCATTGTATGAGCTTAAATCACCTACATGTGATTTACTTGTATCATCTTGCATAAGGTATGAACCATCAACTGCAATCATTCCAAGTGCTCGCATATTTAGCCATTTTGTATCCAGAGCATTCCAATCATATGCAGAAGTGTCTATTTCATTTTTTAATGTAGGTGCATAACCATCAGTAGGATTACTATCAGCATGTACTAAAGTTAAGCTAAAGAGAAAAGCCAAAAGATAGAGAGTTTTCATATAATACATCTACCTTTTTAATAAAATATCTTGTATCTAAAGTTAATAGCATAAGCATCATTTCTAGCATCATCTTCAATGGTGTTTTTTGCCAAATCATATATTATCAGAACTTCAAAACTGTGTTCGTGATTATATCGATATCCAGGTCCTAGTCGTAGGCGAGCTTTATTTGAAAAAACCTCTTCAACCTCTTTACCAAAGTTAAAATAACCTTCTGCATCTGCAAAGAGATAGTAAGTGTCATCGTAGCTTATGTCATCATGGTTAAAAGCTGTTTTAGTCTCTACTCTTGCACGTAACCGTGATTGATGTTCTGAGCTATTATTATTGAAGAAGAGACTACGATATTCATAACGAAAAAGTGTTGAGAGGTTAAAGCGTTTAAGTTGTAAATACTCATAAGTAGGGAGATATTGTCTAATATTCCCAAAAATATTAAATCTTACTCCTAAACGAGGAGAGAATTCAATAGAGTTGATGTCATTAGTTTGTTTAGTATATCCTATAACTATTTCAGCAGTTAAGTCTATCCACTTGTTAGGATAATATTCTATAAGTGGGGTCATGTCGATATTTGCCCACTTCTCTTCTGTAGACACCTGCATCTTAGGTTCAAAATCTAACTCTATACGTAAGTCGTCTTTTAGCATAGAACCTAAAATTAGATTCCCCCAAATCTGCTTTGATATTTCATCATTAGAATAGAGAGAGGATACCGCTATGAAAATAATAAAAATATATATCTTTAGCATATTACTTTAATAATCCTATTGTAAAAGCTCTACCTGTAGAGCTTATATGGCTCTTATATCCTTCTTAAACTGCTCAACATCTAAAGAGTTTAAAAGTTTTGGTAAGTTTGGAAACCAAAAAGAGTGAAATCCAAAACCACCATTTACAAACTCATCTATTGCTTTTTTCTTACTCCAACCTTCAACTCCTATACGATATCCGGCGATAACTGTTCCTGTCCTGTCTGAACCATGGAGGCAGTGTACTAAAGTTTTGCCATCTCTCTTAAGAAGATATGATACAGACTTAACAAGTTGTTCATAACTCATCTCTGAAGTATTAACTGGAATATGATAAGTTTTTATGGGAGTATCTGATAACTCGTCTTCGTCATCATGGAGTTGTCTAAGATTTAAATCATATCTAATTCCATAAGCATAGAGTTTTTTAAACTCTTCTGCATTTGGTTGTGCACTTCTATATACTTTTTCATCCACTTTGTG
>Ga0164318_10006559_pt1 | contig 11265 bp, 18 predicted proteins | sample GuaBasSedimGuay9_FD_113734 | JGI IMG/M metagenome (GOLD analysis project Ga0164318, IMG submission 113734) | Subseafloor sediment microbial communities from Guaymas Basin, Gulf of California, Mexico - Guay9, Core 4571-4, 0-3 cm | ecosystem: Environmental > Aquatic > Marine > Hydrothermal vents... | reverse complement strand
TCATGAATGGCTTGTCGTGTTCTCTTAATTTCTCTGAGAATTACGTAGAGATTATGTTTAGCTATGAGGGGAATTCTCTCTTGCTTGGGCAGTTCTCTAAGCTCTTTAGCAGTAATCCTTGAACAAACAGGACAATCGCACGGAAGCTCTTCTAGTTCATTTAATCTTAACGTACCCCGGTCGGTCAACAATCTGTCATCTCTGGCATATAGGACATAGGATGCCGAGTCAAAGGTATCGACACCCATTGCAACAGCCAAAGGTATCAACATCGGGTGTCCAGCACCAAATAGGTGTAAAGGCGCAGACCATGGAAGATTAAGCCGTGCGGTCATCACGAGCCGGACTAGATCTCTGAACATGTAGTTTTCCATAATCTGTGTAGGACCTCCAACCGCGTAGACGTCAAACGGTAGCTTTGAAAGCTCACTTGCAGAATAGGCTACTAAGTTTAGGTATGTTCCGCCCTGAACTGGACCTACGAGAAGCATGCCATTCCTTTCAATCTTTACCGCTTCACGAGCGCGTCTAAGTGTTTCCTCAACCTCTTCTTTTACCTGAGAATAGGGCGTTTCCTTTTTTGTAGGTATATCTAGAATTACTCCAATGTCGCTTCCAATCTTGACCTGGTATTCTACAATCTCTCTTGGTTCAACCTTAACTCTGCCGTAGACCATTAACTGGTACGCACCCGAGTCGGTTATTACCGGAGTATCTACACCGAGAATACCATGAACACCAACTTCTAGCGCCAAGTCACCGTAGCTCTGCTTGATTATATACGAGTTCGTCATCAACAAGTTAAACCCCATCTCATGGATTTCCTTGGGCTCAAGGACCGACTTGGCTGGATTAATGACTGGAGTCAGCGTCGGAGTCGAAACCTTTCCGTGCTTCGTGTATATTGTGCCTGTCCGCCCGAAAAGGTCTATCTCCTTTATCTCAAAGATTTCACTCCACATAACAGCCCTATTTCCAAGATAGACGAGGCTATTTATATTGGCAACATTCATGTGACCATAGAGATAGATTAAAAGCATGCCGTAGACATATGATGTCTGTGAAAGGTAAAGTTAAGGGATTAGAAAGACTACACTATGCCTACGTAACCAAGATCACCGTCGAAGTAGGTAAAAAAGAGGAAGTAGTCTTTGAGATCCCTGACAAAATCCTCGACGAAATCAACTGGAGCCCTTCATTAAACGATAGAGTTGAGATAGAGGTTTCCAAGGAGGCAGGTGATACAGACGCATGGAACATTGTCATGATGGGAGAAGTTTATCTAAAAAAGGAGGAAGAAAAAAAGGTTATAGCATCTATGGGCGGATTACAGTTGTCGATAATCTCTGAGAAATATTATCCAGAGTTCAAGGTAGGCGACAAAGTATATTTCAAGCTAAAGAGGATTTAACATTTAAGTAGTTAATTTTTATCTAGGCGTCACTATATATCTTATATCGTATGGTATCTTTCTCCGACATGGAAAAGGTATTAAAGTGGAGCAAGGATACTGGAGCAAAAATAACAATAATATTTGCTGGTATCCCATATAGGTTACAGATATACAAGCTGTTTAGGGCTACCGACAACCAAGGAAGATTTGTTTCCTGGACCAAGGCTTTTGGGACAAAACAGCCCCACCAAGTAGTAGATACGTTTAAGATAGAAAGGATCAGGATAAGTTGGCCGGATGGAAGAGAAGAAACTTTTGATGATTTCAAAAAACTGCTCGAAAAAATAGCATAATATGTGTGTTGAGGTAACCGTAAAATGTAAATTATTCAAAGAGAATAGATAAAAGTTGCTTATAAATTTGTAAGGGGGTTTGGAATTGTCAAAGATAATAAAGGAAAAGAGCCTGACCCTTTCAGAAGTAAAAGCTCTACTTGAAGAACAGGAGAAGAATAGAGAGCTTTCCAGCCTAGAGAATCTTACTCTTGACTATGCGAGAAAACTAGCCAAAATCCAAAACGCCGAAAAGTCGCGTGAACTGGTCAAGGAGTTGGTTGAAAAATTCGACATTCCAGAGGAATTCGCGGTTCAAATAGTTAACATTATGCCTAAGGAGCCTGGTGAATTGAGGCTTATCCTTTCTCCTCTCAACATGATTTTTTCTGAAGAACAACTTCGTGAAATATTAAATTTATTAGAGAGATATACTGAAGAATAATAAGAATTGATAATTTTCTACAAGGGAGGATACTAAGATGGAGCGTAGAGAATACAGGAAACGTCACAACCAGTGTCCAGAGAATGCTGTATATGTCTTAGATTATCTTCCATACGGAGACCCTATAAGAGGGATAAGATATCCTCTAGTGCAGTCGATCGGCGAAGAAAGATTTCTTCTAATAGAGTTGAAACCAGCGACAGGAGTTTCAGCAAACCTGGATGTAAAAATAGGTGAGAGAATAGTGCTTGTCGGAAGCCTCGAAAGTCAGATTTTCAAATTTTCGAGGTTCCTCAAATACGAGGATCTGACGTCTACAGCAAGGGCAGAGCTGCCTGTGGTTCTTGAGAAGATAGTGAGGGCTCAGGAAAAACGTTTCGTAGAATTTTTTAACACAGCACAGCCTATTTCAAAAAAAGCGCATCAGCTTGATTTACTCAAAGGAATAGGGAAAAGAACCTTATGGAAAATAATAAACGAAAGGAGACGAAAACCGTTCGAGTCGTTTAAAGACATATCCGAGAGAACAGGCATAGACCCGGTAAAGCTTATCGTCGAAAGAATAATAGAAGAATTGAGAGAGCCTCAAACTTACTATCTCTTTGTTAAGCCGATAAGATACGAAACAGACAGGTTCAGGTATCGAGGAAGGGGTAGAAGATACAGAAGATTTTAACACAAGATAATTCTTGTTTTCTCAAGGTGTAGCGAAGTTGTCGATCAGCGAGAAAGATTTTTCACATGTTCTGGAAAAGATTCTCCGAGACGGGATAATACTTTGTGACTCGTGTAGTGGCAGGATTTTTGGATTGAGAGGGTACGGGCTTACAAACGAAGAAAGAGGAAGATCTCTAAAAACGGTTCTCCTGATGGCAAGTTACAAGAGTGGTTCGACGGAATTTGACGAACAACTTGTAAGGCTGCTTGCGGAAACAGGGTTTGAGCCAGCAAAGATTCTTGCAGAACAGCTTGGGGTTAAGTTTTCGGAGAAAAAATGTTGGCTTTGTGGAGGAATATCAGGAAAGTATAGAGAGTTGGCAGAGAGGGCTGCAGAGCTGACAAAGGATTACGAATTCAGCACCTTCCTCATAGGGTGTAGAGTCCCCTACAGTATCACGCGAAGAGAAGAAGAGTTATGGCGTATGTACAAGCTGGCAGATGCGGAAAGTCTAAAAAACGAAGCTAGTAGAGAGATAGGCAAAATTTTTTCCGAGATCACGGGAAAAGAATACTCGCTGGAAAAACCAGAATTGACCATAATCATAGACCTTGAAAATGAGACTATAGAAATAGAGCCAGCACCGCTCTTTATCTGCGGCAGATACAGAAAACTTGTAAGAGGACTCCCACAAAATCCCTGGCCCTACACCGACGACAGGGTCAAGTACCCCACTTCTATAGAAGAGCTTATAACAAAACCCATGATCCGTGAAGCAGAAGGAGAAAGTGCGAAGTTTCATGCAGCAGGAAGAGAAGACATAGACGCAATAACTCTCGGGTCTGGGAGACCATTTGTTGTCGAAATAAAGTATCCCAGAAAAAGGACCTTAGATCTCAAAAAACTTGAAGAAGCAATCAACAAGGAAGCCGAGGGACTCATCGAGGTGGAAGGGTTAAGGTATTGTGACAGAAAAAGTGTAAAGCGCCTCAAAACTCTGGCAGAAATAGCGAAGAAGAAGTATAGGCTTAGAGTGGTCTTCGAAAAACCCGTGGATGAGAAAAAACTTAGAGAAATAGAGGAGTATTTCAAAAACGTCGTTGTTTCACAAAGAACACCCTTAAGAGTCCTTCACAGGAGAGCCGACAAGGTTAGAAAAAAAGTAGTCTACAGTATAAAGGCGAAAAAAATCTCGGAAAACGAGGTAGAATTTATTGTCGAATGCCAGGGAGGATTCTATGTGAAAGAATTTATGCATGGGGACCAGGGAAGAACAAAGCCTAGCGTAGCAGAAATGCTTGACAATAAAGTCGTGAAAATAGAACTAGACGTAATAGATATAGAAGAAGTCTAGCTTTCAACAGCTTTCTCCTGGAAAGGCACTATGTGGTCCTTTGTCGTTATAATTTTCTTAACTTTGCCTCCAATCTTGATAGCTATGACGTAAGCGCGCCCCCTCTTCTCTATAACGGTGCCAATCCTTCCCTGATATCTCCTATGTGGTGCAGTGGAAGGAAACTCGGGGGAAATATCGATTCTAACCTTGTCACCAATGTTGTACTCATACATCAGGCGTCCAAGACCACCGTAACCCTTCTTTCTAGGATGTTTGCGAAATACCTTCCTAGTCCTAGACCTATATCCATGCGAGTGCCTCATACAAATCCCAACTATCACACAAATCCTTAGATAAAAATGTTAACTATAGTTGGTGCGGGGGCCGGGATTCGAACCCGGGCAGGCCGACGCCAGCGGATCTTAAGTCCCTAGGGACGCGGCATTTTAGCCGCGTTGCCCCCTTTGTCCAGGCTCGGGCACCCCCGCCGATAATATTCATACAATGTAGCTGATATTTATTTTACTCTAAGAAAACATCTGGTGTAGAAAATGGTGGGGCCGCCGGGATTTGAACCCGGGACCACCTGGGCCCAAGCCAGGCGTTAGGGTATTCCGCTACTATCCTACCAGGCTGGACTACGGCCCCAAGCTGGAATTCCAGATATTCTTTGTGTTCTGTAGTTTAAATTTTTCTTTTTGCCTGAGGAATCTTTTGAAAGAGGGTTGCTTCAGGTAATATTTATTAGTTGAGTTATAGGTGTGTGTTAGGAGGTGTTGATAAGGTATGCCGTCGTGGAAGTATTCAGTTCAGCTTGACCCTACACGTACAGCTATAGCGTCTCTCAGAGATGTTAGCATTTCATATAAAGAGACTGTTGAGCTGCTCGACATGATAAGGGGGAAGAAGCTTAGCGACGCTAAAAATCTGCTCGAAGAAGTCATTGAGATGAAAAGAGCGGTGCCTTTCAAAAGGTTTCATGGAAAAGTCGGTCATAGGAAAGGGACAGGACCAGGCAGGTACCCTGTCAAAGCGGCAAAAAAGATTCTGGCTCTTTTGAACAGTGTCGAGAGCAATGCGGAATTCAAAGGATTAGACACAGAAAACCTCTGGATAATTCATGCAGCAGCTCATAAGGGAATGAAGATCAGGAAATACATGCCAAGAGCCTTCGGTAGAGCGACACCCTATTTCGACCAGCTGGTACATGTCGAGATAGCGGTAGAGGAGAGGGAGTAGTCTCGCTATGTTTAAATTTGATGAAGATATGTAGCGAGGTGGATGATATATGTCGTCGCTGAAGAGAACATTCATCAAGCAAGGCTTACAGTACATGATGTTGCACGAGTACCTCCAGAGACAGTTTGTTAGAGCAAATTACGTAGACGTACAGTTCTTCAAGACACCTATAGGCACAAAGGTCATCATATATGCTGGTATCCCCGGAATGGTTATAGGAAGACGTGGAGCAAATATCAAAAATCTGGCAGAAGTTCTTGAAAAAGAGTTCGGCATAGAAAACCCCCAGATAGACGTAATTGAAGTCCCCAACCAGGACCTCAACGCAAAAATAATGGCTTACAGGCTCGCCAGAGCTCTTGTTAGAGGTGTAAAGTTCAGGAGAGCCGCTATGATAGCTTTGAACAGGATAATGAACGCTGGTGCAAGAGGCGCTGAAGTAGTCCTAAGTGGCAAGTTGACAAGCCAGAGACACAGGACCGAAAGGTTCACTCGAGGCTTCCTGCCAAAAGCTGGTGAGCCCAAGAAAAGCCTTGTCGACGAGGCTACAGTACATGTATTAATGAAGCTTGGCATGTACGGTGTGAAGGTGAGGATAATGAAACCTTCAAGAATGCCCGATTATATAGAGGTTAAGCAGCCAGAGGTGATAGAAGGTGGTACTGCTTAGGCCTAATGAGATCCGTAAAATGAGTAGTGAGGAGAGACAGAAAAGGCTCCAAGAGCTCAGAGCAGAGCTTGCAAGGCTGAGAGTTCAGGCGCTTAGGGGAAGTCTTGAGAACCCTGGAAGGATAAGGGAGATTAGAAGGACCATCGCCAGGATATTGACCATCGAGCGTGAAGAACAGCTTAAAAAGACCCAGTAATCCTAAAGGAACAGATTTTTAGATACAAAGCTATATTCTAGGTAGTCGTAAGTATGAAGATTACGCCTAGGAATATTCTTAGACACGAACTTATAGGGTTGAAAGCTGAGATCATCGATGCAAAAAACAAATGCCTAGTAGGAATTTCAGGATTGATTCTCGACGAGACAAGAAACATGATTCTCATAGGAGAGCCAGGTGGAAAAAAGAGATGGGTTATCAAAGAACAAGTTGTGTTGCGAATATATCTTCCAGACGGAAAAAGGGTTAGAGTTGAGGGAAAGGTTCTGGTTGGAAGACCTGAGGACAGGCTGAAAAAGAAGATCTATTATTGGTGATTTTGCCTCCAAATCCAACTCTGGTTCCATGTAGCAAAGTTTATGTAATCCTAGACATAAGGGAGTTGGGAGTGTTGATGTCGACGCAGAGCAAGGTCAGAAATATAGGTATACCTAACATAAAGCCTCCAACTAAGACATGTAATGATCCTCTCTGTCCCTGGCACGGAACACTGCCCGTGCGCGGACAGATAATGCAGGTCAGAGTCGAGAAAGTAAAGATGCACAGAACAGCCGTTGTAGTCCACGAATACCTGTACTACGACAAGAAGTACATGAGATATGAGAAGAGGAGGAAAAAGAAGAGGGCACATGTGCCCCCATGTATAGATATAAAACCTGGAGACCTGGTAATTATAGGAGAAACCCGACCGCTCGCCAAGTCTGTATCATTTGTTGTGTTAGGTAAGGTCGAATAGGTGGTGAGGTAATGGCAAAAAGAGGACCAAAAGCGGTAGGAGTATCATATAGGCTCGACCTAACACCCGGAATATTCATGGAAAGCCTAGTAAAAGTAGCAGACAACTCCGGCGCCCAACTCGCAAAAGTGATAGGAGTTCCTCATCACAAGACAGTCTGGAGAAGAATTCCAGGCGCAGCTGTTGGCGACATGGTCGTTGTGTCCATCAGGGCTGGAAAACCCGAACTTAGAAAGCAAGTCATGAGAGCCATAGTTATAAGGCAGAGGAGACCCTACAGGAGAGCCGATGGAACATGGATAGCATTCGAAGATAACGCAGTAGTGATAGTGACTTCTGAAGGAGACCCAAAGGGAACGGAAATCCGAGGCCCACTGGCAAAAGAAGCGGCCGAGAGGTGGCCTAGGCTCTCCGCTATGGCAAGCATTGTGATCTAAAGACTAGAGTATAGGCGAGAAGTTGATAGACCTTAAAATACAACTTATTTTAAACACAATTCTAAAACATATTGTTTCTGACGGAAAAGTAGAAGTTGAAACGGTCTCTAAAGAAACAGGACTCTCTGAAAACTTTATCAAAGATATAATAAAAGACTTTGGTATTGAGCTAGATGCTAACACTATCAAGGCAGACCCTACAACAATCGTAATCAAAGGATGGATGAGGGGCTTCGACATAGTACAGTTTGCGCTAAGTATAGGTTGGCATGAACTAGAAAAACTGTGTGGTGAGATCTTTAAGAGGGCTGGTTACGAAGTTGCGCTAAACTTCAGGTTTAAAGAAGGCGACAAAAGACACGAAATAGACCTTATCGTGCTCCATGGCGAAACGCTGTTTGTTATAGACTGCAAGAGATGGAGCCGCATAAGAACTACCGCCTTGAAGAACGCTGCTTTAGCTCAAAAAGAGAGGGCTGGGGCTTTTTCACGTTATATAGCTAGGAACGGGCTGGCTTTAGTCTCCACTTCGAACACTATAAGGGTCTACCCGATGGTCATTTCTGTTTTCTCTCCTCAAATCAAGGTCTACGAAGGAGTTTTAGTCGTAAACCTGTACCAGTTGAAAGGATTTCTAGCAGAGATAGAAAACTACTTGTATGGGCTAGAATTCTTCGAAACGAGGATTCCAAGACTAATATAAATTTGGCGGAGAAATTTTATATACAAAGTTATTAGAAGCATTTGCCAGATGATTAGACAAAGATATATCGAAATTTTATAAATATCAACAGGTTATTTTTATTTTCTATTATAAAAAACATAGTTATGTAAATGGAAAATAAATACAAGGCTAAAAATCATTTATAACTTGATAATCCATATGCCCATAAAGTTTGTTTCATGTGATCAACCAAAACCAGACACAGGCAAAAAAAGTCGCCATAGTAGGCGCAGGACCAGCTGGTCTGGCAGCAGCAGATGCACTTAGATGCATAGGACATGCTGTCGAGGTCTACGATAGGCTACCCGAGCCCGGAGGAATGTTCATATTCGCGATACCGAGTTTAGAATACCCAAAAAATGGTTAGAGAAAGCATAAAACAGCTCATAGACATAGGCGTAATATTTCACGTAAACATAGAGGTAGGAAAAGATATCACAGTGAAAGAACTACTCGAAAAATACGATGCAGTAATCATTGCAACAGGAACATGGAAAGGCAGAAAACTCGGCATCCCGGGAGAAGACCTGCCCAACGTATACAACGTCATGGACTGGATATTCGAATACATGAAATATAAACTGGGATACAGCAATTAGGCACCCCCACCCCTCGAAGGAAGAGTAGCCATAATAGGCGCTGGGCTAACCGCTGTTGATATCTGCGAGCTATCAGTCTTAGACTTCAACGCGTAGCCAACAATATTCTACAGAAGATCGCTGTCGATCTCACCGGCACGCTTCATGGTAAAACGCCTACAGAAAATGGGAGTAAAATTGGTAGAAAACGTAATACCACTCGAAATAATAGGAGAAAACAAAGCCGAAAAATGAAACTAATCAAAACCAAACCAACCACAAGCAGAAAACAGCCAGTTGAACCCATACCGGGCACAGAGTTCGAAGTAGAAGTCGACGTTGTTGTCCCAGCAATCGGACTCATAGGAACACCCCCCGAAAGCCTAAAATCCCCGGAGTAGAGTTCTGGAGAAACGGCACAATAAAAGTCAACGAATACAACATGACATCGGTAAAAGGACTATTCGCCGCAGGAGATGTCGCACAAGGACCATCAAACATAGAGCTAGCCATGAAAAGCGGAAAGAAAACAGCAGAATATGTTGACAAATACCTCAGAGGAGAACTATAAGAATAAAATACTCCAAAACAAACACAAACAATCTATATAAAAACCCGCAAAATGGTGGGCCCGCCGGGACTCGAACCCGGGACCACCGCCGTGTGAGGGCGGCATCAGGCGGGCACAGCCCATATCCTACCACTAGACCACGGGCCCCAAACCCCTTCTTTGCAATTAAGAAAACACGATACAACAAATATTAACCTTTTTCTCGAACACAGAAGAATTGCAAATACAGAGAACATAAAACACAGAACGCTTAACACGACAAAAAACAACTTAGAAAACGACAATGATGAATGACTTGCCGTCTGACACATGATGAACGGCACAGAACATCTGACACAAAATAATAAACGCTCTTACCGATTTTTAACTCCACAAAGGCAAAGCTTATCTTTATGGCTAGACTTTAGTCTATTTAGTCTATAATGTCGTCAGAAACTAGAGCAGTTGGGGATATAATATCCGCTAGGCAACTGGCTCCTAGGATAAAAGAGGTTAAGATCTACGCTCCCCATGTGACTAGGGCGGCTAAGCCGGGACAGTTTGTAATTGTCATGGTTGACAAAAAGGGAGAGCGGATACCGCTAACCCTCGTCGACTGGAGCTCGGAGGAGGGTTGGGTTAAGCTCGTTTTCCTCGAGGTTGGCGTGTCCACGGTTAAGCTCGGGATGAAGAAGGCGGGAGACCGTATCTACTACATACTCGGGCCGCTGGGCAACCCGTCCGACATAAAGCTGTATGGAACCGTTGCAGTCGTGGGCGGCGGCGTCGGCGTTCCCGCAATATACCCGATCGCCAGGGCCTTAAAGGCGGCGGGCAATAAGGTTATTTCGATAATAGGGGCTAGGACGGCAGAGCTGCTGGTCTACGAGGAGGAGGTTAGGAGCATTAGCGACGAGGTTTACGTAACCACAGATGATGGGTCTAAGGGTATGAAGGGCTTTACGTCTGATGCCCTAAGGCTCCTGCTAGAGAAGGGCGTTCACCTGGACGCCGTGTGGACCGTGGGCCCGGCGCCCATGATGAAGGCCTGCAGCGAGGTCACAAAGCCCTATGGCGTAAAGACCTTTGCCAGCCTCAACTCGCTGATGGTCTGCGGTATAGGGATGTGCGGCGCCTGCAGGGTTCACGTTGGAGGCGAGATAAAGTTTACCTGTATCGACGGCCCCGAGTTTGATGCTCACCAGGTTGGCTGGAATGAGCTTATTGCCAGGCTGGCTATGTACAGGAGCGAGGAGAAAATGGCGCTTGAAAGGCTACAGAAGTCCCTAGGCGTGAGGTGATGGGGATGGCGAAGGTTAAGCCTCGCGAGCGAATGCTGAAGAGGCCGCCGGAGGAGAGGGTAAAGGACTTCAACGAGGTGGCGCTGGGCTTCACCGAGGAGCAGGCGGTTAGGGAGGCGGCGCGTTGCCTGGGGTGCCCCCACAAGCCCTGCATGGGCGGCTGCCCTGTGGGCGTCGACGTGCCGCGCATGCTTAAGCTCGTTGCGGAGAGGAGGTTTGAAGAGGCCTACAAGTTGCTGAAGAAGAAGTGCCCAATACCGGCTATTACTGGCAGGGTCTGCCCGCAGGAGAAGCAGTGCGAGGGGGCGTGCACCCTAGCGAAGCTGGGAGAACCCGTGGCGATAGGCGCCATCGAGCGCTTCCTAGCCGACTGGGCTAGGGAGCACGGGGTGGAGGAGAAGCCGCCCAAGCCTAAGCCCACGGGTAAGCGCGTCGCTGTTGTGGGCTCGGGTCCAGCCAGCATAGTTGTTGCGGCCGACTTAGCCAAGCTTGGCTACGAGGTTATGATGTTTGAGGCCCTGCACGTGCCGGGCGGCGTGCTAATGTACGGTATACCCGAGTACAGGCTACCCAAGGAGATAGTCAGGCAAGAGCTGGAGTACCTGACGGAGCTGGGGGTCAACATCGAGCTAGGCGTGCTCGTCGGGAG
>Ga0164318_10006558_pt1 | contig 11265 bp, 7 predicted proteins | sample GuaBasSedimGuay9_FD_113734 | JGI IMG/M metagenome (GOLD analysis project Ga0164318, IMG submission 113734) | Subseafloor sediment microbial communities from Guaymas Basin, Gulf of California, Mexico - Guay9, Core 4571-4, 0-3 cm | ecosystem: Environmental > Aquatic > Marine > Hydrothermal vents >... | reverse complement strand
TCCAGGGATATTGTAAGGACTCTGGACATGCGGGGGGAAAGATAGGGATTTATCGGAAAACTCTCCACGGGTATTCTCTGTACTGTTGTGGCCAAATCGTTACTCTTATAACATATATCCAGATTTCCTATTTGGTTTTTCCCCTGATTATGGTATTTTAAAAAATAAAATCAATTTTCTAAAAGGATATTCCATGATGCGCAAAAAAACTATCTACCTCATTCTTTTTGCAATGGTGATCTCTTTATTACCTGTCTTACCCGCTGTTGCAAAAATTGATCTTGTCACATTAACGGATCGTGAATCTGTGCAGACCACGATTTATAACAAGGCGGATTTAACCCTTGTCCGGGACAAAAGAGTATTAAATTTTGTCAAAGGGATGAATCTTTTGCAATTTTCCTGGGCCAATACAAAAATAGATCCTACCTCCCTTAGTCTTGAAATGAAAAAAGAGTCTGACAAGATTGATGTTGTAGACATCACTTACCCTCCCGGGGCCAAAGATGTGGGAATCTGGCGGATAAAAGCAGATCAGGCCTGCCGGGTACCGGTTGAAATCACCTATTTTACCTCGGGGATATCCTGGAAATCATACTATATTGCTCTTTTATCTGAAGATCAGAAAACCTGCAGCCTGAAGGGATATGTCAAGGTCACCAACCTTTCCGGGGAAGATTACAATAATGCGCAGACAAGGCTTGTTGTAGGAAAAATCAATATACTTGATAAAATTTCGCATTTGGCTTCTCTTCAATATCCCTATGGGAGGCCGGAACACATTTCCGCCGAATCAGACTTAAGAAATATTTATAAAAAAGGAATGCGAAAATTGGATGCTGCACAGCCCATGATGGCCATGGAATCAGCCATGGCCGCACCAAAGCCAAAAGCGATTCAAAAGCAGGGACTCTCTGAATATTTTCTCTATACTATTGAAGGCACGGAGACTATTCCCAATGGCTGGACCAAGCGTCTTTTATCGTTTAAGGCTGACACTGTCAAAGTAAACAACATTTATAAATATGAGGCTGACAGGTTTGGTGAGAATGTAGTCAGGTTTTCAACATTTACAAATACCCTTGAAAACAATCTGGGAGAAACCCCTCTGCCGGGCGGTGAGATAAAGGTGTTTCACAGCATTGACAAGAACGGTAAGCTTGCTTTTGTCGGATCTGATACAACAAAATACATTCCCGTTGAAAAAAAAGCAGAACTCAATCTTGGCAACACTTCAAATGTAAAAATAATCCCTAAGGTTATGGCCTATGCAAAAAAGAATATTATTTTTGATAATAAAGGAAACGTGAGCGGGTTTGACGAGGTAAAAACCTATGAAATACAACTATCTAATTTTACGGGCATGTCATCAACCATCGAATATACTAAAAACCTTGACTCATCCCATTTTAACATCAGCGCCATGAGTCACCCCGACGAATTTGAGAAAACAGATCAGGATACGATTAAGTTTACGATCCATCTTTCACCCAATTCACATCAGAGCATTGGGTTTACTTTAACAACCTTAAGAGGAGAAAGAAGATGGCAGCAATAAAATACTACAAATCTTTTTTCTGGTGCATCATCATCCTTTTAGGCTCTATTATTGCGCTTCATGCCAGAACAAGCCTGGTCTCTTTACCGTCAAGACAGGATGTTGCCATGCGACTGGAAAATCTTAAGACAACACTTGTTCAGGAAAAAAGAATTCTTACGCTCAAAAAAGGCATCAATAAAATAGATTTTTCCTGGCAGAATGTAATGATTGACCCTGAAAGCATTCTATTGCAAACCCTTTCAAACCCAAAAACAATAAGCATATTAAGTGTCAGTTACCCGCCCGGTGAGGCTGCGCTGGTATGGGATATTCACAGCCCTGTGGATCTTGAAGAAGAGGTCATTATTTCCTACCTTCTGGCCAACATAGACGGAATTGTCACCTATCAAGCCGTGTCTGATCCTGTAGAGCAGACCATTGATTTAAAGTCTTTTTTAATAATAAGAAATTTCTCTGGAGAAAACTTTGATAAGATTACCACTTATCTCGATAATAAAAGCCCTTTTATTACGACCATAAGCCACCTTGAGACAAAACGAATTCTTGTTTCACAAAAACAAAATATTCCTATTCAAAAGAAATATACCTGGGATGCTTTAAAGATGCCCCATGAACCTGAAAAATCAAAAACAGCCGTCGGCATTCCCACAAGCTATGAATTAAAGACAGCATTTTTAAAAGGAAAAGTACGGCTGTTCCAGGATGATCGTCAGGGTGGCACCCTCTTTTTAGGAGAAGACATGTCCCAGTTTACCCCAAAAGGAGATACTTCCAACCTTCGTATCGGGGACAGTCGTGACATTGTTGTCACCCAGCACAGGATTGACACAAAAAGAAGCAATATCAAACGCAATACCAAAAATAATATCCAGGTTTACGATGAAATATTAAAAGATCAGATCATTATGGAAAACCTTAAAGACGCTCCTGTGACGCTGTCTCTCATCGAAACAATCCCGGGCCAGTGGGAACCTGTGGATATATCAATGGATTACACATTAAAGGATCATAAAACCCTGGTATTCAAAGTAAGACTTTTGGCAAAAGAGAAAAAGACACTGGATATGCACTACAGGGTATTAAATATTTTTACTCAAAAATTCTCCCGATACAACCGGGTGAGCAATTAGACTTCTTCAGTCGGCAGGATAATTTTAAAACAGGTTTCTTTGCCTTTTATGGAAGTCACATGGATGGTACCGCCATGCTGCTTGATAATAGAGCTTGAAATATAGAGACCAAATCCGGTTCCTTTTGTACTTTTGGATGAAAAAAACAGGTTGAATATTTTTTCTTTTGTCTGGCTGTCCATTCCGCAGCCGTTGTCGTGGATTTGGATCATCAATTGATTCTTTTTTCTTGAAATTTCAAACCTGATTTCATGATCTTTTTTTTGGGTATCAGCTGTACAGGCATCAATGGCATTATCCAGGATATTGATCAGGGCCGCCAGCATGAACTCTTTATCAAAGAACATCGTTTGAGGAACGCTTTTATCATTGCATAAAAAGGCAATTTTTGTTCCTTTCAGTTTTAATTCAATGGTTGTTTTAATCTGATCGATAAAGTCTTTTGTATCAATGGCCGTTTTATTGAGTTTTCTTTCCTTGGAATAGAGTAAAATATCCATGATCATCTTCTTTATCCGATCAATTGCAAGTTCAAGAAGCCCCAGACCTTCTTCAATTGTTTTACTATCTTCTGCTTTCAGTCCGGATCGTGCCACATAAATACCACCGTCAAGATTGGTTAAAAGCCCTTTGATATTGTGTGAAATAGTCCCGATCATCAGTCCTAAAGATGACAAATGATCTGCCAGTTTTGATTTTTCAAGGATGAGAAGTTCAAGTTTTTGCGTGTATTCAATTAGTTGTTGTTTTGCCACGATTTTTTCAACCGCTTTTTCAACGGCGATTTCAAGGATATCTACATTGACAGGCTTGGTGATAAAATCCATGGCGTCAAGTTTGAGACTGCGAATGGTCAAATGCATATCTCCGTGACCTGTGATCATCAAAACTTCTGTTTCGGAATTTTCACGTTTAATCCGGCTTAACAATTCAATACCGTCCATCACCGGCATTTTGATGTCTGTAATAACGATATCCGGACGTTTTGATTTGAATATCTCAAACCCTTTTTCACCGTTTTCAGCAAGGAATACCGTATAACCGATATCTTCCAACGCAATTTCAAGAACATCCCGGATATCCTCTTCATCATCGACAATCAATATGGAGATCTGGTTTTTATTCATCATAATCCCCTCCTTGCTATACTTGGTTTTCATACACAAGGTCATCCTCAAGTTCATCAATCACAGGAAAGGACATCATAAAAACAGCTCCCCCCTGTTTGCCCGGCGCAGCCTGGATGACGCCTGAACACTCTTTAACAATACCATAACTGATGGAGAGCCCAAGACCGGTTCCCTTTCCCACTTCCTTGGTGGTAAAAAAGGGTTCAAACAGCTTATCTGCAGCCTCTTTTTGTATTCCTGTACCTGTATCATGTATCTCAATGATGACCATGTCATCTGTAGCCCTGGTTATGATGGTGATCCTGTCATTATCTTCCCGACGCTCCCCCTGGTTTCCCCATTTTTCCTCTATGGCGTCCTTTGCATTAATAACAAGATTGATAAATACCTGTTCAAGCCTGTCTGGATCTGCCAGTATTTCCGGCAAAGCTCCATTCCTATCCCATATCACATCAATTCCATGAATTTTAAGCTGCTGGTTAAACATCTCAAACGTTCTTTGAAGCACGTTGTTCACATCTGTTCGGACTAGTTTGATTTCAGATTTTCTGGCGAACTGGCGCATGTGATTGATTATTTTTTCAGCACGATCTACATTGTTGTCAACCTTTGAAATCAGCTTTAAGAAAATATCATCTTTAATAGCCTCTTTTTTTCTGATCTTCTTCATACAAAAGCTGGAAGATGACTTAATAACCGACAGAGGCTGGTTTAATTCATGGGCAATACCAGTTGACATTTCCCCTAAGGTGGCCATTTTGCTGGCGTGGATAAGGTGTTGTTCGGTTTCAAGACGCTGGGTGATATCATTGATTGTTACAAGAAGTACTTTTCTGTCCGAATATTTAGAGGGCGACACCCACATGTCAACATAGATGAAATGATCATTTCGAATACAGTGCTTTATCTTGTTTGTTTCCTGGCCCAGCTTCATTTTTTTAATGAGTTTGGTTTTCTCCTCTTTAATAAAAAAGTCGGAAAATATTTTTTTTAATAAAACTTTTCTGGAATATCCATATACTTCAGGCGCCCTTATATTGCAGTCAAGTATCTCAAACGTTTGAATATCCACAACAAACACAGGATTTGAAATGTTATTAAATATGGCACGGTAATTTTCTTCCGACTGCTGCAACTCTTTTTCAAGCCTGCGTTTTGGTGTAATATCAATACTCATCTCCATGGCTGCAACAATGTTTCCGTCAGCATCTGTTACAGGAGATGTGATAAACATCCAGTGATTTTTTTCACCGTCCCTGCCCATTCCTTCTGCTTCGCCATAATGGGATTTTCCATCCACAAATGTTTTTTCAACCGGACAGTCACCGCATTTTTCTTCCAGGCCTTTGTAGGCGTGATAACAGTGAGAACCGTGCTCCGGGTCAAACCTGTCATTGAATAGCTTATTCCATCTCAGCAGCCTGTATTTTTTATCCTGAACCGTAATCATGCAGGGAACTGTTTCAAAAAGAGACTGGTATTCATCTTTTTGTTTTTTTAATTCTGCCTGATCACGGCCGATCTGGGCACCCATTTTTTTTATGGCGGAACCTAGAAGCCCTATTTCATAATCCTTTCCAATATCAATATCTTCATCATACTTACCCTCTGCAATTTTTCTTGTTCCTTCAATCAACTTGCTGATTGGTTTTTTTACAAATTGCAAACTAGAGAAAAAAATGATCACTGATGTAATCAAAATTGTAAAGAGTGCAAGCTTTATGATCCCTTTTTCAATATTTAATATCTGACGGTCAACCCGCTCAAGGGAAACGACTACATCAAGAGAACCCAGTATTTTTTGATACTCAGGATGAAAATGACACTCCGTGGTACAATTAGGCTCATTGCAGATGGGCTGGATAATGCCCAAAAGCCTGTGACCCTTTTCTGATTGAAAAAACCGGGTCCTTTGCTGCAAAGTGATTTGAGCCGATGGCGGGGCTTGTTTATGACAGATATCACAGGCCACTTCCTTGATATCAACCATTTTATCTATCTCTTCTGAATGGTTGGTAAATTTTATCTGTCCTTCCTTATTATATATTCTGATAATTTCTATTTCCGGTTGTGTGGCAATATTATTAATGATTTGTGTAATATCATCCCTTGAGTTCAGCATCATGGCATAATGGGTGCCCAGCTTAATGGAGTTTGTCAACCGGTCCGTACTGGCAATGAGATTTTTTATAATCTGGGTCTTGATATTATTGATATTAAAATACGTCCAGGCAGATATGGAAAGAATAACGGTCAATCCAACCGAAATAATCAATTTAGAAACAAGGCTGTGTCTTAAATATTTAATAAAATCATTCATATTGCCTTTTTCATTAATGGCCCTGTATTTGATAGATTTAAATCCAGTCCGACATCTTTTGGAATTTTTCCCATGGCAAGTCCTAAAAATTGCGGAAGGAACAGAACCGGTATGTCAAGTTCAATCCCTTGTTTATGGGATATTTTTTTCTGACTGCTTTCAAGGTTCATCTGGCACATGGGACATACCGTCAAAATGGCATCCGCCCCTTGTGCCGCTTTTAAAATTCTTCCCACAAGTTCCATGCCGGCCTCAGGTTTTGTAGTGGTATTGGATGCGCCGCAACACTGGGCACCCATATCCCATTCCAACAAATCGGCTCCTGTTGCCTTTATCAGCCCATCCATGGAATGGGGATCTTCAGGATCATCGAAAACACTAAAAGGTCTTAAGCACTGGCATCCATAATAAGGTGCAATGGTAAGACCCGACATTTTATTTTGAGAATTTTCTTTAATTATTTCGATATCAATATCATTTGACAAAACATCCAGAAGGTGCCTGACGATAATATCACCCTTTAAGACAAGATCTTCTTCAGCAAGGACTGTATTAATTTTTCCCAAAAAATTTTTATCTTTTTTAATGGCCACTTCAGTCTTTTTAAGATTCAGATAACAGGCGCTGCAGGGTACCAGAATCTGTTTTGAATCGTTCATTTTTTCTGCAAGAGCAAGATTTCTTGCCGGAAGTACATAAGACAACAGATGACTACTGGATTCGGCTGCCGTAGCCCCACAGCAGTTCCAGTCCTCAATCTCTTCGAGTTGAGCATCAACGGCTTCCATTAATACTTTTGTAGAAATATTATATTCAACAGAGGTACCTTCTAATGAACAGCCCGGGTAATACAAGTATTTCATTTCATCCCCTCCAGTTCTGCCACTTTTTTAAATAATCCGGTTAGCTTTCCTTTGCCGCCAAAACCAAATTCAGGTCGAATTTTTCCTTTTGACAGCAATTTTAGTCCCAAAGATGCATAGCCAAATGGAATAACAGGATTTTTCAGTGAAACAAAATAATGGGTCATAAATTCCATCTCCTTGACTCTTCCATGTTTTTGAACACTGTCCAAAAAGGCGTCATAAAAAAGAGAAGAGCGCTGGAATTTCTTTAATTTCAATCTTGATGCTGCCTGTTTTAAAAGACTCATAGCAGCAGTCAACTCAAGCCCCCTTGGACATCTTAAGGTGCAGTAATAGCAGGAGGAACACATAGTAAAGGACTTACTTGCAAAAAGTGCCTCTGCATGATCGGTAAGCAGCAACCGCCACATATGCCTGGGAGTGATGTCCATGAATTCATTATTCGGACAGGAAGCCGTACAGGTGCCGCATTGAATGCAGGTTTGTATCATCTCCTTGACCGGCTCGATCTGCTCCAGCAGCTGTTCATTACGTATCTTATCCATAGCCTTTTTTCCTTTTAAAAATATTATGATAATGCCATGTCAATAACATCAAGCATCTGCCGCCCGTCAAAGCCCTCTAAAAAAGCAGAATCACTTGGGCAGACCGCCGCACACACGCCGCATCCCTGGCAGGCTGCAGGGTCGACCACTATTTTTTCCTCCAGATCGTCAACAAACCTTGCACCATAGGGACAGGTGTCAACGCACATTTTACATATACTGCAAGTCGCCGTATGGGTGGCAGCAACAATTTTTCCAGATACCAGACGGTCATGGGAGAGAATCCGTATGGCCCTGATGGCTGAGGCCTCAGCCGAGGCAACCGCCTCTTCAATGGTACTCGGTTTCAACGATAAGCCACAGGAAAAAACCCTGTAATTCATACTGTCCACGGGTCGAAATTTTGAGTCTGCTTCCTTAAAAAAATGGAAGGCATCCCGCTCGGCTCCATATTCGCCTGCCAGAGCCTCGGAAAGATCGGAAATAATCCCTGTGGCATGAATGACACAATCAGCCTCAATCTCCACAGGCATATCCAGTAAAAGATCACGGGTTTTCACAATAACCTTGTCTTCATGCTTTAGGGTCACAGGTTTGTCTGCCGGATCATACTGGAAAAAAATTACCCCCAGGTTTTTTGCCCTGGTGTAGTATTCTTCATAAAATCCATAGCTCATCATGTCCCGATAAAAAATATAAACCTGGACATCGGGATTTTTCTCTTTAAGGAAAAGGGCATTTTTCAACGCCCGGATACAACAGACCCGGGAGCAGTAATTGCGTTTTTCATCGCGGGTTCCCGAGCACTGGATCATCACAACGGTTTCTAATTTTTCAGGATCGATTTTTTTATCCTGAACTGCCATCTCAAAGTCTTTTTGAGTCAGTTCCATTGAATGCCCATCATCTTCACCCGAAACAAGAGGAGCCTGGCTGCCCCCGGTAGCCAGGATTGTCACTCCATGAGAAATCGTTTCATATTGCTCATTTCCTTTGTTTAAAACAGTGACTAATTCTCCCGGCCGATTCTCTGATCTCTCTATCTCTGCTTTTTTATGAATTTTGACATGGTCATGGGATTCAAGCTGCTCTATTTTTTCACTTAAGAATGCTTGAATATCCAGATTATCAACAGTCTTATCCATCCACAGCAAATTTCCGCCAAGGCTATCATTTTTTTCAACCAGATCTACCTGATAGCCGGAATCCGCAATTGACAGGGCTGTTGTGATGCCGGCTATACCGCCGCCAATCACCAGGGCATTCTGGTTGGAGTTAAGCTGTTCTTCCGGTACAGGATTCTTAAACCTGGCCTTTGATATCAGTATTTTTAACTCCCTTGTAATTTTCTGGGTTGCCGGATCAACTTGCAAGTCCGGGTATTGGTTTAAAATGGAAATAATATCCAGGCTTTCTACAAGACTTGGGTGAAGCCCTGCTGCCTTTCCAAGTTCCCTGATTCTTTGTTTTTGGATACAGGGCAGGCAGGCTCCCAAAACTAGCCGGTTGGGCTTTCTTGTTTGAATTAATTCAATCAATTCATTTAACCCTTCTTCTTCACAGAGTTTATCCATTATTTCAATTGAATCATTTTCCGGAATTCTGCCAAGCCCTGTTTTCAGGGTTTCAATATCAAGTTTCTGGGAAAAGTCATTGCCGCAGGAACACAACACCGTTAGAACTTTAGGAGTTTCCCTTGCCAGAACCGCCAGGTCTTCCCTATCGGTTGCATCCATATCATTTGTATCTACAACACTTGTCTGGATTGTCGTTTTACCGGCCTGGACCATGACTTTACAAGCCTCAAGGGCAGCGGCTGAGGCACAGGTAACTGAATCACTGATATCCTTCAGCCCTGAAAGAGAGCCTCCGGAAAAAATACCCTGTCTTGATGTCTTAACCATTGAAAAAGGCCGGGGTTGAATAAATCCCCAGGGGTTGGTTTCCATATCATTTTTTAACGCAAACTCCGTCATCTGCCTGGCCGGTCTCTGGCCCGTTGCCAGGACCACCAGATCAAAATCATCTTCATGGGTATTCCCCTGGATATCCACGTATCTTGCTAAAAGGCCATTTTCCTGATTTTTATAATCTTGAGTAAGCGAATGTATCCGTGCCCTGACAAACCTGACATGGTTCTCATTCTGGGCGTTTAGTTTATAATCTTCAAACGATTTACCTATGGTTCTCATGTCCATGTAAAAAATAGTGGTCTCAATATCAGGACCAAATTTTTCTTTGGCCAGGACGGCTTCTTTTATGGATATCATACAGCAGACACTGGAACAAAATGGTGCATCTTCCTGAACATCCCGTGACCCCACGCATTGGAGCCAGGCAACTTTTTGCACAGGCTTTCCGGTTGAAGGATGGGTCAATTGTCCCAGCCCCGGACCTGGGTTTACCCCTGCACCACTCGGCCCTGTACCGCTGATAAGGCGTTCAAACTCCATACTGGTAATAACGCCGGGCAAAACCCCATAGCCATAAGGATTTATACCTAACTCCGGTTTGAAAAATTCTGTACCCCCGGAAAGAATCAGGGCATCAACCTGTTCAATTCTTGCCTCTGCAACTTCAAACTCATGATAAACTTTTGTCACCATGGCAATCAGTACATCCGGATCAAACGGTTTGGTCAGGTAATCCAGCGCTCCCTGTTTCATGGCATCCACAGCCGAATCAACAGCGGCATAGGCGGTCATCATGATGACACAAAGATCAGAATTTTTCTCTTTTGCCTTTCCCAGGAGCTCAACCCCATCCATCCCCGGCATCTTGATATCGGTGAGCATCATATTAAACGGAAGCTCAGCCATGATCTCAAGGGCTTTTTGTCCTGAATCCGCCGTTGTAACGGAAAATCCCTCTTCCTTGAGCCATTCTTTAGTGGATTCCCGGACAATTTTTTCATCATCCACCACCAGGATCTTAAATTTTTCCCTGTCCTGGTCTGTAAATTTGATAGCCCCTGTGGGGCAGACTTTTTCACACTCCCCACACCGAGTACAGGCTGCATAATCTATGGTGTAAGCATTGGAAAAAGACTGGGGACTGGGAAGATATACCGCTTTTCTTTTTGACAGCCCCTCATTAAAAGGATTATTAACAAAAACAGGGCAGACAGCCTCACATTCACCGCATCCCGTGCATAAAGACGAATCGATTAAAGACGGATTCTGTTTAAGGGTTACTTTTAAATCCCCGGGCTCCCCTTCCACAGATATCAATTGTGTTGATAACGCAATCTCTATATTTTCATGAAAAAGCCCTTTTCTCAAACAATGCTGGGATGACTGATCCCTGTCAAACATGGGCAGCATCCTGCAATACCCGCATGTGGATGTGGGAAACTGGTAATCCAGTTGGCCTAAAAGGCCGCCAATGTGATCTGATGCGTCAATGAGCAGAACCTTGTATCCAGTTTCAGCCAGATCCAGCGCAGATCTGATACCGCTTATCCCGGCCCCGGCAACCAATGTTTTACCAATTGCCATATTCATCTTACCTCCAAAAAATTATTTAACTTCTGTTAGTCCTTTGCAATACCGACAATTTCCTCAAATTCTTTTTCATAAAACACAGACAAAGGCGGCGGCTCATTTTCATCCGTTCCGGGCGAGTATTCAAATGCGGCCTGGGTGTCGTGGGCCACACTCTTAAACAGCTCGAATACATTGATATCACTGGGACATGCATTTGAACACTGGCCG
>Ga0164318_10006557_pt1 | contig 11265 bp, 10 predicted proteins | sample GuaBasSedimGuay9_FD_113734 | JGI IMG/M metagenome (GOLD analysis project Ga0164318, IMG submission 113734) | Subseafloor sediment microbial communities from Guaymas Basin, Gulf of California, Mexico - Guay9, Core 4571-4, 0-3 cm | ecosystem: Environmental > Aquatic > Marine > Hydrothermal vents... | reverse complement strand
GTACACTAGAATTTGAAAACAATCGTGATATTTATAACTGGGTACTTGATACTCTTGGTCTGCGTACTGCACGTCCTTACCAGCATGAATTTGCGCGATTAGGCATTAACTATACGGTTATGAGTAAAAGAAAGCTTTTAGAACTCGTACAAGGCGGACAGGTTAGTGGTTGGGATGATCCTCGTCTGCCTACGATTGCCGGATATAAAAGAAGAGGTTATACGCCAGAATCTATCTTAAACTTTTGTGATCAAATTGGTATTGCAAAAGCAAACTCAATGGTTGATGTTGCACAGCTTGAATTTTCTATAAGAGATGATTTAAATACAAAAGTGCCACGTGTTATGTGTGTGCTTGATCCATTAAAGGTAACAATCGAAAATTATGATGGTAATGAAGAACTTGATGCTTCATACTATCCTGATGATGTCCCTAAAGAGGGGAAGAGAAAACTACCTTTCTCTCGTGAGATTTATATTGAGCGTGATGACTTTAATGAAAATCCTCCAAAAGGTTACTTTCGTCTTACGCCAGAGCAACCAGTACGCCTTAAACATGCTTATATCATTTCGTGTAAGAAAGTTATTAAAGATACTGATGGCAAGATTGTAGAAATAATAGCAGAGTACAATCCAGCGTCTAAAAGTGGTTCAGACACGAGTGGCATCAAAGTTAAAAGTGCCATCCACTGGGTAGAGGCTAAGAGTGCTAAAACGGTAGAAGTAAGAGTTTATGACAGACTGTTTAAAGATGAAGCTCCTGAGGGAGTAGAAGATATAAATCCAGACTCTTTGAAAGTTATCAAAAATGCTCTTATTGAGCCTGCTGTTATAAGCGAAAAACCTGATGTGAGGTTCCAGTTTGAAAGACAGGGGTATTTTTATGCTGATCCTATTGATTATACGGATGAAAAACCTGTTTTTAATAAGATAGTAGGTCTTAAAGACTCTTGGGGAAAAAAGACAAAAGCACCCAAGTCTGAATCTAAATCTCAAGCTAAAAAAGTGCAAATAGATGGTGAAGTAGTAGCTATGAATGAAGCTCAGCAAGTACTCTTTGATAAATACACAAGCGAGCTTGGACTTAACAGTGAAGTCTCAAATACACTAGCGCGTGACGTGAAACTATCTTCTTTTTACGACGATGCTTTGTCGGTAAATAATAGCCCAGTAACTATCGCTAATATTGTGGCTAATGAAGTGGCTAGAGAGTTAAAAGATAGCCAAATAGATGCGCTTAAATTCAGTGCAAAACAGATAGCTGAGCTTGTTAAAATGATTGATGACAAAACGATTTCAAATAAAATTGCCAAGCAAGTGTTTGAAGAGATGGTAAAATTTGGAGAAAATCCAATAAAAATAGTTGAAGCTAAAGGACTTGTGCAGATAAGTGACCCCTCTAAAATTTCGCCTATTATTGATGAAGTAATTGCAAAAAATCCAGACAACGTTGCTAAGTTTAAAGCAGGAAACAGCAAACTCTCAGGTTTCTTTGTTGGACAAGTACTAAAAGCTACAGGTGGAAAAGCAAACCCACAAGTGGTGAATAAGCTTGTGGCTGAAAAGTTAAAAAGCCTATTTTGAGCTCAAGGCTAAATAGGATGCTCTCCTAAAAGAGGGCAGCTAGCGAATATTTAAAAAGTTCTTCAAACTGACATCACTCCATTGCTTGCTTAACTGTAGATATTTGTCCGCATTAGCATAGACTTCTGCAAAATCCTTGTTTTTCTCGCCGAGTTCAGCCGTCACCTCTTTGAGTGCTTTTTTTGCTGCGATGATGACGTCGTCCGGATAATCCAGCAGCGTTACACCAAGGGATTGCAATTTCTGAAGTGCGTAGATATTTTCATGATGAAAATCGTAAGTCATGGAGTTGTTCATCTCATTGATCGCCATTTCAAGAATCGCCTGATGTTCGGATCCCAATTTTTCCCAGAATGGTTTGTTAAATGTCAGCTCCAGAATGGAACCCGGTTCATGCCATCCGGAGTAGTAGTAGGGTGCTACTTTGTAAAAGCCCATTTTAATGTCAAGTGCCGGACCAACCCATTCTGTCGCATCAATCACACCGCGCTCAAGTGAAGTATAGATCTCGCCTGCAGGCAGAAGAATAGGATTAACGCCCATTTTGGCAAAGACCTCTCCGCCAAGACCGGGGATTCGCATTTTCAAACCCTGCATATCATTCAGTGATTCTATAGGTTTTCTAAACCATCCACCCATCTGAATGTTGGTATTTCCTCCGGCAAAGGGGTAGAGGTTGTAGCGGCTATAGAGTTCACGCCACATTTTTAGACCATCGCCAAACATCACCCATGAGTTAATCTCTTCAAAGGTAAAGCCGAAGGGGACACCGCTAAAAAGCGAGAAGGCACTGTTTTTGCCTTTCCAGTAATACGGCCCGGAGTGAAAGGCATCGATCTCACCGCTGCTGGCTGCATCAAAAACAGCAAGGGCAGGGATGAGCGTGTTCTTAGGGTAAAGCTTAATCTCCAGTGAACCGCCGCTGGCATTTTTGACACGTTCGGCAAAACGCTCGACGCCAGTTCCCATAATAGGAAAGTGTGCCGGCCAGCTGGTGGCAAGTTTAATTTTTACTTTTTTGTTACGATTGATATAAACGTTCTTCTTATCATCCTCATGTTTTTTAGGATGTTTAGAATAATCGATTGCCTGCCGGTTACTGTCATTACAACCGCTAAGTAAAACCGAGGAAGTTGCTGCAACTGCTGTTGTGCCAAGAAAGGTTCTTCTATCCATTATAAACTCCTAAAATAGTGTCAGCTGTTTGTTTTGGCGGTGAAAATGAGGATGTTCGAGCAAGGATGATTCCTGCGCGGCAACCAGTGCAAAATGGAATGTATTGTTCTTCAAAATTTCAATAATATCTTGTTGTGATCCATAAGTAAAAATAGCAGGTTCATCACGTTCGATTTTCATCGTATCAGGAACAATATAAATAATCTTTGCCCAGGCAGCTTCACTGCGCAAAAAGTCTATTTGGGACATAACCAAAGAGATATCCGGTTCAAAGATCAGCACCCTGTCACTGGCTCCAAATTCTTTGATCTGAAAATCATGGTTGGTAAAAATAGGACGAAAATGGTCTATGGCATTAAAAGAACGAATACGAAAGATGACTTTTTTCTCTTTTAAAAATGAGAGAAGTTTGTCAAGATAAGGGATAAAGAACGGAGAGAGAAGCTGACGTTCATAATAGATGTTATCAAAAATAAAAGAAGTTTCAAAAAGTGTCTGTTCCATAATCGTGATTCCGGACTCTTTAATGGAGGGAATGGTTTTTGAGGATACAAAGAGATCAGGATTGCTCAACTCCGGTGAAAAGAGCAGGAGCGACTTTGGTTCCAGTTCCCACAACTTATAAGCTGCCTCTTGAAGGGAGTTGTTAAGTACAAAAAAGTCTGATACTGAAGGGAGCTGCGCTGCTAGTTTTAAGGTAAGTAGATCACAGCTATAGACATCGAGCTCTTTTTCCATCAGATGAAAACGCAGTAGGCGGAGCAGGGCATTATCAACCGAGTCCACTTTAATCCAGGCAATTTCAGGATCGCTTATTTGTGTACGTTCCTGAAAAACAATCCCATAGGCACCATTAAGGACAGCCTCTTCAATTTCAGCATGATCAAGTGCGATAAAAAGATTGCCGCGTTTGACTTTGCGGGCAGTAAAAGCGATACCCTCAACCGAGGTGATTGAAGGTTGACTGACTAAACGTGCATTCGTCAGTGCTACAATGTTTTCAAGTCTCATCCGACAGAGCTGCCGGCCTTTCGTGGTGCTTCTGGTCTCATCAGTGAAAGACCTTCATCATCTTTTGCCGCTAACAGCATTCCCTCAGAGATCATTCCCATCAGTTTGGCCGGTTTCAGGTTGGCAACAACACAAACTTGTGTATTGATAAGTGATTCTGCACTGTAGAACTCTTTAATACCTGCAACGACTTGTCTTGGACGTTCTTCCCCAATATCGACCTGAAGCTTGAGAAGTTTTTTACTTTTAGGAACTTCTTCAGCTTCAATGATCGTACCGATCTTAAGAGAGGTAGCAAAGAATTGATCAATCGTGATCAGGTTGTCTTCCTCTTTTTCTTTCGGCTTCGCCTCTTTTGTCTCAGATTTTTCTGGCTCAATTTTCATTGCCTGCGGCGCTTCAAGCATTAACGGCTCATCAACACGCGGGAAAAGCGGCGGTGTTTTTTTGATGGTAAACGGCTGGAGCAGTACTTTATCTTTGACCAAACCTTGATAGTTGGCAGTGTCGATCGTAAAGCCTAATGCATCGGCAATGGTGTTGGTTGTGTTTGGCATAAATGGATGCAGCATGACGGAAGCTTTTGCCAAAATGTTGGCAACCAATGCAACGGTTGCCATCGCTTCGTCCGTTTTGCCCTCTTTCATTTTTACCCATGGTGCATGCTCTTCAATGGCTTTGTTTCCAATGGTGAAGAGTTTCCACAGCTCTTCGAGATAACGATGGGTTTGAACCTCAACAAGAAATTTCTCCAGACCGTCGAGCACGATGTTCATCTCTTCGATCTCTTTGGCATGGAACTGTGCAACATTTTTACTGTCAATATGAAAGTCGGAATACTTGCCGCTCATACCAATGATACGGTTAAGCAGGTTTCCAAGGTCATTGCTCAGATCAGAGTTAATACGGTCAATGAAAGCACGCTGGGAAAAATCGCCGTCTTGTCCAAACGGGACTTCGCGCATCATAAAATAGCGGAGGTTTTCAATTCCGTAGGCATCGGCAACCTCTTTCGGATTGACAACATTCCCTTTTGATTTACTCATCTTTTCGCCGTCGCGTGTCCACCATCCGTGCGCAGCAATATGTTTCGGAAGGGGCAGGTCAAGGCTCATTAAAAATGCTGGCCAGTAAATGGCATGGAAACGCAAAATGTCTTTTCCGACAAGGTGCATTGTTGCCGGCCAGTAGTTCATATTTGCTTCGTCTTCACCGTAACCCAAAGCAGTCACATAATTTAAAAGTGCATCGAGCCAAACATACATAACATGTTTGTCATCATTAATCGCTTCAGGAAGTTTAACACCCCAGGTAAAACTGGTGCGTGTCACGGAAAGATCATTTAGCCCGCCTTTGACAAAGTTGATTACTTCGTTACGGCGAGACCTTGGCAGAATAAAATTAGGGTGTTCTTCATAATAATCAAGTAATTTTTGTTCATAATTCGAGAGACGGAAAAAGTAGCTCTCCTCTTTTACAATATTGGTAGAACGGCCGCAATCTGGGCAGAACTCACCATCTTCAAGCTGGGTTTGCGGAAAAAAAGTTTCACAGCTGACACAGTAGTGGCCTTCATAATGCCCCTTATAGATATCACCCTTATCAAACATCTTCTGAAATGCATATTTCACGCCTGTTTTGTGAGACTCATCCGTTGTACGGATAAACTGGTCATAACTGATGCCAAATTCATCCCAGAGACTTTTAAAAGTTGCACTGATCTCATCGGCAAACTCTTTCGTCGATTTTCCATGTTTTTTTGCAGACTCTTCGATCTTTTGACCGTGTTCATCTGTTCCGGTCAGAAAATAGGTATCTTCACCGATTAAGCGGGAGTAGCGTGCAAGCATATCGGCAATAAAAGTGGTATATGCATGGCCAATATGGGCTTCGCCGTTAACATAATAGATTGGTGTTGTATAGTAATTGCTCATTTATTCTCTTTAAATTAAAATTCAAATCCGCCGGTTTCACCCTTGGACATACTGTCATAGACACTCTGGACATAAGCGGCACGTATTTCACAACCTATGAACTTGTCGCATTTGCTGCAGCTTTCTAGCTTGTGCTCTTGCTGACACGTTTTCATCTTCTGCATCGCCTCATCAAGACGCTGCTCAAATACCTCATTGTTTGCTGTAGACATCTTTTACCCGATCAATCTCATAATCGGATCCAAAAAAACAAGGAGATGTTTCGTGTGGATCGCTGCAAGGAAGTTCCATCAGGCGCTGTCCATTTTCATCAATCGCACCGCCTCCTGCCATCTCATAAATAAAGGCGAACGGGAAGACTTCAAAAAGTTTTCTCAGTTTTCCATCAGGCTTATCCGAAGTTCCGGGATAGCTGAACAATCCTCCCCCCTTCAATAAAATCTGATGCAGATCAGGCACCATGCCCCCCGAATAACGCAGGCGGTAACCTTCGTTAAACAGGCCATCAATCATCTCTTTATGATAGGGCGTCCAATTTTGCTGCGTGCCGCCCGGGGCATTCAGATTTCCTTTTTTACCGATCTTGATCTGTTCGAGCTCTTTAAAACGTCCATGACGATAGATGTAGTGACGCACCTGGTTTTTGTATGCAGTCACTAGCTCCGTTCTCGGTCCGTAAACAACATACACAGATGCAATCATTTTTTGAGCGCTCCATTCCCCGTCATAAATACCGAAGATGGAACCGACACTGAGATTAACGTTAATCAGGCTTGAGCCGTCAAGAGGATCATAGGCGACCAGAATATTTCCATCTTCATGAAGAATCTCTTCTTCTTCCTTCTCTTCACTGGCAATTGATTTCACATCAGGAACATTAGAAAATTCTTCGGCAATAATCAGATCACTGAGAATATCCAGCTTAAGTTGAATCTCACCGGATTGATTAGATTGGCTTGAATAATCTGTATCTTCATTTGTAATGGACTCTCTGATACGAAGAGCAGCATTTTCTATGGCTTGAAATACGGGGGCGAGTGTTTTCATTTATAAAACCTTTGCATTATTTAATATCCATTCAATAACATCATCCGTACAGTTTAAATCCAGCACGCTGACAGAGGAAGGGAGATCATATGATTTAAGATCAATACTGTCATCGATTGCCAAAGCATTCATATAGGGAAAATATTCGGTATCGATCTCATCACGAAAAATACTAATACGCGGCAGCGGAAGATTTTTTAACCCCTCCACTAGCAAAATGTCAAAATCTCCGAAGAGACTTATGATCTCATCAAGCTCTTTATGGCGTTTTGAGAAGTATGTTGTTCTCGTCGGTGATGTCACAATCACTTCTGCACCGGTGTCAGAAAACTTGTAGCTGTCTTTGCCCGGAACATCAAAACGCGCCTTGTCCTTTGGATCATTCTTAATGATAGCCACCTCTTTTCCATGTTCATGGATCAGTTTGCGCGACACTTTTAAGATCAGCGTTGTTTTACCGCTGTTGGAAGGGCCGGTAAAGGCTACAGCCAAACGTTTTTTCACTTGCATACTCACGTGTAGAATTTTAAATGATTATAGTCAAGAATCGGTAAAAAGTTGTTTAATAGGGCAGGGATAGTATAATTCAGTTATTAAAAATTTGAGGTAGTGATGAAAGTTGTGTTGGCAGGTCTTACTGCTGTACTTATTATTAGCGGATGTAGCAGAACAACGGCCTTTACCCACTTTACCAAACTTGACAGTATGCAAGAACGTGCCGTCAGCACTCTGCAAACCGCTAGTATTTTCGATGGCATACACCGAAAAGCGATTATGTCAACGATCTATCTCAATCATGTCGACCCAAATATTTATAAACTACAAGAAACTTTTTTGATGGCACTGTATCTTAGAGATAATAAAACATTGAAATTACCTAATCTTGATGAAACACAGGCGATGTATCAATTAACACTCAATGGTATAGCGCCGCTTGAAATTAGAATCGTTGAAAAAGATGATCCGTTAAGACGATTAATGCCAATCAATAACGACTGGAACTATTTTTATACAGTCGAGTTCGCACAAAGCAAAGAAGATAATCTCACTTTGACACTCGAAAACGATCAGTTTGACTCGGTATCTTTAACGTATCAAAAAGATGACTTATAGAGATCTCTTCCCCAAGAATTTTTTTGTAGACAACATAATTGCTCAGGACTTTCTTACCATATTCCCGGCTTTCAGAATTTGCCATCAGCTCCATACTCATAAACGGCTCATATGGAGCATTGGAAAATACACCGTCCTGGGTAATATGACGTTTTGTAAATCCGATGCCACCGTTGTAGGCATATGCAATAAATAACGGATGGTAGACACGGTACTGTAACCATTTAATGTGTGTTTTTGCATACATAAGATTGATTTTTGGATCAAACATATCATGCAGTGAATGACGTTTATATTTAACCTCCTTATCCAAAGCTTTGACCAGAAACGGCATCATCTGCATCAAGCCTAATGCAAACGATCTGGAAAGAGCTGCCGGAATAAAACGACTCTCCTGTCGCATCAATGCATAGTAAAGTGCTTTATCATCTCTACTGAGATCTTTCATATAGCGGTCATATGGCATAATAAACCCATGCAGTTTGTAGCCTGATGCACGCTCAACAATAAACGACTGTGCCGGTATGAGGTTTTTTGCATCATACTCCTCAGCCAAATCATATAATTGTTCTTTTGGTGTCGATTTGATCTCAGCTAAAACCTTATTCCATGTAAACGGATCACGCAAGTCTTTCACACTTTTTTTTGAGGAAGATTGCAGTGTGATGAAATAGTTGTCCGGATGGATCTTATAGTGTTCTTTAGCATAGAGAGAGTAAATATTAATATCGACACTCTCCGATAATTTTTTCAATATGAGATCATTCTTCCCTGCCAGATACTGCCAAAAAAGTGTTTTATCCTTATCCATGCGATAATAGGCTTTTGCATGTGCAATTTGAAAATGTTCTATTGCTTTGGCCGTATTGCCATGGCGCAGTTGGTTGAGACCCAGAAAAAAGTTGGTATTGCCATCACGATCAGTACCATCAACCTGCAGCATCGAGTTTAAATACCCATCTAAACCGGGAACGGTCAGTGCCCTGATTAATGATCGGGTAAAACCGCTCGCCGCTGCAAGACGTTCCATATAGGCTTTTGTGATTGGCTGATTGAAATTATTTTGTCTGAACGTGCTGTTAACACTGTTAAAAAGTCTTAAAACAAGTTTGGGCGGATATGTTTCCAGATGACGTGTAAAGTTAATGTCATTTAACATGCCTACAAGTTCTGTTGTCGTTTTTTTCTTAACAATTTCTGCAATTCGGACTCTATTTTCAGGTGTCATATAGACTGCTTTTCCAATGGAAAAAGCGATCTTAATACAGTTTTCATCCTTAGAATTTTCGAGTGATTTACGTCCCATTTTCATACATTTGGCTGTATATACCACTTCAGGACGATCTGATTTCTTGGCATAAGAGAAAAAAAGTTTACGATTAACATCACGAATCTGATAGAAGGCAGCATCTGCTTCTTTGGACGTGATATCCTGTTTAAAGTATTGCCAGATTAAAAAGTTTTTCGCCAAAGAGGGCGGTTTTGAGTTGATCTCACCCAGTGTTACAGCATAGAGCTGAAACGAGATCAGGAGGAGGGCAAGGAAGCGTATCATACAGAAGAGGCTAATGCCTGTAAAAGATTCACAAAGATCACGTCAATGATCTGCAAACCAACAATAATAACAATCGGGGTGAGATCAATTCCATTGATAACGGTCGGAATATAACGTCGTATAAAAGCATAAACCGGTTCAGTCAGGCGGTACAGTATCTGTACGATTGGGTTATTTGGATCAGGTTTGACCCAGCTGATTAACGCGGCAATGATGACTATCCAAATATAGACGGTAATCAGAGAGTGGACGATGCCGCCCAATCCAAAAATAATATTTCCTAAGGTATTCATTTGACAATCTCCTTCAAGTAGTCTTTGAGGAACGGATAGAGATCATCCAGTTCCGGTCCATGTTCTGCGCCGGTTAAAACAAGACGCATCGGCTTGAAAAAATGACGTTCTTTCAGTCCGCTTTCACGCATAATATGCGATTTCAGTTCAGCAAATATTTCAAAATGATCCGAAGCAAGAATGATCTCTCTGATCTTTTCTGCACTCTCTTGATACTCTTCCGGAATGACTTTAGGAGAGAATATCGGTTCGATCTTGGCGCGGAGTTCTTTAAGCGTGCCGGCCTCTTCAAGATAGATTTTTACCGCCTTGCCGATAGCGTCATCGGCAAAACCGACATAGCGGGAAAGCTCTTTGTCATCCATACGTTTAAGATGCTCACGGTTTATGAATTTCAGCTTCTCAATGTCAAAGCGGGCAGGGGCACGAGAAATAGATTTAAGATCAAACCACTCTATTGCCTCTTCCATTGTAAAGATTTCAGTCGGTGCCTTGTTCCCGATGAGAATAAGATAGTTGGCAATCGCTTCGGGAAGGTATCCCTCTTCAAGCAGCCACTTGACACTCGAAGCATCATCGCGTTTACTCATCTTGTTCCCGGAATCATTTAAGATGATCGGAAGATGCGCGTATTCGATCTTTTTATCATAACCAAGAGCATCACGTACGGCGATCTGTTTGGGAGTATTGCTTGCGTGCTCTTCTCCCCGGATAATCAGAGAGATATCACTCAGCATATCGTCAATCGCACAGGCAAAATTATAGGTCGGAAATTTTTCGGCACGCAGGATGATAAAACTATCAATATCCATAGGATTAAAACTGCTTTGGCCACGTACAAGATCATCTACGACAATCGCTTCATCAGGTTTTCTCAGACGGACGGTAAATGGATTTTCATTATCAATGATCTCTTCAGGCGAAAGATGTGTACAGGTGTCATCGTAACGAAACGGTTTTTTGTTGGCTTTGGCCATTTCCTGCTTGTGGTCGAGTTCTGCCGGTGTACAAAAACAGTTAAATGCTTTTTTATCATGCAACAGCTGAATAGCCATAGAACGGTGGTGGCGAAGATTTTCACTCTGGTAAATGACATGAGAATAATCAATCCCAAAAAGTCCAAGCAAATCAAGGATCTCTTTATCTTTGCCTTCGATATTGCGCTCTTTGTCCGTATCTTCAATACGGATAATTAATGGTTCATTCCGTTGTTTGGAAAGCAGATAGTTAAAGACGGCAACACGTAAATTTCCGATATGCATATCACCGGTAGGACTGGGTGCAAAACGCAGCATAAATGACCCCTGATTTATTATTAAGTTACGCAAAACGAACTCGTCCGTTTAACTACGCTAACGCGGAGTTCTCTTCAGCATTTGGAATTTTAACGTAAGTATCTTAATCGGGATTAGAATGCCCGTGAACGAGCAACTATATTAGTTTTTTTTAGCAATAAAACAATATGATTAAACAAAATAGAAAAGATGGCGGAATAATGATTGAATGGATTGAAATTTACGTAGAAACAGAGGGTGATGTCAAGGTCCCTTTTT
>Ga0164318_10006556_pt1 | contig 11266 bp, 4 predicted proteins | sample GuaBasSedimGuay9_FD_113734 | JGI IMG/M metagenome (GOLD analysis project Ga0164318, IMG submission 113734) | Subseafloor sediment microbial communities from Guaymas Basin, Gulf of California, Mexico - Guay9, Core 4571-4, 0-3 cm | ecosystem: Environmental > Aquatic > Marine > Hydrothermal vents >... | reverse complement strand
CGGAAATCAGAGCATAAGGGACATAAAGGAACAGGAGGTATACTTCGGGGAGATACCACTGATGACACCGAACTGTACCTTTATTATAAACGGTACTGAGAGGGCCATTGTAAACCAGCTCCATCGTTCCCCATGTCTTTTTTTTGACAAGGCCGAGGTCAAGTCGCAGGCAGGTCAAAGGCTCCTGTACACGGCCAGGATAATACCTACCAGGGGATCCTGGATCGACCTCGAGTTTGATGCAAAGGGGATTCTATACCTTAGGATAGACCGTAGAAGGAAGATGCCCGCAACCGTCCTATTGAAGGCAATGGGCTATACAAACCAGGAAATTCTTGGAATGTACTATCTCAAGAACAGGTACACCTTTGAAAAGGACAAGGTGCTAAGGCACATTGATATAGAACAGGCAAAGGGACTAAGGGCAGAGACAGATATAAAGGTAAAGGATAGTGGTGAGACCATAGTAAAGGCTGGCAGAAAGATAACGGCCAGTGCTATCAAGAAACTGGATGGCAGGGAAGTTGAGCCTGCTGTTATCGAGGAAACTGAGCTTATAGGCCAGATCCTTGCCGAGGACGCTGTTAATCTCAGCACTGGCGAGGTGATTGTGGATGCCAACGAGACCATAACAGAGGAGACCCTGGAGAGGATACGCGATGCAGGTATCAAGGAGATATTCACAATATACGTGGATGACATAAATTATAGCTCTTCTCTTACCAGTACACTTGCCCTGGATAAGACAGATACTGCTGAGGATGCCATACTGGAGATATACAAAAGATTAAGACCTTCTAATCCACCAACCCTTGAGATTGCTGAGACCTACTTTAACAATCTTTTCTTTAACCCGAACTACTATGACCTTTCAAAAGTCGGAAGGCTAAAGATAAACAGAAAACTTGGGATAGATGACAAGGATGTACCCTTGGATACGACCATCCTCCGCAAGGAAGATATATTCCTTACCATCAAGTACCTGCTTGAGCTCAAGGATGGCAGACCAAACAGGGAAGTGGATGACATAGACAACATGTCTAACAGGAGGGTTCGTGCCGTTGGGGAACTCCTGGAAAACCAGTACAGGATAGGCCTGGTGCGCCTGGAAAGGGCCATTAAGGAAAGGATGAGCCTGCAGGATGTTGAGACCATGATGCCAAACAACCTTATCAATCCCAAGCCTATAAGCGCGGTAGTAAGGGAGTTCTTTGGTTCTGGTCAGCTGAGCCAGTTCATGGATCAGACAAATCCCCTGTCTGCAATAACCCACAAGAGAAGGCTCTCGGCCCTGGGGCCAGGGGGGCTCACAAGGGAAAGGGCTGTTTTTGAGGTCAGGGATGTACACCCGTCTCACTACGGTCGTATATGTCCGATTGAGACGCCTGAGGGGCCAAACATAGGCCTGATAGTATCCTTGAGCACCTATGCAAGGGTCAATGAATTCGGCTTCATAGAGACTCCGTACTATGAGGTGAAAGACGGTGTGGTAACGGATAATATTCGTTACTTAAGTGCAATGGAAGAAAACAACGAGGTCATTGTCCAGGCCACAGAGCCCACGGACTCTAAAGGCAGGATCAAGGCGGACATGGTACGTGTCCGCATGAAGAACGGAGAGTACGGTATTGTACCAAGGGAAAAAGTCTCACTCATGGATGTTGCAACCAACCAGCTGTTTAGTGTATCAGCCAACCTTATCCCGTTCCTGGAACACGACGATGCAAACAGAGCGCTCATGGGATCCAACATGCAGAGGCAGGCGGTCCCCCTTCTGTTTCCAGAACCGCCCCTGGTTGGAACTGGCATGGAAAAGGTGGTGGCCAGGGATTCCGGTGTCTGCGTAATTGCAAAGAGGGACGGTACTGTGTGGGATGTGGATGGTAGCAGGATAGTGGTAATAGCTGACGAAATGAGTGATAGTGAGGATGATACAGGCGTAGACATATACAAGCTGTACAAGTTCAAGAGGGCAAACCAGAATACCTCGTTTAACCAGAAGCCTTTGGTGAGAAAAGGAGATAGGGTGTCCAGGGGAGATATTATAGCAGACGGTCCTGCAACAAACGGCGGAGAACTTTCCCTTGGAAGAAATCTTGTCGTGGCCTTTATGCCTTGGGGCGGATACAACTACGAAGACGCTATATTGATAAATGAGAACGTGGTTAAGGGTGATTATTATACATCCGTGCACATAGAAGAATTCGAGGTGATGGCAAGAGATGTCAAACTAGGTAGTGAAGAAATCACCAGGGACATACCCAATGTGGGAGAAGAAGCACTCAAGGACCTTGATGATGCGGGGATTGTCAGGATAGGGGCAGAGGTTAAGCCCGGAGACATTCTTGTTGGCAAGATCACCCCAAAGGGTGAGACACAGCTCTCCCCTGAGGAGAAATTACTTAGGGCAATATTTGGAGAAAAGGCCAGCGATGTAAAGGACAGTTCCCTGAGGGTTCCACCTGGTATAGAGGGTGTTGTGGTAAATGCAAGGGTATTCACGAGAAGGGGCCAAGAAAAAGACAAGAGGTCAGAAGAGATAGAGCAGAGGGAGATAGAACAGATAGAGAAGGATAAGATCGACGAGATAAAGATAATCAATGCAGCGGCAAGGAAAAATCTCGAAAAACTCCTCGTAGGCAAGGTTCTTTCTTCCCCTCTCCTCAGCCACTTGGGTGACGATATACTGGCTAAAAGCGGTGCCAAAATAACCAAGGAACTTCTTGATAAGCTCGGTATAGAGGACATGGGGGACATACGTGTCAAGGACGGTAAAAAAGTAGAGGCAGCTGTTGAGAAAATAATATCAAGGCTTGATGCGCAGAGACTGCTCGTGGAAAGGCTCTATGACTCAAGGATAGAAAGACTCAAGGAGGGCGATGACCTGCCGCCCGGTGTCAACAAGATGGTAAAACTTTATGTGGCAATTAAACGTAAGCTCTCAGTTGGAGACAAGATGTCGGGCAGGCACGGGAACAAGGGAGTTATATCAAGGATCTTGCCAGAGGAAGACATGCCGTTCTTTGAGAATGGTATGCCCGTGGACATCGTGTTGAATCCATTGGGCGTGCCTTCCAGGATGAATGTCGGGCAGATACTGGAGGCACACCTTGGATGGGCTGCGCATGGTGTTTCAGATGCAATAAACACCCTCTTAGAGAAGAATACGCCCGTAAAAGAAATAAGATCCTTTCTTAAAGACATATATAAATCAAGGAAGGTATCAGCCTTGATAGATAAGGCCTCTAAAGAGGAACTTATGGATTTGCTTAAGGAACTTGCTGCAAAGGGGTTGCATGTTGCAGTACCTGTGTTTGACTCTGCAAAAGAGCAAGATATTAAGGATCTTATGGATAAGGTGGGCATAAAGAACAGTGGCAGGGTAACACTTTATGATGGCAGGACAGGGCAGCCCTTTGATGCAGACGTAACCGTAGGTGTTATGTACATGCTTAAATTGCATCACCTTGTGGATGACAAGATACATGCCAGGTCGATTGGCCCTTATTCTCTGGTCACCCAGCAGCCGCTAGGTGGTAAGGCACAGTTCGGTGGACAACGCCTTGGTGAAATGGAGGTGTGGGCGATAGAGGCTTACGGCGCCGCCTATTCCCTGCAAGAGTTCCTCACGGTAAAGTCGGATGATGTAACAGGTAGGACACGTATGTACGAGTCCATAGTAAAAGGCCAGCATGAGCTCGAGCCAGGCATACCAGAGTCTTTCAACGTGCTGACAAGGGAGCTTAAGAGCCTCGGACTGGACATAAAACTCATAGAGGGCCAGGGATGAGGGAAGAAAGTTTAACAATACCAGGGGAGGGTAAAATTGGAAGATCTATATAGTTATTTTGAGAAACCTAAAAACCCCTCGAACTACATGGCAGTGAGGATAGGCCTTGCCTCACCGGAAAAGATAAGAGAGTGGTCTTACGGCGAAGTCAAGAAGCCTGAGACCATAAACTACAGGACGTTCAAACCAGAGCGAGATGGCCTTTTCTGTGCCCGGATATTCGGGCCCATAAAGAGCTACGAATGTCTGTGCGGAAAGTACAAGAGAATGAAACACCGGGGTGTTGTGTGTGAGAAGTGCGGGGTGGAGGTTATCGACTCAAAGGTGAGAAGGGAAAGGCTCGGACATATAGAACTGGCGTCACCCGTGGCGCATATATGGTTTGCCAAGAGTCTTCCTAGCAGGCTGGCCGGTATTCTTGATCTTACCATAAGGGAACTGGAGAGGGTACTCTACTTCGAGAGCTACATAGTTGTTGATCCAAAGGATACGCCCTTCAAGAAATGTGAACTCCTTTCAGAAGATAAGTACAGGAATGCAATTGACAGGTACGGTATAGGCAGCTTCGTCGCCAAGATGGGGGCAGAGGCCATAAATGAACTGGTGGATGAAATAGATATCATGAGTCTCTCTGTCAGATTGAGAGAGGAGATGAGGAGCACCAAGAGCGAGGCAAAGAAGAAAAAGCTTGCCAAGAGGCTGCGCATGGTTAATGCCTTCAAGGGTATAGAGCCGGATGACCTAAATTCCTTCGTGGAGGACAGGTTTCACCTCGAAAAGGACGAGCAGTTCAGGAGGGTACTTGGAGAGATCTTGAGCGAGTGTCGCAGGATAACGAAGCAATGGGAAGAAGCACAGGACTTCAGCGCAAAGAAGAAGGTGATTCCTGCCATAAACGACGTGATTGAGAGGCTGGTTGACTCAAGACACCTTTCTCATGACGAGATAGATTACCTTAAGCCATGGCAGGATCCATCTTGGATGATACTTAAGGTAATACCTGTACTCCCGCCAGACTTGAGACCCCTTGTGCCTTTGGACGGCGGTAGGTTTGCAACGTCGGATCTCAATGACCTTTACAGGAGGGTAATAAACAGGAATAACCGTCTCAAAAGGCTCATGGAACTCAATGCCCCTGACATAATCCTGAGAAACGAGAAGCGTATGTTGCAAGAGGCGGTTGACGTCTTGTTTGATAATGGCAAGCACGGCAGGGTTATAACTGGTGCGAACAGGAGACCGCTCAAATCCCTTTCAGACATGCTTAAGGGCAAACAGGGTCGTTTCAGGCAGAATCTATTAGGTAAAAGAGTTGATTACTCAGGTCGTACCGTTATCACAGCCGGGCCAGAGTTGAGACTCCATCAATGCGGCTTGCCCAAGAAGATGGCTATTGAACTCTTCAAGCCGTTTATATACCACAAGCTTGGAGAGAAGGGATTTGTAACCACGATAAAAAGTGCAAAGAGGATGGTTGAGAAAGAGACCCCCGAGGTCTGGGAATGCCTTGCAGAGGTCGTCAAGGAATACCCCGTGCTTCTAAATCGTGCACCTACCTTGCACAGACTAGGTATACAGGCCTTTGAACCAGTGCTGATAGAGAACAAGGCAATACAATTACATCCACTTGTATGCCCAGCATTCAATGCTGATTTCGACGGTGACCAGATGGCGGTTCACGTACCTCTGAGCATAGAGACACAGGTGGAGGCCAGGGTATTGATGATGTCAACGAATAATATACTATCACCTGCCCATGGCAAGCCAATTATAGTGCCAACACAGGATATTGTGCTTGGCGTGTATTACCTGACCAGGGAAAGGCCTGGATCCAAGGGAGAAGGCATGGTCTTCTTCGGACCTGAAGAGGTAAGGGCAGCGCTCGATGCAGGAGAGGTCTCCATACATGCAAGGATCAAGGTGAAGATGGGAGACAACCTGGTCGACACCACGGTGGGCCGTGTCATCTTCAGGGAGATAGTGCCTGAGGAGATACCCTTTGATGCTATAAACAGGCCTATGACGAAAAAGGCACTGGCCGAGCTGGTGGATATAAGCTTTAGGTTGGCCGGAGACAAGAAGACCGTGCTCCTGGCAGATAGGGTTAAGGACCTTGGGTATCAGTACGCAACAACAGCCGGCATATCAATAGGCATACAGGATATGATCATACCCAAGACAAAGGAAAGGCTGATAAATAATGCAAAGAAGGATGTGGCTGAGATAATCACGCAGTACAACGAGGGTTTGATCACAGACGGCGAGAGGTACAACAAGATAGTTGATATATGGACCAAGATAACAGATCGGATAGCCAAGGACATGATGGATACAATAAGGAAAGAGGTCGTTGTAAAGCCTGATGGTACAAAGGAAGAGATTGCCTCGTTTAACCCAATATTCATGATGGCTGATTCCGGTGCCAGGGGCTCTGCCCAGCAGATAAGGCAGCTTGCAGGTATAAGGGGATTGATGGCCAAGCCATCTGGTGAGATTATTGAGACACCCATAGAATCTAATTTCAGGGAAGGGCTTGATGTGCTCGAGTATTTTATATCCACGCACGGTGCAAGGAAGGGCCTTGCGGACACGGCCTTGAAGACGGCCAACTCTGGTTACCTCACGAGACGGTTGGTTGATGTTGCCCACGACGTGATAGTTACTGAAGAAGACTGCGGAACCATGGATGGTATAGAGATGGAAGCACTCATAGAGGGTGGAGACATCATACAGACCCTTGGAGAGAGAATTCTTGGCAGGGTCGTGCTAGACGATGTAAGAGATCCTTATACAGGTGAGTTGATAGTTCCTGCGAATACCATGGTAAATGAGGAACATGTTGCAAAGATAGATGACTCCAGCCTGGAAAGGGTAGTGATCCGCTCAGTGCTCACATGCAGATCAAAACAAGGGGTGTGTGCAAAGTGCTACGGCAAGGACCTTGCTCGTGGAAGGGAAGTGAATATTGGAGAGGCAGTGGGGATAATAGCTGCACAGTCCATAGGAGAACCTGGTACGCAGCTTACCATGAGGACCTTCCATGTGGGTGGAACAGCGACGGTTATGGAACAATCCAACATACAGTTCAAACATGGTGGCAGGGTTAGATATAAGAATCTGAAGGCTGTCAGGGGCAAGGATAACGAGATAATAGCCATGAACCGTAATGGCATGGTTGTTCTTGAGGATGAGAATGGAAGGGAAAGGGAATCCTACCGCATAGTATACGGGGCGAAGATAAAGGTCGAAGACGGTGCAGAGGTTGAACCTGGTACTCTGCTCGCTGAGTGGGATCCGTACACAATACCCATACTCACGGAAGTTAAAGGGACCGTTAAGTTCGCAGACGTGATGGAAGAGATCACAGTGCAGGAACATATCGACGAGGTAACGGGCTTGAGCCGTTCCGTCGTGATAGAACCCAAGAATTCCGAACTAAGACCGAGAATTCTCATAACAGACGAAAGCGGCAAGGTCGTAAAAATTCCTGGTAGCACCAATCAAGCCAGATACTCATTACCTGTTGGTGCACACATATTTGTTAAGGAAGGTGATGAGGTCTTTCCAGGAGATGTGCTTGTCAAGATACCTAGAGAGACAACCAAGACCAAGGACATAACAGGTGGTTTACCAAGGGTGGTTGAGCTCTTCGAGGCAAGGAAACCACAGGAATACGCAATCGTGTCGGAAATAGAAGGTGAGGTTTCCTTTGGCAAGGATGTCAAGGGAAGAAGGAAGGTCATAATCACGCCAGAGGTGGGCCAGCCCAAGGAATACCTCATACCCAAGAGCAAGCATATCACGGTCCAGGAAGGTGATTATGTTGATGCCGGTGAACCCTTGATGGACGGTTCTGTTGACCCGCACGACATACTGAGAATCAGGGGTGAGAAGGAACTCGCCAAGTATCTTGTGAACGAGGTCCAGGAGGTTTATAGACTTCAGGGCGTCAGGATAAACGATAAGCATATAGAGGTAATTGTGCGCCAGATGCTCAAGCGTGTCCTCATAAAGGATGCAGGTGATACGAGCTTCATTGAAGGAGAATACGTTGAAAAGCACCTGTTCAACGAGGAGAACGAGAGGGTGGTGATGTCAGGTGGAAAGCCTGCAATAGCTGTCCCGTGTCTCCTTGGTATAACCAAGGCCAGCCTGAATACAGAGAGTTTTATCTCTGCAGCGTCTTTCCAGGAGACTACAAGGGTGCTTACGGATGCGAGCGTTGAAGGTAAGGTAGACCATCTCAAGGGTCTGAAGGAAAATGTCATAATGGGTAGGCTTATACCAGCTGGGACTGGATTCCCGAAGTACAGGGACGTGGGCATAGACGTTGAAGAGGATCTTTTTGCCGATGACGTGTTAGAAAACCCTTGACATGATGGGCTGCCGTTGTTAGATATCGGCATTTCTTGATTTGGGAATAATAAAGGCGAGATAAGGGGTTATATTATATGCCAACATTGAATCAACTGGTTAGAAAGGGAAGGCAAGCAGTAAAGAAGAAGAAAAAGACAAGGGCCTTGCAGCAGTGCCCGCAGAAGAGAGGCGTGTGTGTGCGCGTATATACCACTACCCCAAAGAAACCTAACTCTGCGTTGAGAAAAGTGGCGAGGGTGAGGCTGACTAACGGCTACGAGGTAACTTCATACATACCCGGAGAGGGCCATAACCTCCAGGAGCACTCGGTTGTCTTGATTAGAGGTGGTCGTGTTAAAGACCTTCCCGGAGTGAGATACCATGTCATACGCGGGGTAATGGATGCAGCAGGTGTAGAGGACCGTAGAAGAGGTAGGTCCAAGTACGGTGCAAAGAGGCCCAAGTAGTAATACAAGTAGGAGTAATAGTTATGCCAAGGAGAAGGAGAGGTAGTTTAAAGAGAGACGCGTCACCTGATCCCAAATTCGGGGACAGGATGGTTGGGAAGTTTATAAACTGCCTCATGTATGATGGTAAGAAGTCAAAGGCTGAGAAGATCTTTTACGAGGCGCTTGATGTGATAAAGGCAAAGACAAAAGAAGATCCCATCCAGGTTTTTTACAAGGCCATGGATAACGTGAGACCACTCATTGAGGTGCAACCTAGGCGTGTGGGAGGGGCTACCTATCAGGTACCAACAGAAGTGAGGCCTGACAGGAGGGATATACTGGCCAGGAGATGGATCATTAACGCTGCCAGGAGCAGAAGTGAAAGGACCATGAAAGACAGGCTAGCCGGCGAGCTGCTGGATGCGTACAATAACAGGGGCACGGCGATCAAGAAGAAGGAAGATACACACAAGATGGCAGAGGCCAACAAGGCGTTTGCGCATTACAGGTGGTAGGGGGAAAAGATTTGGCAACACAGTATACACTCGATAGATTAAGAAATATTGGTATCATTGCCCACATTGATGCCGGCAAGACCACTGCCACCGAAAGGATGCTCTATTATACAGGACAGAACTACAAAATCGGCGAGGTCCATGATGGCGAGGCCACCATGGACTGGATGGAGCAGGAAAAAGAAAGGGGCATCACGATAACCTCTGCATCAACAACATGCACATGGAAGGATTACTGCATAAACATTATAGATACCCCGGGCCACGTGGATTTTACCATAGAGGTTGAAAGAAGTCTGAGGGTATTGGATGGTGCTATAGGTATCTTCTGCGCCGTGGGGGGGGTTCAACCTCAGTCAGAAACGGTCTGGAGGCAGGCCCAAAGATACCATGTTCCCAGGATTGCATTTGTCAACAAGATGGACAGGTTGGGCGCAGATTTCTTCGGCGTGCTGAAGGAGATGAGATATAAGCTCAATGCCAACCCTGTGGCCGTACAGATCCCGCTTGGAAAAGAGGGCGGATTTGCCGGTGTCATTGACCTTATAGGTATGAAGGCCATTATATTCGACGAGGAATCCAAGGGTGCTAGGTATGAGCTGACTGGTATACCAGAAGATTATCTGACACTCGCGAGCACTTACAGGGAGAAGCTCCTGGAGGCCATATCAGATGTTGATGACGAGATAATGGAGAAGTATCTCGATGGCGTTGATATAAGCGAACAAGAGATAAAGACAGCTTTAAGGAAGGCGACCATAGATCTTACCCTTACACCAGTTTTATGCGGTAGTGCTTTCAAAAACAAGGGCATACAGCCATTGCTGGACGCTGTGATAGATTATCTACCCTCGCCTATAGACATAGGACCTGTAAAGGGAAAGGATGCGGATGGAAAAGATGTGTTCAGGCGTGCTGATGACAGCGAGCCATTCTCCGCAATTATCTTCAAGATACTAAACGACCCCTATGTGGGACAGTTGTCTTTTGTGAGGGTTTACTCTGGAGTCGCGCACACAGGGGAAATGGTACTTAACAGTAATACCGGGAAAAAGGAACGCATAGGTAGAATAGTCAGGATATATGCAAATAAGAGGGAAGAGGTCAAGGAAGTTCACGCAGGCGACATAGTTGGCATTATTGGACTAAAGGCCGCAGTAACAGGGCATAGTCTGTGTCATCCATCAAGTCCAATTGCCATGGAATCGATGAGATTCCCTGAACCTGTTATTTCCATAGCTGTTGAACCAAAGACAAAGGCTGATCACGAGAGGCTTGGCATGGCCTTGGCCAGGTTTGCTGCAGAAGACCCGTCTTTCAGGGTAGGTGTTGATCCTGAGCTGGGACAGACCGTTATCTCTGGTATGGGTGAGCTGCACCTTGAGATAATAGTGGACAGGTTGAGAAGAGAATTCGGAGTGGATGCAAACATAGGAAGGCCCCATGTGGCCTACAAGGAGACCATAAGGAAGGTTTCTCACTCCAATGTTAAGTATGCCAAGCAAACAGGTGGCCATGGACAATATGCCCATGTGGTGATAAGCGTGGAACCGTCTCAGCCATCGTCAGGCTTTGAATTCGTAAACAAGATAACTGGGGGTGTCATCCCCAGGGAATACATACCTGCAGTGAAAAAAGGCGTGGAAGAGGCCATGTCAGTGGGTCCTGTTGCTGGTTATCCGCTAGTAGATGTAAAGGTGACGCTCTACGATGGTTCTTATCACGAGGTGGATTCTTCTGAACTCGCATTTAAGATAGCAGGGTCAATGGCCTTCAAGGATGCTGTCAAGAAGGCTGATCCTATAATGCTGGAACCCATAATGGATGTAGAGATAGTGAGTCCAGAGGATTATGTGGGCGAGGTAATAAGCGACATGTCTTCAAGGAGGGGCAGAATACTTGGGATGGATACGCACGGCGATGTAAAGGTCATTGCAGCCCAGGTTCCTTTAAGCGAGATGTTCGGTTATGCGACATCGCTCAGGTCTATCTCGCAGGGAAGGGCGACCTACACCATGCAGGTATCCCACTACGAGCCAGTACCGGTAAATATTTCAGATAGCCTCAAGGTAGCAAAAGGAGGGGAGTAATCTTATGGCAAAGGGTAAGTTTGAGAGGACGAAGCCTCATTTAAATGTAGGGACGATAGGGCATAT
>Ga0164318_10006555_pt1 | contig 11267 bp, 9 predicted proteins | sample GuaBasSedimGuay9_FD_113734 | JGI IMG/M metagenome (GOLD analysis project Ga0164318, IMG submission 113734) | Subseafloor sediment microbial communities from Guaymas Basin, Gulf of California, Mexico - Guay9, Core 4571-4, 0-3 cm | ecosystem: Environmental > Aquatic > Marine > Hydrothermal vents >... | reverse complement strand
TGTTATCTCGGCCTGTCCTCCCATGTACGACCGAATCGCCTCGGGAATCACGACCGATCCGTACTCAGTCTGGTAATTCTCGATTATGGCCGGTATCAACCGGGCCAGGGCCACTCCTGAACCGTTCAGGGTGTGAATGAACTGTGTTTTTTTATCTTTATTGCGGAAGCGGGTATTCATCCGCCGCGCCTGAAAATCAAGAAAATTGGAGACCGACGATATCTCCAGATATTTTTTGACACCGGCTGCCCATATCTCGATATCATAGCACTTCGCGGCCGCGAATGAAAGATCGCCGGTGGCCAGCAATCGAACACGGTAAGGGATCTTAAGCATCCGTATTATCTTCTCCGCCTGCGCCAGGAGAGTCTCGTGCTCTTCTTGAGAGGTGTCGGGATGAACAAGTTTGACCATCTCAACCTTGTCGAATTGATGCACCCGCAATGTACCGCGAGTGTCTTTCCCGGCCGCCCCGGCTTCGCGCCGGAAACAGGGCGTATAACAGGTATAATAAAGCGGCAACTGCTCCTCATCGAGGATCTCGTCCCGATGCAGATTGGAAACCGGTACCTCACCGGTCGGAATCAAGTAGAAATTTTCATCTTTGAGTTGGTACATATCATCAGCCAGTTTCGGTAATTGCCCGGTACCGATCATGGAATCGGCGTTGGCCAGGAAAGGCGGAGCGATCTCGATATATCCGTCTTTTCCGTGAGTATCCAGCATCAGTGAGATCAGCGCCCGCTGCATTCTTGCCCCGGCCCCTTTAAGAATATAAAATCCGGAGCCGGTTATTTTGGCCGCCGCCGCAAGCTCCAGCAAACCCAGATTTTGGCCGATTTCCCAGTGCGGAAGCGGCTTGAAATCAAATTTGGGTATTTCGCCCCATTCCCGAACGGTAACATTGCTTTCCTCATCCGGACCGACCGGGACCGTTTCATCGGGCAGATTGGGCACGCGAAGCATATGATAATCAAGCGCCTCTTTGACCGACCTGAATTCCTTATCCAGTTCCGCGATCTTCTGTCCAACCTCTTTCATCTGAGCTATACTTTCCGAGGCGTCTTCCTTGTTCTTCTTCTTGACCGCAATCTGTTCTGAGACAGTATTGCGCAGGGCCTTGAGTTTTTCCACCTCGCCTATTACGGCTCGGCGTTTTTCGTCCAGCTCCAGGATTTTATCTATATCAGCCGATTCGTTTTTATTTATGACCGCCTGTTTGACAAGTTCGGCGTTTTCTCTTATAAACTTCAAATCCAGCATAAATACCTCAGATTAATCGAATTGGCACGTAATCAGCATCTTATAAAAGTATGCCTTTTATACAACTTTTCATAATAACGGTTTTAGAAATAGGTGTCAAGGGAAGTAAAATAAGCCTACTTTATTGGAAAAAAGCCGTTTTTTTCGAAATTTTGCCGATTATTACTCCAACGGCATCAAATATCCGCTTGCTTTTTTGGGTATATTGATTATTATAATTGTCTAAATTTTTGGGGAGATAGAAGATATGGCAAAAGTATGCGAAATATGCGGGAAAAAGCCGGTGTTCGGTAATTCGATATCTCATGCGCACAATATCAGCAAACGGCGCTGGAATCCGAATCTTCAGACTGTTCGGGCCAATATCGACGGAACGGTAAAAAAGATCAGAGTCTGCACCTCCTGTCTTAAAGCGGGTAAAATCATAAAAGTGACCCGCCACAAAAAGCCGCGTCCGGAATCCGAACAACCGACGGCTTAGTTTAGAATCGAAACAAAATTTCGACCAAAATTCGAAAACCGCCCCTTAAAAAGAGGCGGTTTTTTTCTTACCGAATATTTAGAAATAGACTAATCATTAACCATCAGCGCCAGCACCGATTGCGGGGTCAAAAAGCTGTGCGCGAGGAGTGATATCGATGCTTGCGCCATCATCTGATTCTTGATAAAACCGGTAAACTCTTTTAGAAAATCAGTATCCCTGATCTGCGATTCGGCGGCGGTCAGATTTTCGGCTTCGATCCGGAGACTGCTCAGGCGGCTCTCAAGATCATTTTTCTGCGCAGCGCCGATCTCGATAATGGCATTGTCCAGCCGCGAGGTCTCGGCATCGATTGTCTCGATTGCTTCCCGGGCCGCCTCCGCGGACGACAGATCGAGATGAGCCAGACTCTGTACATCGGCCAGCGAGCCTTCGGATCCGTCAAGAAGCTTCTGCTCGCCGAACGCGGCATTCTCGGCGATAAAATTGTACGCCCCGATCATCCGGTTGGCCTCGGCCTGATATGCCTCCCGCATAGCCGCGCTGTTGAAACCTTCATTCGATGCCGCCACCGCCAGCGAACGCATCTCGGTCAGCATACTCCGCAGATGGAGTGTATGCGAGGACGCAGTATCATACTTCCTGATCTGCAGGTTGACATTTTCGATTTCCTGGTTGAGCGACGCAATCCGGGCACGCATCCGCTCGGAAATGACCAATCCGGCCGGATCGTCGGAGGCACGGTTGATTCTTAAACCGGATGATAATTTTTCGGCCGATTTATTGAGCAGTTGCAGAGACAGGTTCAAACCGCTGATTATACTGTTGCTGGGCAGATTATTTTTCAAGGAAAAGGGCATATCCTCCTCCTGGTTAATAATGATATATATGACTGACATCATCCTTTTGCAATTCTCATACCATTTCAAAAAAGATATTATCCTATTACATATCAACAGTTTAAAAGATATCGGCAGAGGCCGAATCAAGGCATAATATGGGATAAATCCAACTTATTATGGGATATAGTGGGCCGCCGGCCGGGTAACGTAACCGGCGGCCCGTTCGTGGAGGAACCGAGTGAAAGAAACTCTATTTGTTAATCATCCAGCCTTCGAATATAAGCCGGGATCTTTGTGTTCTCGCTCTGAAAAGCGGGCGTGCGTCCGCGCCCGTTACCGCCGGCGGCCTTTCTGGCCGGAAATGCGGCCGGCTGATCAGGGAATAATGACATTACTTTGCCGGGCTCAGATTTGATGGCCGGAATTTCTTCTTCGGCTTTTATCTCTGTATGCGAACCAAAACCGGTTGCGATCACTGTCACTCTGATTTGATCCTTGAATGTAGTATCTATTACAGCGCCGAATATAATGTTGGCGTCGGCACCGGCCGCCTGATTAATGATCGTGGTCGCCTGATTGACATCATGCAACGAGATATCTTCCCCGCCCGTGATATTTATCAAAACACCGGCCGCACCCGACATCGAGACATCTTCAAGAAGCGGCGATGATATCGCCTGCTTGGCGGCCTGCTCCGCGCGATCCTCACCCGAAGCCATGCCGGTCCCCATAAGGGCATCACCGCGCTCGAGAATAACCGTTTTGACATCGGCTAAATCACAGTTGACCAGCCCCGGGATGGCGATCAGGTCCGAGATACCTTTTGTGGCCTGATGCAGAACCTCATCGGCATAAGCGAAAGCATCGGTCAAGCGGGTTGATTTGTCCACGATTGAGAGCAGTCTTTCATTCGGGATGATAATAAGCGAATCGGCCTTATCTTTAAGTTCCGCAAGGCCCATGTCCGCCTTTTGCATGCGTTTGTTGCCCTCGAAAATAAACGGTTTGGTGACAATAGCGACTGTCAGGGCACCTTTTTGCCGGGCGATCTCGGCCACAACCGGGGCCGCCCCGGTGCCGGTACCCCCGCCCAGCCCGCAGGTGATAAAAACCATATCAGCGCCATCGAGCAGTTCGGCTACCTCTTCCCGATCCTCCTCGATTGCCTTGCGGCCGATTTCCGGGTTGGCGCCGGCGCCAAGCCCCTTGGTCAGCCTTTTTCCAATCTGAACTTTTTTGCTTGCCTGATTGCTGTCAAGCACCTGGAGATCGGTATTGATAGCTATAAACTGGACTCCGGCCAGTCCCGCCTCGATCATCCTGTTGACGGCATTACCTCCGGCGCCGCCGACACCGACTACCTTGATATTGGCCGGGCTGTCCATATCATCGGCCAACTCGAATCGAAGTTTCCCTTCACTCATTGCTAATCCTCCATGATGTATCAAAAATTATTAGAAATCCAATTTTCGAATTTTTTAAACAGGCCCCTCAATCCGCCTTTTTTGACCTCGATTCCCGGGCCATGCTTGTGACCGAAATTCACCAGTCCCACCGCCGTGGCAAAATCCGGGGTCTTCATGTCCGTCGGCAGATCATCGATACCTCGCGGTTCGCCGATTTTGACTGGCATATCGAGGATCTGTTCGGCCAGTTCCACCACCCCGGGAAGCATCGCCCCCCCACCGGTCAGAATGGCCCCGGCCGCAAGAGCATCGGGCGGATTCGCCTTTTTGATTTCCCGCGCCGCCAGTGACAGAATCTCCTCCATGCGCGGCTCTATTATCGAGGCCAGGACATTGCATGACAGCGTCCGCGCCTTGCGGCCCATCGTGCCCGGCACTTCCATCATCTCGTCGGCATCGACCAGCGAGGTCAGGGCCGACCCGTAACTTTTTTTCAACTGCTCGGCCTGTTCGACCGATGTTCTCAGCCCGATGGCGATATCGTTGGTCACGTTTTTCCCGCCCAGCGGGACCACCCCGGTATGCCGTATCGAGCCGTCGAAAAAGACTGCCACATCGGTCAGGTCACCGCCGATGTCGATCAGCACCACACCCATCTCCTCCTCACTGTCGTTAATTACTGCGTACGATGACGCCAGCGACTGGAGAACGAGATGTTCGACATCTATTTCGCAGCGCTCCAGCGAACGATATATATTTTTGGCCGAGGTAACAGCGGCGGTGACGATATGCACTTCGACTTCGAGCCTGACTCCGGTCATACCGACCGGGTTCTTGATCCCGGATTGCTCGTCGATGGTGTACTCCTGCGGGAGGACATGCACTATCTCGCGGTCGGCCGGAATGGCGATGGCGCTGGCCGCTTCGATCGCCTTGCTGACATCGCGGTCTCCGATCTCATTATCCGAACGGGACACGGCGATGACCCCGTGACTGTTGATCGACCTGATATGATCCCCGGCGATTCCGGCGACCGAACTTTCAATATGCACCGAAGCCATGATCTCGGCTTCCTCGACCGATTTCGAAATCGACTGAACCGTCTTTTCCATATTGATGACCACGCCGCGTCTCAGACCGGACGCGGGCGCTATTCCGTAACCAAGGAAAACCGGGCCGCCCTCCTCGGAAACATCTGTGATAACAGTCCTGATATTGTTGGTACCTATATCGATACCGGTGATAATTCCTGGCTCAGACATTTTTAACTCGCCGAAATAATTAGTCCCTCTGATCTCATATCCAGCCTGTCCACATCGTTCAGGTCGGGATTGAAATCAAGCAAAAATATTTCAAGGTCATTTACTCGTTCATGCAGCGAACCGGCATACATGTCCACCGGGAACGGCAGACCGTCGAAGAACACCGAGATATATTCTTTGTTTGTCATATCGATGCACGATAGCGCCAGATAAAAATCCATACAATCTTTCTTAAGACAGCTAAGCTGATCGACAAGCAGGTACAGGCGATCATCAGTGATCTTCTTATAGGGTCGCGTTTTTTTCAATCCGGCAATGATCGGGTAATCGAATTTTCCGTCTTCGTCATTGTATGGTAACAGATAGCATCGCTCATCCAGCGCATACAGTTCCTTCCCATCGTCTCCGATTACCACGGCCAGCGGTTTTATATCATTGATGACAATATTGATCCCGTCGGGAAGCGCGTAGTCGATATCCACCTTCAGGACACGTTCCTTTTTGAACAGAGATTCGGCGGCATTCTCAAGTCGCGCGGCAAACAGGTTCTGCTCCATGGCCAGCCCCAGGGATCGACCATCCTCGATATACTCGGCGGGATCAACCGAGATATGCCGCAGGCTGAACAGCCGCGTGTATTTACACACCCCGATAGACGTCGCCATCACAATAGTCGCCAGGATAAGAAATATGTACTTTTTACCCAGCTTAATCTGCATTGCGTTTCAAAGCCTCCACTATATCCGGGTTGATTCGGGTAATACTTCCGGCGCCGATGGTGATCACCAGATCGCCGCCGCGCGCTTCATCCTGAATTCGACCCACCGCGTTTTCCTTGGGACCTATGTAAGTAATATCGCCATAACCTTTTTCCGCCGCGTAGCGCGTGATCATCTCCGAAGTGACACCCTGGATCGGCCGCTCGCGAGCCGGGAATATATCCACCAGGAAGCACTTATCGGCCCGCCTGAGGGCTTCGGCGAATTCCCGGTAAAAAAGCTGCGTCCGGCTGAAAAGGTGCGGCTGAAATACCGCCAGCACTCTCCGATTGTATGATTTTTTGGCCGAGTCGAGAGTGGCGATGATCTCGGTTGGGTGATGCGCATAATCATCGACCACCATAATATCATTCACCACCGCCTTGATTTCGAACCGTCGCCCGACCCCTCGGAAATTTTTAAGCGATTCTGCCACCGTATCGAAATCGACTTCCAGTTCCAGCGCCGCCGCCGCGGCCGCAAGGGCGTTTCGGATATTGTACTCACCGATGACATTCAGGATGATCTTCCCAAGCCGTTCGTCATGCCGGAACAGTTCGAATTCCGAGCCGCCTTCACGGTGCTTTATATCGATCGCCTGATAATCGGCCCCTGGTGTCAGACCGAAACTGACCGAGGCCCTCGTGATCCGCTTTTTGAGCTTGGCCATGATCGGATCATCGGCGCAATAGACAACCTCCCCGTAAAACGGTACCCGGTTCATGTACGTCACGAATGAATTCTCAAGGTCTTCCATACCGTCATAACATTCGAGATGATCCGGTTCGATGTTGGTAATCACGGCCATGGTGGGAAACATCGACAAAAATGAGCGGTCGAATTCATCCGCTTCGGCGACCAGGTAATCACCGGCGCCCAGCGATGCCCCTGAACCTTTCCCGGCCACAATACCGCCGACAATGACAGTCGGATCGAGGCGGGCGTCGCTCATGATCTTGCCCAGCATCGAGGTCGTTGTCGTCTTGCCGTGGGTCCCGGAAACGCCGATCGAATATTTCAGACGCATCAATTCGCCAAGCATCTCAGCCCGTTTTATCACGGGAATCCCGCGTTTCCGGGCCTCGATCACCTCCGGATTATCTTCCTTGACGGCCGATGAGATGACGACCACATTGGCGGTGCCGATATTGACCCCATCGTGCCGGTCATACACTTCGATACCCAGCCCGGCCAGATGATCGGTCACTTCACCGTTGCTGATATCCGATCCGGTGATTTTATAACCCAGGTTGTGCAGAATTTCTGCGATACCCGACATGCCGGAACCGCCGATACCGACGAAGTAAAGCTCTTTGAATTTACCGAAAATCATTTTTTTTCCTTCAAATTTTGGCCGTGATAGGACAATACTCCTCAATTGTCTCCCCTTTCGAACCCAACCAATGACAGTATCTCGTCGGCGATTATATCGGCCGCCGGTTTTTTCCGTTTCCGACGCATCTTATCGATCGCATCTTTCATCTTTACCACACTTCCGTCCTCGAGCAGGGCCACCGTCCCCTTTATCAAGCTCACCTCATCAAGTTCGTTATCATAGATGAGAAACGAGGCCCCGGCATTGACATACACCTCGGCGTTTTTTTTCTGATGATCGGCGGTGGCATAAGGATACGGGACGAGTACCGACGGAAGTCCCGCCGCTTCCAGTTCGGCCAGGGTCAGGGCGCCGGCGCGGGCAATGGCAATATCCGCGGCGGCGTATGCTGTTTCGATATGATCGGAAAATGAGAAAAGGGCGCGGCCGGAAACCTTGCCGCCCGCTTTCGCGGCTACTTCCTTGTAGTCCCTTTCACCCGTTTGCCATATTATACGGTACTTATCGGGAAGTGTTTCCAGATGTCCCAGGATGTTGTTATTTATGCTCGATGCACCCTGGCTTCCGCCTAATACCAATATCACTTTGTCATCTATATCAAATCCAAAATACTCACGCGCTTTTTCTCTGGATACGGTCCCGACACTTTCCTTGACCGGATTGCCGGTCTCGATCGTTTCGCTCAATTTCTTCAGGTACTTTCGGGCCTCACCGAACCCGAGGAAGACTTTATCCACCCGGTGAGCCAGCTGGCGGGTCGTGACCCCGGGGTACGAATTCTGTTCCTGGATAACACAGCGCCTGTTCATTATCACCGCCGCCATGAGTACCGGCCCCATGACATAACCGCCGGTTCCGACAACGATATCAGGGGATATGCGAAAAATCAGCAGCATCGACTTAAGAGTCGAACCGATCAGCAGGAAGGGAAACAATATATTGCGAAGTATCCCTTTCCGGCTCAATCCCCGCACCGTGATCAGCGTCAGCGGGTAACCGAGGCTGTCCCGCATACGGTACTCGACTCCCCGCCTGGTGCCTACAAAACGAAAATCTATTTCTCCCTGCGGCTCCACTATTGATCTCAGTTTATTGGCGATTGCCAGGGCCGGGTAAAGATGCCCGCCGGTCCCGCCGCCGGCAAAGATGGCTTTTAATTTCTTCATCTGACCACCACCCCCTTGCGCCGCGATAGGTTCAAAAGAACCGAAACAGAAATGACCGAGATCAGCAAAGCCGAGCCGCCATACGAAATAAACGGAAGCGGAATACCGGTTGTCGGGAGAAGCGATGTCACGACGCCGATATTGATGATTACCGATGTAAAAATCGAAGCCGTGATACCCATTGCCAGTAAATACCCGAATTTGTCAGGCTGGTACAGGGCAATCTTGAAACCCTGCCGGATGATTATAAAAAACAATATCAAAATTACGGTCAGGCCGACAAAACCCACCTCCTCGCCGATCGAGGCGAAAATAAAATCGGTATGGGGGTACGGCAGGAAGAATAACTTCTGCCGCCCGTCGCCCAGACCCGAACCGAATATTCCCCCGGCGCCAAGCGCCAGGACCGCCTGTTTGACCTGATAGCTTCCAGATAACGGATCACTGATGGCCGACATATAATCGATCACACGCGGCTTCTTGTATCCCAGGACAAAGACCATGAAACTTACCAGGCCGACCAGCGGCAGGGTCAGGACCGAAAGATGGTACAACCTGACACCGGCCAGGAAAAATATCGTCAGGACCGTCAGCGTTATCGTCATCGCCGAACCAAGTCCCGGTTCGAGGATGATGAGCATTAATCCGGCTCCGATTAACGGCACGTATGGAAGTAAAAATTGTTTCAAATTTGTTATGTCGCGCTTTTTTTGCGACAGCGAAAACGCCAGATAGACTATGACAAGCAGTTTGAATATTTCCGAAGGCTGTATGGTGAACGGTCCTATGAAGAGCCAGCGATGCGAACCGTTGCGGGCGGGCATGACAAACACCAGCGCCAGCAGGGCCAGCGAGATAAAGATCAGCGGAACCGAATAAGCGGCGTATTTTTTCAAATCGATTTTCATCACTACCCAGGCGGCGATACCTGCCATGATAAGCCAGATAAACTGCCTTTTCAGGAAAAAGAAATGCGACCCGAAACGGTTTTCGGCCATGACCGATGATGATGAGTACACCATCACCATGCCGATTCCTATCAGGGCCACTGTACTGTATAGCAGTTTTCTATCCATAGTCTATTTCGACTCGACTCCCCGGGTAACATGATCATTATTGTTTAGTTCCCGGACAGCTCTTTTGAAATCGCGCCCGCGCTGTTCGAAATTATCGTACATGTCAAAACTGGCGCAGGCCGGCGAAAGCATGACAATCTCGCCCGGCGCCGCCGAATTGAAAGCCTTGCCCACTGCATCATCCATGCTGTCCGCAAATTGTGCCGGGAAGGCCTTGCCCAGCGCCTCGAACATCTTTTCACCCGCCTCACCAAGAAGGATGACCTCTTTAATTCGGCCCCGGCCGTGCCGCGTGATCGGCTCGAAATCCCCGCCCTTATCACGCCCGCCGGCAATCAAAACAATTGGCGCCTCGAACGAACGCAGGGCATAACAGACCGAATCGACATTGGTTGCCTTGGAATCATTGATAAATTTTATCCCGGCGATGGACCCGGCATCTTCGAGACGATGCTCCACACCCGGGAACTGGCTTAAAGCCTCGGCAATCGGACGCGGGGGCACCCCGGCCAGCAGGGCGGCCAGCGCCGTCGCCGCGGCGTTCTGAAGATTATGCGGCCCGGGTATTCTGATTTTGTCGACCTCGATAATCTCCTGTTCCACACCCCTCACGTTGCCGACCAGTGACTTTCCCCTCTGAAAGACCCCGGCCGGCATTGTACGTGAGGTGGAGAAGAATATTTTCTGTGCGTTAGTGTCGATATTATTCTTCTCGATGACAGGATCATCGGCATTCAAAATCAGATGATCCGATTTTTTCTGATTTTCGGTGATGCGGTACTTGGCCCGCTTATACCCGCCGAAATTTTCATAACGGTCGAGATGATCGGGAGTAATATTTAGAATCAGGGCGATATCCGGTTTGAATTCCTCGATCAGTTCCAGCTGGAAATTGGACACCTCAAGAACGGCATAGCCGTTCTCGGGAATATCCAGCACGGCATCGGAAAACGGATAACCGATATTGCCGCAAACTTTGTTGGAAAATCCGGCGGCATCGAGCACAGCGCCGATTAATGTCGTCGTCGTTGTCTTGCCGTTGGAACCGGTGATGGCAATGATCTTCCCGCGGCAGAACCACGATGCAAACTCGATCTCGGAAAAAATCGGTATCCCCGCGGTGATTATCTTCTGGATTATCTCCGTCTTCTGCGGTATGCCCGGCGAGACAATCACGAAATCGGCCTTCAACAGCCGATCGGTATGTCCGCCGGTTTCGAACTCGATACCGAATGTTTTCAGCTCATGGATCTGTTCTTTAAGCTGATCGGCCGGTTTGACATCCGACACAAACGGTATTGCGCCGAGATGTTTCGCGAGTTTGGCGGCGGCCACGCCCGAGCGGGCCATCCCCACCAGGCCGACTCTTCTCCCTTTTACTCTTTCTTTAACCGTCATCTTATCTTCAACGTCGAAAGGGTTAACAGGGCAAAGAGAGCGCCGATGATCCAGAAACGTGTCACCACTTTCGATTCGGACCAGCCGAGCAGTTCGAAATGATGATGAATCGGGGCCATCTTGAACACTCTTTTCCCCCCGCGATGTTTGTACGACAGAACCTGTATGATCACCGACAATGCCTCGATAACGAAAACACCGCCAACCAGCACCAGGAACAATTCTTTTTTTATCAATATGGCAATGGCGCCCAATGCGCCGCCAAGCGCCAGTGCGCCG
>Ga0164318_10006554_pt1 | contig 11268 bp, 9 predicted proteins | sample GuaBasSedimGuay9_FD_113734 | JGI IMG/M metagenome (GOLD analysis project Ga0164318, IMG submission 113734) | Subseafloor sediment microbial communities from Guaymas Basin, Gulf of California, Mexico - Guay9, Core 4571-4, 0-3 cm | ecosystem: Environmental > Aquatic > Marine > Hydrothermal vents >... | reverse complement strand
TTCCAGGATGCTCCGGCCCACCCCGGTGGGCTCGGGACCCACCAGCAGGGCGTCCAGGACGATATGGGTCCGCGCAGACTTCATGATCGGTCCGCCTCCCAGTCCTTCTCCCGGATCACCCCAGGCTCCCGCCCGTAGGCGATGAGCAAGCCCAGGGCCACCCAGATGTGGGGCAGGTTGTACTGGGAGAACGTCAGCATCTGCAACCAGACCCCCGTGAAGGCCGCGGCGACCGCGGCGGCGTGAACCCGGTCCCGGTCGGAACGGCGGCAGGTCGCGACGGCCCGCGCCAGGAAGGCCCGCCCGGCGCGAACCAGGAACATGACCAGTCCCGCCAACCCCAGCAGCCCTGTCTCGCACATCACCTCGAGATAGAAGTTGTTGACCACGGGCCAGGAGAACTGGCTCTGAAGGCCCAGCGGTTCCACGAGCGCCGGAAAGTGCCAGCCGAACTGCCCCCAGCCGATCCCCACCACGGGGCTGAGCAGAAAAGCTCTCCAGGCCGCCTGCATGCTGTAGAACCGGGTCAGGTTGGACCAGTCCCGCACCGAGAAACTCTGCCACAGGCGACGCCACAGCAGGCCGGGATCGCCGACCAGAATCAGGACCAGCACCACCGAAAGGGCCACGCCCGTCATGGCTCCTGCCCAGCCCCGGAAGTTCCTGAAACCGGCCTCATCCGACTTCGGCCCACAGGCCACCCACAGGATCACGAAAGCGCTCAGACCTCCCGCTCCCGCCAGCCAGGCCCCGCGCGACCAGGTCAGCACCAGCAAGACCGCCAGGAGGCTGCCCGAGGCCACGGTCCACCAACGCCTCCACCGGGTCAAAACCACCAGGGGAATGGCCAGCAACAGGAAATTCCCCAGGTACAGGGGCTCGCAGACCGTCCCCCGCAGCCGGGCCACCGGCAGCATGAGGTTGTCGATGTACAGCTCGCGGGAGCCCGACAGGATGGAGGGATTCGAGGTGAAGATCCTGTCCAGCCCGCCAAACCAGGCCAGATGCCCCGCATAACCGGCAAGCTGCAGGATCCCGTAGCCCGCCTGCAACAAGGCCCCCGCGACGATCAGGCGGGCCGTCCAGACCCACCTTCTCGGATCCCGGGTCCACCAGGCGACCCAGACCGTGAAGACCAGCATGACGGCCAGCTGCACCACCTGCTTGAGAAACCGGGCCAAAGCCTCCTGCCAGGGCACGGGGGCCGGCGCAAGCGTCAGGCCCAGCACCGAGACCACGACCGCCACCACCCAGATCATCCCGGCCCCCGTCACGGCACCCGGTCGGCAACCGGCGGTCCGGGGCCGGCCTCGGACAAGCCACCGGACGGCCGCGACCGCCACCGCCAGGGCCATGAACAGCCAGGAAGGCTGCAGCCCTCCGCCCCAGTCCCGGCCCGTGGCCAGTCTGAGCACACCCAGTCCGGCCCAGGGCAGGGTCACCAGGGACGCCGCGTAGAAATAGCCGGCCAGGCGATCCAGGAAGTTCATCGGCGGGATTTTCGGGACTGAAGGCGGGCCCTGCGCATCAGCACCACGATGAGGATCACGATCCCCGCCAGGAAGAGGAACCCGGCCCGGGGATCGGCCGGCCCGCGCCGGACGGCGGGCTCATCCTCCGGCGACCTGCGGTAACGGAGCTGGGACCCCCTAATCTCCAGTTCACCACCTGCGATGTACAGGGAGATCACGCCGTCGGTCAGCAACAAGGGTTGGTCCACCGTAAACGCGCCGTCGCGGAAATCCAGTTCCCCGGCTCCGCTTCTCCCCTGCAGTCGGCGGGAGGTGCGTATTCCCAGATCCTCGGCGCCGAAGGGCTCCAGGGTCAGGGAATCGGGAATGACCAGCAGTCCGTTGTCCCAGACCAGGGATTTCTGCCCCCGTACCGGCCCGTCGGTCCAGCGGTACTGGGCATTGCTGTCGCGTGCCGCCGAGATGATCAGGTAACCCGGACGACCCAGGGTGCGGCCGGGATCATCGGCCGCAGAGACATCCGCCACAGGGCCACCCTGGAGTCCGCAGATAATCAGCATGAGGAACAATCGGCCCACAATAATCTCCCAACCGGACGACGGCTCCGGCCCGGGCAGGTAACCAGGGACTTGGCTCACTGAGGAATCAGGCCGGCATCAGCGCCTTCTGGAGCAGGGGGACGAGCACTTCATCCCCGTCGAAGCCCTGAAGACCACCGCCCCCATTCAAGGACACGACCAGGCAGGAGGCTCCCACGATCCCGGCCACCGTACGGTATAGCCCCTGCTGCAGCCTGACAAGGGAAGCTTGCACGACCGATTCCCGACCGGAGACGCTCATGAGGATGACAGTGATGCGCCGGGCCCCGACGACCGCGCCGATCCTGCCCAGATGGGCCGCCGCCACGCGGGACTCCCCATCTTCGGCAGGCAAGACCCACACCAAATCGGGCCAGCGTTCCAGTCCCAGGGTCCCAGCCTCGGAAGACAGGGCCGCAGCCTCGCGCCAGGCCAGGTTCCTGTCCACAGGAAAACCCAGGTGCCCCAGCACGAGACCGGCTTCGGATTCGCTCCCGGAGGGATCTCTCCCGCTTGCCATGTAATACGTCAGGGAACGGTGCACACCAGGTGTTTCCCTGATCCAGAGACCCCGCTTCACCGAGTTCGGCAGGAACATCCCGCCGGGGCCGGTTTCGCTCCAGAGACCGGCCAAGGCGGCACCAACGCGCGCCGACAGGGAATCATTCCGCCAGGCGGCCAGCAGCACACGTGCACACGGTGCCGGGTCATCACAACGGCCGCCCAGGAAATGGTGGGCGACAGCACCTATATGATGACGTTCACCGTCGCTGCCGCCCCGGGGATTCAGGCCACGACCACCACGCTGTTGGCCCCGCCGAACTCGTTGGGAATCGCCTCCGAGTTGTTGGGATCGGGCAACCAGCTGCCATCCACGATGAAACGATACTGGTGCTGGCCGCTGCCGAGCTCGAGCCGGCATTCCCATACCCCGTCAGGCCGTCGGGACATGGGCAGGCCGTTGGCCGACCAGGCGCAGAAATCCCCGGTAACGGCGACACTCTTGGCCGCGGGAAAATCCGCCTCGAACAGCACGCCCTCGGCGACAACCCGCGGTCCGTGCAGCAGCGAATGCCAGCGATCCAGGGCCGTCACTTCCAGATCCACTTCCTGGCTCGTCAGCTCCCGCGCAAGAGCGCGAAAATCCACGGCCCCACGGGATTCCGGATCGAAGCTGATTACGGGTACCCCCTGGCCCGCCGCTTCCTTGAAACGAACCGTGTGGTGGATGATGCTGTCTAGCAGTTCCCGACCGCATTCCTCGTCCAGCTCCGCCATGATCTTGCGAACGAACAGGGGACGCGTGTCGAAATCCGACATCAGGACGTGGGGAATCAGGTCGTGGCCGCTTTGTTCCCGCAGCACCGCCAGAGTCTCGCGCATCTTGCGCAGCGCCTGCAGGCTGTAATAGCTGGGGTCCACGGGGATGATCACTTCTCCGCTGGCCAGCAGGGCGTTGAACGTCAACAACCCGACGCTGGGCGGACAGTCTATCAGGACGTAGTCATAAGGCATGGCGCTGCGACGCAGGCTGTTGCGCAGCCTACGGTCCTTTTCCGGATCGCGGGCAAGCTGCTGTTCCACGGCGCTCAGCTCGATGCCCGCAGGCACCAGATGCAGGTTGCCGTCGACCTCCAGGAACGCATCCTCCACCAGGATGTCCGAGGTCAGGTACAGATCGTAGGTGCTGAGGGTGAAATCACGTTCCCTGATTCCGAACGCCAGGGTGGCGTGGCCTTGGGGATCGTTGTCGATGAGCAGGACCTTGTTGTCCCGCTGGGACAGGGCGGCTGCAAGGTTGGTCGCGCAGGTTGTCTTGCCGCAACCTCCTTTTTGGTTCACCAGGGCGATGGCTCTCATGTCGAATCCTTTCGATCATAGCATCCTAGCCCAACCGGTATCTCCTGGACCGGAAAATCTATTTCGAAAGGTCGGCCGCACGCAGGCGGACGGCTCTTGATGTGGGTATTCTAGGTCCGCGGAACAAGCTGTCAATCATAATTTTAATGAAAACTTTACGTCCACCACAGCGCCACGAGCAGGCCACACAAAATACCCCCCAGGACTTCCCCCCAGGTATGGCCCATCAGTTCGCGCAACCGTCCCCCCTGCAGGGCTTCCCAGCCGTGCACACCTCCGTCGAGCAGTTCATTGAGCAGCTGCGCCTGCTTGCCCATTTCCTGTCGCAGACCCGTGGCCTCGAAGATCACGAAGAGGCTGAAGATCACCACCAGACTGAACAGGGTCGAATCCAGCCCCTCGCTGCGGGCAACCAGATAACTCAAGGTCGTGACCGTGGCGGCGTGGCTCGAGGGCATGCCGCCGTTGGTGAAGAACAGACCCGGCCGCCATTGCCGGTGGAAGAGGAGCTCCACCAGCACCTTGGCCGCCTGAGCCAACAGGCCGCTGCCCAAAGCCATCAAACCGGGATTATGCCACATGCGTCCTCCAGCCAAGAGACCCCGGCAGGCGGTTCAGTAGGCCCCCAGGTAGCGGTCCAGCTCCCACGGACCCACCTGGGCACTGTACTCGCGCCAGACCTCACGCTTGGCCGAGATGAAATGGGTGAAGATGTGCTCGCCCAGGGCCGACCGCAAAACCTCGTCCTTTTCCAGTTCGGCCACCGCTTCCCACAGGTCGCGCGGCAGTTGGGTGATGCCCATGTCGTCCTTTTCCCGGTCGCTCATGCCGAACACGTTGCGGTTGACCGGGGCACCCGGATCGAGATGTTTTTCCATGCCGTCGAGGCCCGACGCCAGCATGACCGTGAACGCCAGGTACGGATTGCAGGCAGGATCAGGCACCCTGACCTCGCAGCGGGTTCCCGCGCGACGGCGCGCAGGCACCCGGATCAAGGGGCTGCGGTTGTGATCCGACCAGGCCACGTTGGTTGGCGCCTCGTACCCGGGAACCAGCCTTTTGTACGAGTTGACCAGCGGGTTGGTGATGGCCACGAAGGCCCGCGCATGGTGCAGCAGGCCGCCGATGTAATCGAGCATGACCCGGCTGAGCTGGTTCTCGGCCTCGGGGTCGAAGAAGACGTTCCGCATCTCCCCGCCCTCGGCGCGGAACAGGGACTGGTGGGTGTGCATGCCCGACCCGTTGACCCCCGCCAGGGGCTTGGGCATGAAGGTCGCATGCAGACCGTAATCCTGGGCGACCTTCTTGACCACCATCCTGAAGGTCGTGACCCTGTCGGCCGTCTCCAGGGCCTCGGCATACTTGAAATCGATCTCGTGCTGCCCCGGCGCCACCTCGTGGTGCGCCGCCTCGATCTCGAAGCCCATGGCCTCCAGGGCATCGACAACGTCCCGACGGGCGTCCTCCCCCAGGTCGACGGGCGAGAGGTCGAAATAGCCGCCCGTATCGTGGGTCAAGGTGGTGGCGTTGCCCCTCTCGTCGGTGCGGAAGAGGAAGAACTCCAGTTCGGGACCGCACACGGGCATCAGATCCAGACTCTTGAAACGCTCCAGCAGCCGCTTGAGGGTCAGCCGCGGACATCCTTCGAAGGGCGTCCGGTCGGCGTTGAAGATGTCGCAAATCAGGCGCGCCACCTTCTGCCCCCCGTCGGCAAAGGGGAACACGGCGTAGGTATTCAGGTCCGGCACCAGAAGCATGTCCGATTCCTCGATGCGCGTGAAACCCTCGATGGACGAGCCGTCGAACATGATCTCGCCGCGCAGGGCCTTGTCGAACTGGCTGGCGGGCACCTCGACGTTCTTGTTGTGGCCCAGAATATCGGTGAAGATCAGGCGCAGGAAGCGTACCCCCTGTTCCTGCATCCGTTTCAGAAGCGCCTCCTGCTCCTGGGGCGGAGCGATCACGCCGTCGGGAAAAGGTCGTTTGAAATCCTGGGACATGAATGTTTTCCTCCCTGATCACGGCTCGACTGATGGGGCCCGGGATGATGTCGATTCCAGGCAAGGTATCAGAAAAACAGCCGCGGGCAAACCGCCTGCTTGAGAATCACGGCGACTTTTGCCATCTTATAACACTGTTTCCAAGACCGGGCCATGCCGATCCCCTTCAGCGGTCGGCGGCCCCAGCTGCCATCCCATGTTCCTGCAAGGGGAAGTTCACGATGTTCAAGTTTTTGCGTTCCCAGGCCAAGGTCTTCTACTGGGTGATCGCCGGCTCCTTCGTCCTGTTCCTGGGCCTGGGCGGCCTGACCAGCAGGGGCTGCCACGCCCCCGGCACCCAGAAGTATGAACCGGGCGTCATCGGCAAGGTCAACGGCACCAAGATCCTGGCCGCCGACTACGACAACGCCGTCCGCCAGCAGGTGGCCTACCTGCGCCGCCAGAACCCCGACCGCGACCTGACCGCCGACCAGTACGCCATGGCCAAGCAGCGGGCCTGGGACGCACTCGTCCAGAACGCCCTTGTCGAGCAGGCCATCCGCAAGCACAAGATCAAGGTGTCGGACCAGGAAGTCCTGGACGTGCTCGAGCACAACCCTCCCCAGGAGCTGCTGGCCAACTTCCGCGACAAGGACGGCAATGTGAACATGGAGCAGTACTATGCCGCCTTGCAGAACCCCGAGAACGACTGGTCCCAGACCGAGGAATACATCCGGCGCAACGTCATCCCGCGCCAGAAGCTCAACGACCTGATCACCGCCGATGTGACCGTCAGCGAGGACGAGGTGCGGCAGGAATATCTCCGCCAGACCGGCAGGGCCGTGGCCGAGTTCATGGGTGTGGCCTTCCAGGACCTGGAGGTCCCCGCACCCACCGAGGACGAGATGACGACCTATTACAACGAGCACCTGGATGATTTCCAGGGCCCGGAAAAGATAACCTGCAGCTTCGTGCGCTTTCCCAAGAAAGCAAGCGAAGCGGACTACGAGGACGTGCGCAGTTACATCCTGGAGATCCGCGAGGAGATCAACTCGGGCAAGAAGACCTTCGCCGAGGCCGCCGCCGAGTACAGCGAGGATTCCACCGCCGACAACGGCGGCGACCTGGGCACCTTCGACCGCAAGCGCATGGTCGCGCCCTTCACCGAGGCGGCCTTCAGCCTCCCGGTGGGGGTCATCAGCGATCCGGTCAAGACCCGCTTCGGATATCACCTGATCGAGGTGCTGGACCAGGAGAAGGACCCCGCCACCGGCGAGGTGCTGCGTGTCCACGCCCGCCACATCCTGCTGAAGGTCACGCCCGGACCCGCCACCCTGGATGAGATCCATCAGATGGCCCGCGATTTCGCCGACTCGGTCACCGCGGCCGACTTCGTCACCCGCGCCCAGGCTGATTCCCTGGATGTCGTCACCACCGAGCCCTTCGCCGCCGGCCGCGACATCCCCGGTCTGCCCCTGTCCCTGGAGGGCAGCTACTGGGTCTTCGGTTCCAGGACCGGGGACATCAGTCCCATCTTCGAGAACAAGAACTTCTACTACGTGATCCTTTCCGGCGAGAAGATCCCCGCCGGTCCCGAACCGCTGGACAAGGTGCGCGGCAGGATCATGGCCGAGCTGAAGACGGCCAAGCAGGCGGATCTGGCCCGCGAGAAGCTCAACCCCGCCGTAGGTGAAGTCCAGATGGGATCGTCCATGGCCGAGGTGGCGGCGAAGTACGACCTGCTCCACGCGGTCACCGACACCTTCACCGTCAACGCCAACATCCCCCAGGTCGGCTACGGCACGGACTTCAACAAGCAGGTCATCAACGGCCAGGTCGGCCAGCTGATCCCGGAGATCCAGACCCAGCGCGGCCTGTTCGCCGCGGTTCCCCTGTGTATCCAGCCCTTCGACGAAGACGATTACCAGCAGCGCAGGGACGGCATCATGGCCTTCCTGCTCAACCAGGCCCAGGGCAAGGTCGCCCAGCAGTGGCTCGACGACCAGAAGGCGGCGGCGAAGATCGAGGATTACCGCTACGCGAACCTCAACCGCCGCTAGCGGCCTGCCCCACGGCACGAAAGATCCCGGACCCAGGTCCGGGATCTTTCTACGTTACCGGGTCTACCGGCCGCGACCGTTTCCTCCCGGGTCAATCCTCCCCGAAGGGATTCCGGGGCTTCTTCTTGTGGAAGCTCCCCAGGCCGCGTTCCATCTCTTCCATCTTCTTCCGTCGGCGTTCGTCCAACTCCCCGGAAGAGAAGAGACGGGACATCTTCTCCGCCTCTTCCTGCTTGCGCTGGTCGAAAGCTCGCAGATCATCGCTGATGGCCGGGCCTTCGGTTTCGGGCAAAACCGCCAAACCTTCCATATCGGCGAGTTCCACGTGGTCCTCGAAGGCGCTCTCGACCAGCACCAGCACACCCAGATCCACCAGGGCGGCCACCTGCAACCTCACCGCCGCGGGACTCATCTGCAACAGGTCTGCCAGTTCCTCCGGGGTGGGAGAACGGCCGTGCAGGTGGGTCAGAACCCGGATGCCCGCGGCCAGCAGTTCACCTTCGTTGCGCGATACCGTCGTCATCTTCTCCTCCGCGGCAAGGGCCTCGGAAACACGAGCCCAGCTTCTTCTCTAGCCGGGCGACCCTGTTCTCTTCCCGGCATGAGAGCGCATGGGCCAGGGCCCTGTCAAGATTTCCCAACCTGTGCTCGTGCAGGATGGCGGCCTCACGGTGCAGCCAGAGCCCGGCGCCAGCGGTCTTCAAACCCCTATCCACGACCCTTCTCAGGAGCGGCCAGCAGCGATTCCTCTTGGCCATCTGTACGGCATCGAGCCAGAAGCCGCCATGGACCTCGGCACCCGGCCGTCGCCCAGGCGGCTCATCATCGAGGAGATCCAGGGCCATCCCCAGCCAGTGGGTCATGCGGTCCACCCGTCCCCGTCCGGCGCTGATCCGCCCGAGGGACCAGGCCAGGGACCAGTGATGGAAAAAGGGATCGGTCACGGGCGGGGCGGTGCCGTCGGCTACATCCAGCCAGTGGAGGAAGGAATTCCAGATACAGGCCATGCCCAGCATATCCCGGCGGTTGTGCCTGAGAACGGCGGCCAGACGGGGATCGTCCTCCCCTCGCAGGAAAGCGAACCAAACCCCCGGTATGTCCCGGCCATCGATGTCGCCGGGGCCCCGTTCCAGCCCGCAGACCAGGGTCTCGAGGGTCTGCTGGCGGCAATCGGGCAGGGTCCGCCGCCAGAAACGCCTGGCCGGCACCACCAGGTCCAGGCTCACGGGTCCATCCAGGAAACCGCGGCGGCGGTTGAGCAGGGCACGCGAGCGCAACAGGGGCAGGTCGAAGGATGCGCCGTTGTACGTGACCACGGCCCGCCGCCCCGCTGCGGCCCGGTCGATCATGCCCAGCATCACGTCCTCGTGATCCGGGTCGGTCAGCAACAGCTGCCGGACGATGAAATCGTCGCCTTCCCACCAGGCCAGACCCGCCAGGAACGCCAGGGTGCCCGTCCCCCCCGCCAGACCGGTGGTTTCCAGGTCCAGGAACAGGAGATCCCGCCGACCGAGGTCCCCGGGCGGTGGCGCTGTGAAGAGACCCGCGAGATCCCGGCCCTGAAAATCCACCGCCGGGGCGGGGACGACCCTCTGCCCGACCAGGACGCCGGCACCGGTCTGAGGGGAAGCGGGTGCCAAACCCAGTTCCCGAGCTACCGATCGCAACCGCTCCGCCTGGCCACCTGTCGGTACATCCGGCACGGAGGCGGTTCGCCGCGGCTTGCCCGCCAATCGGTCCAACCGTGCCAGTCTTGCGCGCAGATCCACTTCAGGCTCCCCCCCCGCCGGACAGCAGCCAGGCCGCCCCATCCGAGGCGGTGGCGCCACTCTCCACCACCGCACCCACGCAGGAGGGACAACCGGTCCGGCAGGGACACCTGGCCAGATGTTCTCCGGCCGCGCGGCACACGTCCTCGAACTGGTCGAAGATGCGGCGGGCATAGCCCACCCCGCCGGGAAACGCGTCGTAGATGTACAGGGTCGGCCGCCCGGTGAACGGCGACCGCACCATGGGCATTGCGCGCAGGTCCGAGGCGTCGGCCATGACGAAAACGGGCGCCACCTTGCCCAGCAGGTGGGCCAGGCCCTTGAGGGCCTCGCCCAGATCCAGGCCGGCGGCCGCCAGTTCCCCGGCGACATCGTCCGGCAGCTCCCACCAGAAACTGGTGGTGTGCATCTCCATCTCAGGCAGATGGACCCTGCCCGCGCCCACGTTCTCGTGGGTACCCAGCTTGATCTTCTTGAAGACTGTGACCTTGGCTACCAGTCCGATCTCTCCCACCGCCAGTTTCCCGGCACCCAACGGCCGCTCCGTCTCCGCAGTCAATGTCTTCAGCTCGCTCTTGCGCTGGGCGTCGGTGTAGTAGTCCACCGTGACCGGCTGCACATGGGCCTCGCGGCGGTCCCAGTCCAGGTGGTCGACGTGATATTGCCGCGCCCCGTGCAGGTAGATCGCATCGTCGTGCAGCAGCTCCTGGGCGCTGAAAAGATCCATCTCCCCGATCACGCGTCCGCCCGCGGAGGCGTCGTCGATGATCACCACGTTGTCCGGGGCGGCGCTGCGCAGGCTGACATCCTCGGCCGGGTAGGTGTCGGCCATCCAGTGGTAGCGGTCGCGCCCCCTGTGCAGGACGCGCTGGTCCACCAGGTAGTCGAGAACCTCGGTCACCTGCGTCCCTCCGAACTGCTCGTCCGGGACGAAGGGCAGTTCGAACGCCGCGCACTTCAGGTGGCTCATGAGGATGATCAGGTTGTCCGGGTCCACTGTGGCGTGCTCGGGGCTGCGCCCGAAGAAGTAATCGGGGTTGTTGATGATGTACTGGTCCAGGGGACTGCTGGAGGCGATGAGCACCACGGCGCTGGTATCCTGCCGCCTTCCGGCCCTGCCCGCCTGCTGCCAGGTGCCGGCCACGGTGCCCGCATACCCGGCCATGATGCACACATCGAGCCGGCCGATGTCGATGCCCAGTTCCAGGGCGTTGGTCGAGACCACGGCGTGGATGCTGCCGTCGCGCAACCCCGCCTCGATGGCCCGGCGCTCGCCCGGCAGGTAGCCGCCCCGGTAGCCGCGCACCTGTCCGCTCTTGATGCCGACCCGGCGCCCGGCCCGCTGCAGATAGGTCAGCAGCAGCTCCACCCTGACCCGGCTGCGGGCGAAAACGATGAGCTGGGAACCGCTGGCCAGGAAGCGCTCGGCGATGCCGCGGGCCGTCTTGACCACCGAGGCTCGGATGCCCAGTTCGCTGTTGACCACCGGCGGGTTGTAGAAAATGAAATGCCGGCGTGCGGACGGGGCCCCGTTGGCGCTCACGGGCACC
>Ga0164318_10006552_pt1 | contig 11268 bp, 14 predicted proteins | sample GuaBasSedimGuay9_FD_113734 | JGI IMG/M metagenome (GOLD analysis project Ga0164318, IMG submission 113734) | Subseafloor sediment microbial communities from Guaymas Basin, Gulf of California, Mexico - Guay9, Core 4571-4, 0-3 cm | ecosystem: Environmental > Aquatic > Marine > Hydrothermal vents... | reverse complement strand
GCTAATTCCCTGAATACAAGATAAAGTTGCCTGTTATCTCAGTAAAATCCTGGCTGTAAATTAACAGGAAGTTATGGTTCCAAGAGTGAAAATAACTGGAATAGCTCAGTTCAGGTACTTTACACGAAGCAAGGAACTCATCAAAAAATAGAATATACTTTATTAGTAGTCGATCTTAGTCAACTGGTATTCCCATTTGAATAAGTGCCTCTTCTGTTAGTAGCTGAGAAGGATCTTCATCAGAGCTAAAGAAAATTGTTGTATCTGCGTAAGAAAGTTGCAACTGATATCCATCACCCATAACTGAATACTCTACGTAGGGATCATCCTCACCGAGAAAGTCCTCCTCTGAAGATGGCAGGCTTCCAGTTTCATCTGTAAATGCGTCAAGCTGAGCAACTACCATAAAAAGATAGCAGCTCATGTCTTGAATAATCTCTTCTTTTGTCTGCTCCGGTGGAGCATTCATTTTTTTAATCTCAAGAAAACTGTTTACTCCAATAACAACAAATGCCACAAACAATACTCCAATTGCAATCAGTTTACCATTCTTAGAAGAAATACTTTTCTTCTGCTGAATTTTCCTTTCAGAAGATTGCTTTACTTCCTGCTCTGCGAGATCAAAGTTTTTATCGCTCATAACTAGATTTCTCCGTCTTCAGGAATGAACTCAATTACAAATGTATAATTTCTTCCTAGTGAATACTGGAATGCGCCTTTATAGATTTCTTCAATAGCACTAATGAGCGCCATATCGCTAGTTGTTACAGAAATGCCATACATAATTCCAGTAAATCTATGCTTGGGTCGTCCATCAATTACCCAGTTATCCCAATCATATCGGAATCCCATTTCGGATTGTAGATTGAAGGTAAAACCATCAGGAAGATAAGGCTTTAGTTCGTTGGGAATACTTCCGGGCCCCCTGTCTGGCGGGTACTCTCCTGTTTCAGCGAGACACGATTTTGCTGCAAGAAGAATTGTTTGATAGTCTGAAACAACCCTGGCTGCCTGAGCTTTTTTGGTGATGCCCACATACCTGGGAATGGCTATGGCCGCAAGAATCCCTATAATAAGGATAACAACCATTAATTCGATTAACGTAAAACCTTTGCGCATAAAACACCTCCGACTAATTTATAAGCAAAAAGCATGCCCCGGGAAACAGGCAGTTTATAGTCGATTATATCAATAACAAAGGAATCTAAGTTGTCATCACCTGCAAGGCTGCTGAAGTACAAGAATTCTTCCAGACTGTTTGACAGATGCATTGCGATACTGTGAATTTCAGGGTCCCGGTACTCACGACGAAGGGCTTGCAACAGCCTGCCTGAATACTATGTTCAGCAGATGTCAGTATTTCGTTCAAACGAAGGAGGAGTTATGAAGTGGGTTACCCGTTCTCATGTACACGTTGACAGAGTGGCTTGTCCATGGCTTATCAGAAGGTTCATTGATTCTCAGGCTGAAATTCTTTTCGTTCCCCAAAGCCGGATTGAGGAAGTGGCAGACACAGAGAATGCCATTCCCTTTGACGCTCCCGGGGTTGAGTACGGTCATCATGACGGCAAGTGTTCTTTCGAAACCCTTATAGAAAAATTTGAGCTTAAAGACAAAGGGCTGCTAAGGCTGGCGAAGATCATCCATGCCGCAGATACCCGTGACATTGACAGCGATCCACTGGCCAGAGGATTTGAAGCTATTGCGGTGGGCTACAGCCTCCGTTATCCGGATGATGAAAAGAATCTGGAGAAGCAGTTCGAGGTTTACGATTCCCTGTACGCATGGTGTCGCCTCGATGTGGCCAGGAACAAAACCTGATTGACCTGTAATGTCCAGAATTGATCAGGACAGTTTTATTGCTGCCTGCTCCAGAGGAGACACACATACAGTCAATAAAGCTCTGATAAAGAAAGAACGTCGAAAAAAGATCTTCCGGGGAAAGCTTGAACCGCTGTTCGACATTAACGGGGAGGGCAGGTACGGCAATACAGCTCTTACCAGTGCGGCAAGTATGGGTGAAACTTCAACGGTGAAGCTGCTTCTGGAGAACGGGGCTCATGTTAACATCTCTGACAAAAGTTTTAATACAGCGATTATCCATGCTGTTTCAGAAGGTCATACTGAAACCGTAAAGGCGCTTATTGAAGCTGGAGCAGATGTAAACTGGAAAAACGAGCTGGGAATGTGTGCTCTTCTGTATGCGGTTTCCAGGTCTTCTCCTGAAATTGTCAGGATGCTTCTAGACGCCGGTGCCAGTACGGATGTCACCGGTTTTTACGGCGGTACGGCTTTCCACCTGGCCGCAAAGCGAGGCGATGCAGAGGTTATGCAACTCCTGTTTGGCAGAGGTATAGATATTGATGCCAGAAATGATGCCGGGAAAACAGCGCTGAAAATCGCCTCTGAAAGCAAGTACAGAGTGAGGAAAAGCAGCAGCCCGGAGAGAGAAAGCGACTACGAGGAAATAGAGCGGCTTCTTGTTTCCAATGGAGCAAGGCAGCATGGACTCTTCTGGGACTAGCTGGCTGAGATCGGCAGGTGTCCGTACAGGCTGTTAAGTATTTTGTTCTGTAGAGTTTTGTAAACTGTTATAGAAACAGGCGGTATCGTATATTTCCCAGAGAAATCAGCATGACAGGGAGGTGTAGTGGCCAGAGATCCGGTAGCCTTCTTCAGATTTGCAGGGAAGCATTTCGCCCTTCTTGCAGATTTGTTTTACTCGGACAAAGGTCTGTCTGACGCGGAGATCTATTCACTTGTGATGAAGCACAAGGGGGATGATGATCCCTCTGCCGATTACCTGTTTAACAGGTTGCGCAAACTGTTGATTATCGACGAGGTTCCAGGTGAAACTGCTAGATGGGAACTTACTCATCCAGTGAAAGCTCTGCTGCGATTCCTTTACCGGGAACAGAGGCTTACATCTGTTGAGGTTCTGCAGGGATATCTGAAGGCGCTGGAAGCATCACGGGCAGAGCTTCTTACCGGTATACAAATAGGTGACAGAAACGAAGTTCTTCGTGCGGTAACAGATGTTTCCGAAACAATAGAGCGTTTACGGCAGGATTCTTCCGACAACTACAGTGCTATTCTCAGAACCTGTATGGATGTTAAAGCAGATGATACCAGGAAGAAGCCTCAGGAAAGGTTTGAGATCGTAAACCGGTTGTGGAAGAAATACCTCATGCCAATGCAGGATCTTATAAGTGTAGACAAGAGTATCGACGGTCAGCTCGACGGGCTGGAAAGTGTTCTTAGCTCCGGTATAATAAAGTTCGGAAAGCATCCGGAGATGATAGGTGTGCTGAAAGGAGCGAGAGCCAGAATACTTCGGATGCGAAGGGAAACAACAAGAGATTTTCACAATGCTATTGAGGATATCCTTCCGCTGTATCAGGCGTTGAAAACCGACAGTGAATTCACAAGAGGGGCATCGACCGCCCTGAAGAGAATAGACAAAGCCGGCGTTGCCTCTCTTAATCTGCCGGGCAGACTTTCAGTAAGTAACTGGCGAACAGACGGTCTTCTTTCACAGTCGGATTTGCGGGCTCTGGTTTATGAGTTGTCCGGGTATCAGCCTGGGCTTGCGATTACGGTGACCACGCCGGAGTCAATTGAGAATGCAGTGTACAGAGCACCTGATGAAGTAAGAGCAGATCTGCTGAAAGCCCTTCCGGTGCACGACCTGCTGGAGTGGCTGGGCGAGTACTGTAACGATGACAGCGCAGCGGAAGTACTCAGGCTTTACGGTTGCTTCTTCCTGGACCCTCCCGGCATACTGGATCAGAAATCAGAACTTAAAGAATACAATATAAACGGAACTGAAATGCAGTCTTATCCTGTGGGGGTAGGGACACAATGAGATGGAAAGACCTGCCGCAAAAGCGGGAGTTGTTTGAGAGATTGAGAAGTGGCCGTCATATATCAATGGATGAAAGTGAAATGTACAGGGCACTTTCAGAACATGAAGACTCATTCCGCGATTTTTTCAAATCACTGGGTTTTTCTCTGATTCGACACAGCAGGAATTTCTTCTACTTCGAGGGTACCGGCAGTGGAACATTCAGTACCAGGGCTGCTGTGTTCTTTTTCATACTCGTAGAGTGGCTGTCTGATCAGGGAAACAGTGTTACAGAAAGTCTGTTTGGTCAGCTGACACAGGTTGACAAGCTTCCTCATCTCACCCGTGACAGATTCAGGAAATACATGCTCGAAGCTGGAATTGATTCTGAGGATGGTCTTCTTACTCTGCTTAAAAGGATGGACAGGCTGGGATTTATACACATGGAGGAGGAGCGGGCTTTTGTGTTCAAAACCCCGGCATACAGGTTCCTCGACCTGTGCAATGAGATCAAAGCAGAGGAAACAGGTGAGAAGAATGATTGAGAGATCAAAACCTGTAAAACTTGTGATGATCAATTCCGGCAAATTCGCATACGGGGAGGTGGACCTGAGTTCACCACTGCATCTGGTGGGGCAGAACAATGTAGGCAAAACCACTCTGATATCAACCCTGCAGTTTCTCTACATAGACAACCAGAATCAGATGAGTTTTTCAAGACCAATGGATGAAACCCGGAAGTACTATTTCCCTGGTACCGACAGCTATATTCTGTTTGAGTGCCTTACTCCAGGCGGGTACAAGGTTCTTGGCGTACGAGGCCTTGGGGTGTTGAAAAGAAATGAATTCCAGCGGTTCATATACACTGGAACCTACAACAAAGATGATTTTATCGACCCGGGTACAGGCAGTATCAAGCCGTTTTCCGGGATTGCAGGCGAACTGTCTTCAAGGAACTACACAAGTTTAAAACCTGCTGAACTGCGTGATTCACTCACCGGTACAGGCAGGCACGATGTCCCCATGCTGGAGATCGTACCTGTGAAGAACAGAAGTGATTACGACAAGTTCAGAAAGATATTCCGCAATCTTCTTCACCTTTCCCATTTAAGCCAGGAAGAGCTGAAAAAATTCATAATTGATGTAAACAGAGGCGAATTGAACAGGATTGAAATAGATCTTGCAATGGAATTCAAAGAAGGTTACCGGAAGGTGCAGAAGAACGCCCGCTCACTTGCAGATCTGAAAGCTCATTCCGAAATAGTTTTGAAGGTTCTGGATTTGAACAGCAGGAGAAAACTGCTTCTGAAAGAGATTCCATACTTGTATTCTGCTGCAACATTTGCCATCTCCCGGGAAAAGGCGGATCTCAGACGCAAAGTAAACCTTCTGTCGGAACAGCTTGAAACTGTTTCAATTGAGAAGCGCGAAGCAGAGGAATACCGCAAAACACTGAGCGAGGAACTGGGCGGCTATCAGCGTAGAACAGGGGCGCTTGAGTCGCAGCTTACAGTGCACCGGACACTGGGAGAAAGCCTGTCCGATTATCTGGAAGAGTTTGAGGAAAGCAGAATTAGAGACATACGATCGCAGGTTACTGAGATTGATGTGCTTCTGAGAGATGCAACTGCCGGTAATCCCGACAGAATCAGAAGAAATATCAATGACTTTCAGGAAGAACACAGACGTCTTTCAAAGCAGCTTAAAAACATAGATAACCTTGCCATATCGGCACTTCCCAATCTGTCGCAGAATGCGGTTTCCTCTCTGCGGCTTTTCAACCGGGATATACTGATTCTGCCTGAGGGAAGCGATGGAATCGAAATAAAAAAGGCAGATGTTCTCATCGCACATCTTGATGAACTGGGTGAGGCAATTCAGGATGGCAGCTATCAGGATGATTCCGTGTCCATAAACATGTCTTCACTAAACAAACCCGATTTGAATGCACTTTCTGATAAAAAGGCAATCGTCGGCAGAATTTCCGATCTCAACAACCTGCTCGAAAGAGAGAGATCTGTTCTCAAATCCATACAGGAAAGACAGCAGCTGGAGAGCAGGAGAAAAGAGCTGTTGAAGGAATTAAAGGGCAGAGAGAGCAGAAACCACGACTGGCACAGATACACATCAAACAAGAGCACAGCACTGGAGTGGGAGAAAGAGCTTACCGATATTGCACTGGCAACTGAACAGCTCTCGGAGAAGCAGCGGGAAACGGAACAGCGGTTGAAACAACTGGCAAAGAAGGAAAAAGTACTTGAACGGAGCATGTCTGCGGAAAATTCCGGGCTTACCGACCTGGAAAGAAAGGCAGCACTGCTTCCTGATCCGGAGCCGGAATGGGCTGTGGAAGACCACACAGAGTCAGAGCTGGATGTCTTTGAACTGATAGATATGTTCATCAAAAAATACAGCGAGCGGAACAAATTGTCACTGAGAATAAGAGACCATCTAAGCAGCCTTGAAGCTGCTACATATGAGGAGTACAGAGCTTCTGACGAGGAAGACACTCTTAAAAGGCTTCAGGAAGACATTGATGCCATGGAGGAAAAGGAACAAGCCCTCAGGAGTTTGTGGTCCGGTCTTGCAAGTGATGTTTCTCAGGCGATGAAATCACTTATGGCAAGTCTTGATGTTCTGAAGCGGAAGGTCAGCCAGCTCAACAACCGGCTGGCAAAGGTTTCTGTTTCCGATCTGAAACAGTTGAAACTTGTGTTGACAGAGAATACCCGGTGGACAAGCAGGGTCAGAACCGGAATCGAGGCGGATGAACTGCCCCTCTTCAGCGACAGATCCGAGGTTGAAAAAGCTCTGCAGTCGCTTGGAAGCATGCTTGAAACAGCAGGTGCTGGAAGGATCGAACTGAAAGATATGTTCAATCTCAGCTTCGAAATACTGGATGCAAGTGACAGAATCAGAAAATTCCAGCGACTTGAAAACATTGAATCCAACGGAACAACCATCACAATAAAGATTCTTGTAAACCTTATTCTCCTTCGTGATCTGCTTCCGGAAAACAAGGCACAGATACCATTTTATCTTGATGAGGCTTCAAGCCTTGACCGAGACAATCTGGCTTCGGTTGTAGACACCGCGTTTGATATGGGTTTCCCCGCTGTACTTGCAAGTCCAGAGGCAATGGATGTTGCCGCGAGTGTTTACTTTATGAAAGACACAGGAGGACGGGTTTTTCTTGATCCCGAGTTGTCACGGGTAAGAGTGAACCGAAGGCCTGGGAGAGAAACAGTTAATGACAACGCCTGACGGTATTGCGGTTGCACTTTCAATCCTGCGGGATTCTGGAAGTATCGCCCTGTCCCGTGTCTCCCGGTCATCACTTGCCGCTCTTAACCCTCTTCTTGAGGCCGGTGTTATTGTTAAGAAGGCCAGAGGCAGAGGTGGTGTTCTTCAGGTGGAGGAACAAGATCACCTCCTTAAATTCATTGATTCCCTTTACCCTTCGGGAATTGACGCGCTTCACAGGGAAAGCGGTTCCAGAGGCAGTGCAGTTCTTTTACACAGAAATTCAAAAAAGCACAGCAGCAGAAGTTCCATTCCTGTGCTGCTTAGGGGTTTTGAAGGCGTGCGTCTGACATTTCCAGACAGTACACTGAATGTGTCGGAACAAACACGGCTTTTTGGATGTGCTGCATTTACGCTTAACAATGCAGCCATTTACCCCGGTTATTCCGGCAGAATTGCCACAGTAGAGAATCTTGAGTTCTTCACGGAGTTTCACAAGATATCCAGGGAGAAGACGCTTGTGGTGTATACAGCCGGGCGGGCATCTGAACTGCTGCTTGACTGGCTGTCATCCCAGCAGTTGAAGAACACCCTTGTTACACACTACGGAGACTACGATCCGGTAGGGCTGGGAGAATACCTCCGAATAAAGAACAAACGCACAGACAGAACAGAGCTGTATCTTCCCGACAATCTGGAAGAGCTTGTGGCAAAATACGGCAGCGAAGAGCTTCTTGCAAAAAGCAGAAAACTCATGCCGGAGCTGAGAGGCTCCTCAGACAAAGCTGTACGCAGGGTTGTGTCTATCCTGAACAGTACCGGCCGGGCTCTTGAGCAGGAGCTGCTTCTTTCACTTCCCCGTTGATTCAGTCGTGCAAACAGTTGTATCGGTTACTGAAATTTCTCAAGACCTTCATACACCACTTTCTCGGACTCTACTGCTGATTCCTTTACAAACTATAACACTAAGTGATATACTATCAACATGGAAAAACTCGTAACAAAATGGTTCAGCAAGTGGTCAAGGAAAGCGGGGTTAACCAATTCAGCTATTCTCGAGTCTCTTGTCGATCTGGAGAAGGGGTTATCAGCTGCTGGTCTTGGCAAGAACCTTTTCAAGGCCAGGGCAAAAGCTCTGGATACAGGACGATAGTAGTATACAGAGAGAGGAAACGAGCCATCTTCTTGTATGGGTTTGCGAAAAACGAAAAGGAAAACGTTACCAGCAAAGAATTGTATTTCTTCCAGAAATTGGGGAGTGATCTTTTGAAGCTGAGTCAATCCCAGATTGAGAAGGCAATCAAGGACAAAGTGTTGTTCGACTTGGAGGAAGTAAAATGAGAAAGGCAATGAGAGAAGCAATCGGAGGGACGGTAGTGGATCTGCTTAACTCTGATCTGCCAGTCTCTTTCACGAAAAGGGATTTCGATGAACTGGGATATGACTTTATAGAGGTTGAAATAACTTCAGAAGAAATAAAGGCGATAAGAGAGAAAACAAGGCTAAGCCAAGCAGTATTTGCCAAACTCTTAAATGTATCACCTTCATCAGTAAGGCAGTGGGAACAGGGCAAACGAATACCTACCGGATCAACAAAAGTACTTCTTGATCTCCTGAATAAGTCTCCACACATACTTGATTACAGAATTAAAGCCTGATATAATCCAATATTAAAGCAGAACAATCGAATGCAGTAGCACAGTGTGCTTCGTCATAAGTAGACGGTAACGCTGTCTACTGATTCGAAGCGTTTGTTGGCGCCAGAAACCGGCTTTGACAGCGTTAAGCAACAGGACTTGACATGATTATCGAACGCTGTCCTCAGTATCTGTTGCTCAAGCAATGTAATATGGTAAGGAATGTTCTATGCTTTGTATAGTGCTGGTTGTTCTTACTGTTGCAGACTATTTCATTCCGGATCCAATACCGTTTGTGGATGAGGCAATTCTTACCCTTGTTTCCATGGGGGTTTGCAGCAGGATCAGGAGAGATTCTTCAAAGTAGTTTGGATATTTGTTTAGAGAGACGTATGCTTGGCAGAACACAGATTGTACCTGTCTGACCGGTGTGGTTTTTATGTAATGCGAAATAGCCTTTGCAGACGAACTGGCAATTGAAGAGTTCATTGCTTGCTGCCGGAAGCGTCAAAGAATAGGAATATATTAGCCACATGAAACGCACTGTTCTTTACAAGAGACACAAGCTGCTTCTTGCTCTGTTGGAGGCTTTTGGCAGTTCTGTTGGGGCTGTGGACTATATGAAGTATCTGTTTCTTCTTTCACAGAAGCAGAGAAGCCCCTCTTATCATTTCGTACCCCATCGGTTTGGATGTTTTTCCTATCAGGCTTATGCAGATAAGAGATCACTGATTAGGAAAGGGCTGCTTGAGGATAGTGATGTTTGGGAACTTACTTCAGCAGGGCATGGAATGTTGAAGGAACTGGAGGAAAGCAATTCTGCGGCCGTTACTTCTGTGAAAAGAGAGTTCGGCCGTTATTCCGGTAATGAACTTATTCGGTATGTGTACAGTCAATTTCCATTCTACGCATTGAACAGTGAAATTGCCGGGGATCTGCTTTCAGATTCAGAGAATGCAATGATTGAGCTGACGAGACCGGAGTATTCCGGCTCGGCGTTGCAATCAATAGGGTATGAGGGGCTATCGCTGGATGAGTACCTGGTTCGTCTTTTCAAAGCAGGCACAGAGGTTCTTGTAGATGTAAGGAAAAATGCTTTCAGTATGAAATATGGTTTCTCAAAGAAGACTCTGAAGAGTTCTACCGAAGCACTTGGTATGAAGTACATTCATTTTCCATCTTTGGGAATTGAAGGAGCTAAGAGAAAGAAACTTTACACACAGAAGGATTATGACGACCTGTTTGATGACTACGAGCGAAATGTACTTCAATACAGAAAACAAGAGCTTGATTCTTTGGCTGAAATGGTTAATAGTGGTACAAGAATTGCAGTTACATGCTATGAAGCAAACCAGGCCCAGTGCCACAGAACAATTGTCGCAAGAGAGATAAGCCGTTTAACCGGTATAGAGGTTAGGAATTTATGAAAAAAGAGAGAGTATTGATTACGGTGAAAACCTATCCTACTCTCTCTTCCACATACGGTGAACTTGTCTGTACTGCCGGTATAATGGAGTCTACAGGCGAATTGTTAAGAATCTATCCGATCAAATATGTTCTAACTATCTGAAAGCACAGATAACAGGTAGGATTGACTATGTTTTCCTGAATCATTAGTTACTCAGTGGAAGCATGAAGCAAGAAGCTAGGAGACGAGCAAATGCCCAAGGTGAATCCTGAGATAATGTTGTGGGCTCGAAAGACTGCTGGTCTTTCGCCAGAGGATGCGTGTAGAAAACTGAACCTCCCAAAGGCAAAGGGCGTATCGGCTGAGGATCGACTTGCTGCTCTTGAGGCAGGTGTTGTTGAGCCTTCGAGAGCGATGCTTCTAAAAATGGCCAGGCAGTATCATCGCCCAATTCTTGCTTTCTACATGTCGAAGCCCCCCCGAAAAGGGGATCGTGGCCAGGATTTCCGTATGCTTCCAGATCAATTTCCAGAGGCGGCATTAGCAATCACTGATGTTTTGTTGAGGGATGTTCTGGCAAGACAAAGCATAGTTCGTGCAACTATGGAGGATGAAGAAGAAGCAGAGATTCTTCCTTTTGTTGGCTCCATGAGAGTTTCTGACGGTGTTCCGGCTGTTTTGGAATCTATCAGGAGAGTAATCAAATTTGATGATATACAATATAACCGACAGCATTCCGCAAGTGATGCGTTTTCGCTTCTTAGATCCTCTGTTGAAGAAGCAGGAGTCTATGTACTGCTGATAGGCAATCTAGGCAGTTATCATACAGCAATTGCGCCAGAAGTTTTTCGGGGTTTTGCACTCGCAGATGATGTTGCTCCATTTATCGTAATTAACGATCAAGACTCCCACGCAGCATGGTCTTTCACTCTTCTTCATGAGCTGACTCATATCTGGCTTGGTCAAACCGGCGTAAGTAGCACAAATTCTGATTCCGACATAGAGAAGTTCTGTAACAAAGTTGCAAGTGAATTTCTTTTACCCGAGAAGGATCTATGCCGGTTAGAAGCCCATAAAGAAACAACCTTTCACGAATTAAAGAAGCAAATTGGTGCTTTCGCATATGAGCGCAACTT